>Ga0115004_10000483_pt1 | contig 30297 bp, 33 predicted proteins | sample ArcticOcean_MG_C_10_FD_88737 | JGI IMG/M metagenome (GOLD analysis project Ga0115004, IMG submission 88737) | Marine microbial communities from western Arctic Ocean - ArcticOcean_MG_CB11_90 | ecosystem: Environmental > Aquatic > Marine > Oceanic | place: Arctic Ocean: Canada Basin | collected... | reverse complement strand
GAATCCGGAGCCAAAATTGAATTGGCAGCTAGAAAACTGCCATTATCAACTTCGGCCATTGGGGAAACTGTTGCAGAAGGGTGTTTAACTGTTAGGAATTCAAAGCTATCGAGGCTACTCGCAAGGCTCTCTCTTGTTTTGCAGCATCCAATAGCAATATGTATTAAAGTGCCGCTTTTAACATTGAGGTTGTTAATTTTAATAACTGAATATCCCATCCAGTCCAATAAATCATTATCATCAATAAAAGCTTCACAGGACAAGTTCCCTGCTAACATAGCATCTAAAACTACCTTACCGTGACCACCAGCACCATAAATATAATTTTTCACGTATTTTTACTTCCAGTAAATTTACCCATTGCCTTATTGGGCTGATTATTAATACCTTCACGTTTAATAATCTTCATAAATGTAACAAGTAGAATTTTAAAATCGAGTATAAATGATTGATTTTCAATGTACCATACATCTAATTCTAGCTTTTTCTCCCATGAAATAGAGTTTCTTCCATTTATCTGTGCCCACCCTGTTATACCAGGCTTTAAATTATGGCGCATAGCTTCCCTATTATTATAAAGTGGAAGATATTCCATTAAAAGAGGTCTTGGGCCAACTAAACTCATATCTCCTTTAAGGACATTCCAAAGTGATGGTAATTCATCAATACTCCAGGATCTAAGAATTCGTCCAAAATTATTGATTCTACTATTTTCTGGAAGGAGCTTTCCATTAGTAACCTGCAAATTAGCCATAGTTCGAAATTTATAAATTACAAAAGGCTTAGATAATAAGCCGGGTCTTACCTGGCAAAATAAAATAGGTTGTCCATGCACAAAAAAATTAACCACAGAAAATATAAGAATTATTGGAGATAAAATTATCAAGGCAATAAATGAAACTAATATATCAAATAATCGTTTGGACATTATTAAATTTTACATGAATATTGATTATCGTATAATCTAAAACACAAGCGATACTCAGTAGATTTCATCCTAATATTAAGTATAATTTTTAACTAAATGAAGATAGAAGTCTAACCACTCCTTAGATATTTTTTGTGAATTAAACTCTTCATTAGCCCTCTCTTTTGCAACCCTTCCTAGCTGATAAACAAGATCAGGATTATTAATAAATTTATGCATACATTTTTTAATCGCTTTGATATCACCAACATCATGCATCATGCCAGTCTTCATATCAACAACAGCATCGGAAATACCATAAATATTTGAGGCGATTGCAGGAATTCCCATAGAGGCAGCCTCAATTATAACGCTACCAAAGCCCTCCCGATAACTTGGGAGGCACAAGGCATTAGATGCAGCTAAATATTTTTCTGGGTGTGAGGTAAAATTTACAAAACGAATTAATAATTTCTTCTTAATGTTTAAAGATTCAATATTTTTAGTAAACGTGCCCTCATCTGGGCCAACAAAAATTAAATAAGCATTATTATTATCAATTTCAGAGAAGGCCTTAGCAAGATCTAGAATTCCTTTACTTAAATTAAGTCGCCCAAGAAAAATAAATAAAAATGCGTCTAGCGGAATATCAAGCTCATTCCTGGTGGCATTGAATACTTTTTTTTGTGGTCTAAATTTTTTTAAATCAACACCAGAAACCGAGCCCGAACCAAAAACAATAGATTTTTTTTGAGACAATACATTCTCATTTATTAAAAAATTTCTTTGAGAAGGGCTATCTACAATATTCATTGTTGCTAGTGTCGCAATAAGTCTATCAAAAAATCTTAAAATTATTTTTTTAAGTCCATCCTTATTCACCCATACCTGCCCAGTAAATGTATGAATTCTTATTGGCACAAAGCAAATAAAAGAAGCAATCATAGCTAATAAACCTGCTTTTGGAGTAATGGAATGAACAATAAATGGCTTACCAATAATTAATAATCGAACTAAATGGATTAAACAAAAAAAATCTGAGAAAAATTTTATGTTCCTTGCAATATTTATGTGGATAACTTCCGCATTAATTCCTTGCTTGGCAAGAAAATTAGAATCGGTGGTATTCACTAGAACAGTCAAATTAAAATGTTTTGATAGTTCTCGTAAATGATTCAATAAAAAAGAATTAATAGCAAACTCAACAGTTGCAACAAAAAATATCTTTGGCTTAATTTTTCTCATTATTAGATTTTAAATATTCAAATGAAAAAGTTGGTATTGATCTTGATGGGGTCAACCCCAAAAGACTTTTGATTTTAGTACATGGGTAGGTAGTTTGTGAAACAAGGGCATCAATTCTTTTTTGTGTAAGTGGGACTCTAATCAACTTAGATAGGAGTTTAACAATAAACCTCAATGGTCTCTCAGGCAAACATAAATATCTATGTTGGTCATTATTATGACGTGCGACCTTAGTTACGATATCTTCAAAAAAACAGTCATTTGATATATTAAATATCTGATTTTTAGCATTCTGATTTAACAAACTTTCAATTAATGCATCTACGACATCATCAACATGTATATATGTTGCAATTGATTTTTTTGAACCAATGTAAAAGAATGTTCTTTTTTTTATTGCTCTTAATAAACCTAAGAATGATCTGTTAGTCATTTGATCTCCAACGATATTACTCGGACGCAATATTGTATAAGTAAAATTTGAATTACTGCTTGCTTTTATAACAAGTTTATCGGAGAGAAATTTTGATATTTCGTATACGCCCTCAGGCTTTGGTTGACTATTCTCATTGATAGTGTTTGAGTTACAATTTAATTTTAAAACACCATAAGCACCAACACTGCTTAATTGTATCCATTGCTTAGTTGATGATTCACGATTACTACTACGAATAACTTCATTTATAACTCTTGATGTGGCATCTACATGAAGTGAATGCATTTGACTGGCATCAGATATCTGTCCTGCACAATTAAATATAATCTGGCAACTGTCTGCGAGGCCATCGAGTTTAAATGCTGAGGAGGTTAGGTCACCACAAATAACTTCAATATTCTTATGAGATTTCAATGTATTTTTTCTGGTGAGCACCCTAACAAAAAACCCATCCTTAAGTAATCTCTGAACCAAATTTCTTCCAACGAAGCCAGTTGCACCGAGTACTAATATTTTAGCATCATTGCTCCTCATAAAAGTTTAAAGTATTGTTGAAAAAATCGCTTGGCTGGACCATTTCTCCATAAAACTGAGGGATTACAAATAATCCTACTTGTGATTATTTGTAATCCCTTGATTGTTGATTTGGTTTTGAGGAGTGCTAATCCATACCTAACTTCTGCAACAGCAATTGCAATTTTATTTAATTTTTTCCCTTTGGAATTCAAAGACAAGACAGAGGATGCTTTTTTGAATAACTTAATATTTTCTAATGCAACAATCATCTCGTAGTCTTTAGACCTAGTCATGCTTGATTTAATAATCCGAACATCACATAAGAATTCATCAATCATTCCAATACCTGATATTTCAGCCATGGATAATATAAGTGAAAAATCATGCCCCCATTCGAAATCTTCTGAATAACCACCAAATCTTAATGCAACTTTCTTTCTGAACATAATAGATGAGTGATTAATTATATTGGCCCATCCTAAATTCTGATGTATTAAATTATGCTCTGTTGGTGGCCTAAGCAATCCAATAATATTATTTTTACCATCAATAAGCCTAGTCCATGAAGCAACCAAAGAGATTGTAGGGGTTTTTGATAGATGATTTACTTGCTGGTCAAATCGATCACTTCGTGCAAGATCATCAGCGTCTAATATTGCAAGAAAATCACCAGAGGACATTTCAAAGGCATGTCGTAAAGCATAGATACGACCCATATTTTTTGAAAATTTAATAATTTTTATTCTTTTGTCGGTGAACCCACTTAAGATGTGATGTGTATTATCAGTTGAGCAGTTATCTACTAAAATCAACTCCCAGTCACTAAACGTTTGATTTAATACGCAATTAATAGATTCATATATATGATCTCCACCATTATAAACAGTCATCAGTACACTTACTTTTGGGGGTTTATTCATTTCCAAGGAGCATCTTTTTCCCATAACGACTCCAATAACTCATGATCTCTTTTGGTATCCATGCATTGCCAGAAACCTTCATGTTGATAAGCCATTAACTCACCAAGCATTGATGCTTTTTCTAATGGCTCCCTCTCTAAAAGAGTTTGGTCGCCAGAAATAAAATCAAAAAATTCTGGCTCAATGACAAAATATCCCCCATTAATCCAACCTTCATGCATCTGAGGTTTCTCTTTAAATTTCTTTACTATTTTTCCATCAATTTCTAATTCGCCAAACCTTGCGGAAGGATGAACTGCAGTTATAGTCACCATTTTTCCGTGACTTTTATGAAACTTTAGTAGCTCCGTAATATTGATATTAGAAAGACCATCCCCATAGGTAACCATAAAAGTTTCATTGCCAATAAAGGACTTTAATCGCTTAATTCGACCTCCTGTCATCGTAAGATCACCAGTATCTACTAGAGTGATCTTCCAGTCCTCGCTGTTAGTCTGATGTGGCTGTATCACACCAGATGAGAGGTCTACTGTAAAATCTGAATTCACTGAATGATAATTAAGAAAGTATTTTTTTATGACATCGGCTTTGTAACCTAGTGCTATATAAAAATCTTTAAAGTCATATTTTTCATAAGTCTTCATTATGTGCCACAACAATGGCTTACCACCGACAGAAACCATAGGTTTAGGTATTGTATCTGTATACTCTGAAATCCTTGTTCCAAGACCGCCTGCTAAAAGAACAACTTTCATTAATTTTTCTCCCATTTATAATTAATTTGCGACAAATCTTTTCTTTCAATTTCATTTGGATCATGAGGGATATCAGCAATATTAAGAAGTAAGCTACTTGGATTTTCTAGGCCCTTAAAGGCAAACCAAATTCCAGGAGGTATTGTTATACGAATATAATTTTCGCTCCCTATTTTCTCCTCCAGAAAATTACCTTGCTCATCTAAAAAAACAAACTGAATTTTACCAACTGGAACAACTAAATTTAAAGTCATGTTTAGATGTCTCTTCCAGCCCTTAATAGCACCATAGTTGATTGATGAAAAATAAGCTTCACCAAAAGCTAAAAAACCTTTATCAGTGTTTTTTATGCCATGTAATACATCGCCCTCTTCCATATTGACTCGTTTTAATGGAGTGGTAATTATGTGACTAATTGTTACTTTGTCCATTCTTCACCCAGCTCTTTAGCTTTATTAACATAGGATAAAATTTGATCAGTTGAAAATTTTAACATGGTATTTTTTGGGTTTTTATAAAACTCTCGGTACCATAATGTCGTTTCTCGAACAGTAGTTTCAAAATTCCAAACAGCTCGCCAGTTAAGTTCGTCTAATGCTTTCTTACAATTTAACTTTAAAAGTGTAGATTCATATGGTCCACCATATTCAGGAGAAACATCATTCCATTCCGTGTGATCCCAATGTGTCGTCATTAATGATACCAGCTCTCCAACTGAATGATTCTGGTCTGCTGGAGGACCAAAATTATATGGTTGGCCGTGTAATTTAGCACTTAATTTCAATTTTACTGCAAGATTCAAATAACCACTTAAAGGTTCCAAGACGTGCTGCCATGGCCTTGTTGCTATTGGGTTTCTTATGTTTACTATTTTTTGCTGAGACCATGCACGAATACAATCAGGAATAATTCGATCTTTTGCCCAATCTCCGCCTCCAATTACATTACCAGCACGACCAATACCGATTCGAATAGAGCCGCTCCTAGGAAAGAAAGAACGTACATATGAGCTAATTGCTATCTCAGCAGCACCTTTTGATGCACTATATGGATCTGGCCCGCCTAACTTATCATTTTCAAGGTAGCCCCTCTCTAGCTCAACATTATCGTAGCATTTATCACTTGTTATAAATATGGCGACACAATTAGTTTTAAGTTCTCGTAGTGATTCAAGTATATTTATAGTGCCAATAGTATTGGTATGCCAGGTTTCTAAGGGATCATCATATGCCGGCTTAACTAATGCCTGTGCAGCTAAATGAAATACAAAGTCAGGTTTTATTTCAGTAACCAAGGACTTTAAATTACTATAATTTTTTATGTCTAGTCGATTATCATTTAATAAGCTTTCGAGTTTCGTTACTTCAAAATGAGATGGAGATGACGGAACATTTACAGATATGCCATATACCTCAGCACCCAGTTGGTTTAGCCACAAACATAACCATGAGCCCTTAAAGCCAGTATGACCAGTGACTAAAACACGCGCTCCACTAAAAATACTTAACTGCTTCATTTTTAATCAACTCCAATAACTTTAGATAACATAATTAATCCGACTAAATCTTTTCTTGTTATGTTACATGCAATATTAACGTTTGCCGGCCCAATACACCCAAAAATGAAACAAGAAAGAGATCGAAGACCCATGAATTTAAGCGCAACATTCATAATAGGTTTATATAAATAATTATTTCTCAATCAATAATTTCCGCCAACGTGGTAATTGTGGGTCAATCCAAAAAAAATTTTTCTTTCGAATTATTTTTTTTGGGCCTATTACCACAGAAACAAACTTATCCTTAAGGTCTTCTGCATTGCTTGCATATAAAGCACCTTCGCAACCTCTTAATGGGCTAAGGTTTAAGATATTTGGGTCTAACACCGAGATTATAGGAACTCCACTCTCATAAGCATCGACTGCAGCTGTAGTTAATGCGCTCGCATATGCTATGTCAGATTTCTCCAGCAATTTTCCAACTGGATCCATAGATATGTGCATAGTAAGATTAGGATAGTCAGCAGCTTTAATAGGGCAATTTGGATGTGGCTTAACAGTAATTTTTGTATTAAATGGTAACAATGGTACGGCTAGCTCAATCATCCTCATCTGCCGCTGGTTATTAGAAAGCACATAGTCGCCCAAAACTAATATTCGCACTAAGTGACTTTTCGAAGCTTCATGGCGCTGCCTTTTATTTTTTATCTTTTTGAGGTAGTTAAAGCGAAGAGCTTCAACTTTAATTAAATCAGCTACTGGATAACCAATCTTCTTATAAATATCCCACGCAACCTCACCACTAACTGCCACTTTATTTGGCATAGGAAAATTATTGAAGCCCTTCCTCTTATAGCTTCGTGGATCAAAAAAAAATCGGAGGTCCCAGTAGCGAAATGTTCCGTGTGGGGCGCCTACCAAATTACCGTGCCCCGCTTTCTTCCATGCCTGAATAAGCCCAAACTCCCAACCCTGATTTTCTTGTAAATACACGCCTTTATTCTGGCTAGGTAACACGCTTAATGCTGACTCAAATAAATTTAAATATAGCAAATTATTGATAGCAACAGTTCCAAATATCGATTTATACCAATCTTCTTTAAAAAGAGGCCATAAATTAATTGTAGATATTTGCATAGCAGGCATTTCTTTCCTTAAGTTTTTACCAATAACCAATAAACGAATCCAGTCTTTTAGCGTTCTAATAACAACCCTCACACTTAGAAAGGTATCGAGTGTAACGTGGACTTGTTGATTTTTTCCTGAATTGTTAAAATCAGAAAAAATCCTTGCAGCATGTCTTGATGTAGGCATTAACGGGTCTTTTACATACAAATGCAACCAATTCGTCTTACATTGCTCGTTAAGTAAAATATCAGGTAAATGATCCCAATAACCGCTATTATAATGACCGTCTTTAGCAGAATCGGGAGCACATAGAGCTGAATAAGAGAAAAATGTAGTCCTGCCATCAGTTTGTCTCCATTCCTTTAAACCAACACCTCTTAATGGCCAACGATCAACTAAATATACGAATAACCAAACTAGCGACTGCAGTACATGAGGGGCTGCATTAAAAATACGTCTCATCCACGGCAAACTAACTTCGGGCTTTGCTGTTTTGCGCCACTCAAATTTCACACTATGATTTTCACACCATGATTGTATGCATTCAGCTAGGGGCTTATTTGAAGTTGCCAGCACTAAATGCTTAGTCGATTGATTGCTTGCCCACTCATCAAATGCTATTAAACGAATGGCATCATTAATATGAACTGATTTAATCCAATTACATTTTTCCGTAAGAAGGGTCATCCACCAGTAACTAAATGCGGGTCGAAGCTCAAGATGTTTAATGATGCTCTTGCCCTTTATAGCTTTTTCACCGAAGCTGTAGACCCAAGAAAGATAGCGCTTTTTAAGTAAATCAGCCTTTACTTCAACTAACGATGGAATAGATAGTGAATCTGTTTTTTTAGAATCCTCAAACTCTCTCCACAAGAAAGACTTCCAGGCCCCCATAGGAGGAAGGCCTTCAGAATCCCATATAAGAATACTATTAGTATTAGATAGTTTTTTTTTATACATTAATTTTTATTATTTCTAGCCCACTCTATAAACATTTTCAAACCATCATTAATGGAAATAAAAGAATTAGATCCTAAGCATTTCTCAAGAGCAGAAATATCTGCGTAGATACCACTTTGGTCACCAATAGTATGCTCTTTAACTTTATAAGTACTTCCCTCCAATAAGTTACAAATACTATCAAGAAGTTCAGCAACAGATATTTTTTTTCCTGTTCCAACATTTAATGTTTTTCCTAATGATGATGAATATGTGCTTGCACGAAACCAAATCTCAACTACGTCATCAATATAAATCAAATCTCTAAAACGATCTGTACTTCCCTTTACTTCAATTTTTTTATCTTTCAATGCTTGGGCCACATATATACTAACCATTCCCTGCCTAAGGTTACTCAAGTCCTGCCCTGGGCCATAGACATTAAACATTCGTAATGATACTGAGGGCAATAATTTTTGGTAAATTCGTAAATAATCTTCTGATGCATACTTACCTACGCCATAACATGATAATGGGCGGCATTCATTAGATTCGCTGATTGGTTTGTTTGGTACATCGCCATAAACTGACATTGAACTTGCATAAACTAAGCGCTCAATATTATTAGTGATTCCATATCTAATTAAGTTAAGAGTGGATGCAGTATTTTTTTCTAAATCCACCAGAGGATCATCAAAGCTGATTTCACCTGATGATTGTCCGGCAAGGTGTAAGATTTTGTTACAGTCAGTAGGCAACATAGCAATCGTTGATTTTAATGAAAGATCGCCCTTAATAAAATCGAGATCTGCTGGGACGTTCTCTATAAAACCATTAGAAAGATCGTCGACTCCAACAACAGAATATCCCTCCTCTAAAAAACGATTTGCGACTTTAGAGCCAATAAAACCTGCCACGCCTGTAATTAATATCTTTTCCATAAACTTTGAGTTATTCCTTACAGATATTACTTGATAGGTTTTCGTACTTTATAATTTGAATTAATCTAGCCTTATAAAGTTGAAATTTGATAATTAATCGCATGGTAAAAGATTCCTAATTATTTTGGTCACATATTTAGTTGGTAATTTTTTTATTATCTAATACTGTATTTTTTTTTAAAACATTTTCCACACCCATTAGATCCTCCGGGACATCAACAGATAAGCTTCCGGCACGAGTTTCTACTAAACGTATGCTTTTCCCCCATTCAAAAAAACGAACAATTTCAATATCCTCAGCATTTTCTAAATTACTTTTCTTGCCATAATTACCATAATCAAGTAATTCCTCACGACTAAAAGCATAAATACAAACTTGTTTATAATAGTTAGTTGGAGTATTTATTTTTTCCTTAAATCCTGGTAATGCTTTGCGAGATGCATATATTAAACGTTTGTCTTCAGTAAATATAACCTTTGGTATATTGATACTGTTTGGATCTTCATCTTTACTGATTACTGTGTAGCCGCATATAACATCATTTATATGAGTCTTTTTTGCTTCTATTATTTTTAAAATATCGGCTGGATCAATTAATGGCTCATCACCTTGAACATTAATATAAATATCTGCTTCTATTTTCTTTGCTATTTCTGCTAATCGATCTGTGCCTGTTTGGCATCCCTCAGAGGTCATAATAGCTTTGTAACCTAAGGCGGTAGCAGTTTCAGCTATTCTTTTATTATCGGTGGCTATATAGACATTTTCTAACCCAACAGCTTGTGAAGAAAGTTCAGCAACCCATTGAATCATGGGTTTACCTAAAATATCTACCAGAGGCTTACCTGGGAAACGGCTTGATTTATACCGCGCAGGAATTACTGCTATTATCCTCACGTCTGTCCCAACATGGCATATACGGATTTAGTTGTAATTTCATATTTTGTTGGTGTTATAGAAATAATAGAGCCAACATTTTTTGTTTCATGGACTGCTTTGAGTAGTACATCCATTTCTTTTCGTCTTGAATCATCTGCACTATAACCATCAAAGCCAGCTAAAAAAATAGATTTTGCTTTTCCACATGACGCAATTGCAAGCGCATAAGCAATTACTAATGAAGATGGTATTGTGCAATAATTCTTGTTAAATTGAAAACACCCTTCTCTAATCTCTATTCCATAATCTAAAATTTTTTTCCCTTTTAACAATGCCTTAATATTTTCTGGCAACATTGTTGCAGGGGTAATTAATGGTTGATCTAGACCTGAATATTCGTGACAATCAGCAAGAAGCCTAACAGGGTGGCAGGCAGCACGGACATCAATTAACTCCTGCTTAACATCACTTTTGCTATTGAGAGCTATTACAAATGGTTTATTCTTTTCAATAAATGTTTCAATAACATCTTTATACAAAGATGCGCTTGGACCAGTCCCCAGTATTAAAACGTCTCTCCCTTTAATTAAATCAAATGGATCCCAGGTGCCTACTGGATCATTTTTATAAAAAAGACGTGCTGCATCTAGTTTAAATAAATTGAATTTTTGGCCACTCTCAACTTTTAGCTGGTCAATAACTGCGATTATATCTTCGTCACTAAATTTTTTGTCAGACAACATCTCCTGTATAAATGTTGGATGAATATTAAATTTACCAGCAAGATAATAGTATGGATTAATACCCCAACCATACTTTTGTTGAAGTGGCATAAAGTGTTTTCTAATTAATTCTAAAAGCTTAGTTGGGTTCGCTGATGGTTTCTGCTCCGCCAGAGCTAATATAAGATATTCAATTTGGGCATTACCAGCACCCCTCCCCATTCCAGTAACAGTTGAATCAACCCAAGTGACTCCGCCTTTAATTGCTTCAAGTGTATTAGCTACTGCCTTTCCCATATTATCGTGGGTATGAATTCCCAGTTCTCCATCCCATACATCTTTAATACATTCAACCAGGTCCTTAGTTTTATCTGTATCAAGGCTTCCCATACTATCTGCAAAATATAAAATATCAATATAACTTTTATGGGCTTTTTTTATAAATTTTTGGATTTTTTCTTTTGAATAATTATTAATATGCATAAGATTAAATCCAACAAGATAGCCTTTTATTTTTAACCATTTTGCAGCCGGTAGGCAATCCTCAAAATTATCTAAACTACATGCTATTCGCACAAGAGAAACAGGGGAGCGAACTTTGGCTTGAAATAATTTATTTAGAATTTTTTCCTGGAATTCATTATTTTTACTAATTTTCGTGCTGGGTAATAAATCTGCACCATTAACCATTACACCAATCTTGTCTTTTAAACTATTAGGTACGGACAATGAATTAATAAATTCATCGGTGCTATATGCATGACCGCCCTTAAATCCTTCATTATCAATGAATCGAAATCCAATTTCTACAAAATCAATATTGATTGAAGCCATAGCCTCAAGATACTCTGCAACTAATTCAGAGGAAAAGTCCCAATTATTATAATAGCCGCCATCACGAAGCGTACAATCAATTAAGTTTATATTAAGATTTTTTTTCATATTTTTATAAAATTATATTCAGATAATTATACATTAGATTAACTTTCAACAACTTTACGTAAGGCCCTCGCTAGATCATTAGTCATATTTTTAGGACGCTTAGAATACTGTTCACAAAAATTATTTCGGGCCAAGGTCACACTATTACTTTCCCACCATACTGTTATATCTTCCCAAACTTCTATTAGTTTTTTAGCAGCCGACTCTGGAGTTTCATGGAGAATACCGGCTGACTTTAATTCATCATAATAAGGAATTGCTTTATCATTTAATTCAGAATTTTTAGGGTTCCAAAAAATTATAGTTGGTATATTCATCGACATCGACTCTAAAAATGTTGTTGCATTGTATGTAGAAATATATATACGTGCGCTTTTAAGGAGTTTGGTCATTGGAGATTTACTATCTAATATAATATTTGAGAAATAGTTATCCCAACGAAGATTCTGATTCCATTTAAAATCCTGAGGATTAAGTTTAACCACTAATTTATTTTGAATGGAAATAGGTAATAATTTTACAAAGCGATATTGATCCTCAAAATAATCGAGCCATTGAGAGGCTACAGGAATGCTAAACATATGATTGCTATACCTTGAAGTTAGACCTTGTACAAGAAGTGCGCCACCACTCTTGTTGTATTTCCAGTTTTGTCCATAAGACTTTAAATTTCCAATGGGTAGAATATTTTTTTTATTATTTACCCAGCCCCATGAAATGCAACTATCACTAATTGCTAGTTGGTGTTCATTAAAAAAAGACCATTTATGAGTCCCATCGCCACCGCCATGTTGGCCTGTAATAATTTTAGTTCCTTTCTCATTTTTCTCTGCCGCCCAAAACTTAAAAAAATCATTTGAGATATATGCATTGCTAGTAAATATAGCTTTTGGTTCTTTTGGCCAAAAAGATTTCTGAATTGCATGAACATTATCCTGGTAGCCCTCTAGATAACATACTGGTATTTGAACAGGGATTAATGCTAATAAAAGACTCTTAAATTTATTACTTGTTTTTTCATTTAAGGTGCTATGTAAACATTTTCTTAACGAGGGGTTAATATCATTTCTTTTTGATTCTACTGGTCGCCAAAATTTTGGGATCTGGCCCAATTTAAACTGCAAAAAAATATTCTGTTTTGGCTGAAGGTATGTTGAGATGAAAAAGTACTCATCGGCTCTGGAAAAGGCACCAGAAAATTGATTAATTAGATTGTTAAATTTATTTTTAATTTGATGAGGGTTTGATGCTTTATTTTCCCTTGATTGGTCTGATAATTTTTTGGTGGCATTAATTTTAGTAACAGGAAAATTCATCCAATCTAATATCAAACCATAAATTAACTCGTTCCAGGAATCATTAGTGGATATGTTTGTAAATTCAGAAAAGTCATTGGGTACTAATGAGTACGAATTTTTTTTAATAACCTTCACACCAGAAACCTTCTTGCTTGAAATTACAGAATCTAGCATTACCCATCGATCATATAATATATGTATAAAAGAGCCTAACCAATGACCTATAATAATTCGCCAGTATGAAATTCCATGATTAACTCCATGAATTTTATTTAGTGATGACGATATTATAATTAACAACTCCTCATATAATTCCTGCAACAATTCATAATCATCATTTATTTTTTTTCGATTATCCCAATGATATTGGGCTACTTTTGCATCAATTTTTTCCCATACAAATTTTCTACTATATAAACGGCACCATTCCCCAAGAAACATGACGGATTCATTTGAATTAGACCAAGTCTCCTCAAGCGCAGTCGTTATTAATAAACGTTTCAACTTTCGGCCCTTTGATCTCTTACATTTTTCTTTACCAAACGCTTCGCCCACCATCAATCACAATATTTTGACCATTCATGTAACTTGAAGCATCTGAGCACAAGAATTGTATTGCTGAACGGTATTCATCTTTCGATGCCATTCGTCCTAATGGTATTAAAGAAGATATATTTTTTACAAATTCCTCACCCTGCTCATTACTAACTCCCCCAGGTGACAGTGCATTACATCGAATATTTTTATCAGCCCAATATGTTGATAGATATCTGGTTAAGCCGATCAATCCTGCCTTAATTACCGAATAAGTTACTGGTTTAACCGGTTGCATATCATCCGCAACACCATCCTTAGAATAAAGTCGTTGGTCTGGTGAAATAACAGATAAATCAGAGGCAATATTCAAAATTACACCTCCTTTTTCACTTTTTGCCATATTGCATCCAAAAGCTTGACTACAAATAAATGCGCCAGTTAAGCCAACACTAACTTCAAGATTCCATTGATCAAGTGAAAAATTTTCAAAACGTGATATTTCTGATAAAATTTTCTCACCTTGTACCTTGGGGTCAATAGCGGCATTATTAATTAATATATCAATACATAAGCCTTGAGTTAAGAGTTGTTCGGCTACCCCAGCAACGTTTTTCGCTTTTGATACATCCATAACCCTGGTAAATATTTTTGATTCATCAAAAGTCTGAGATAAATATTTCTGTGCTGATATCAACCCAGCTTTATTAATATCTGTCATAACAACTTGCGCACCACTTTGAAGCAAAGCCGCAGTATGCTCTATACCTAATAGACCAGCAGATCCAGTTACAAGTGCAGTTTTTCCATTTAGCTTAAATTTTTCAAAGTCCATAACTTTATTTATACTCCAACAATTTAATCCAGCAGTTAAAATTTGATATCGCTCAAAACTTAAGCAATAGAAAATCCAATTTAGATACCAAAACAAGAAACTAAAACTACTTTATCATAAGTTTTCTAGCCAACTAATTGACATATCTCTATATACCGACAGTACTTCAGCATCATTACTATCTTTAGCTCTTGCTGTTTGCAGAATATAATTTCCGTTGTAATTAATTTTAGAAAGCGCCCTAAAAACTGCATTAAAATCTGCACTTCCAGCGCCTAATGGCACTGTTGTTCCTTCAAACAAACGATCTTTGATATGAACATTAATAATTCGTTCACCATAAGCTAAGAACTCCTCCTCCACCTTAAAGCCTAAAGCAGCACTGTTACCAATATCGTAATTCACTCCAAACAATAACGGGTCTAGGCGACCAATAAATCTTGCTAACTCATTTGGCTTATAATCCGATTCAAATAGAATCATTAATCTGCAATCACTAAGAAAATTTGATTGGTGATCTAGGAAATTAACTAAATCATCTTCCTGAGCCATATTCTCTAACCTCCCATTATCAACCAGTGGGATAATAATCATCGATATTCCAATTGCTACAGATGCTTTTGCTATTTCAATAAAATCTTTCTCCAGCTCTAATCTCTCAGCGCCTTTATACTTCCATAATGGTGCTTGCATAAAACAGTCGCCAGTCAATGAAGGAATAAGAATGTGCTTTAGTTGGCATAGATTTTTAATTTCAGCCTGACCTTCTTTTGTTAGTAATGGATTCTCGTAAAGTCGCTTTTGATCCAATGTCCACTCCATTAAGTTAAGATTAATTTCATGGGCAAGAGAAAATTCATCCCTCCATGTACGCCAAGGAAATGCTTGGATACAATTATTAATCATCGGTGAGAGCCGTCCCTGCATAAACCCTATTTTTGAGGAATAGGCCATATACTTAATTATTATTACTTACTTCATCTATAGCATCACTCAAAACACTCAAACCTTCAATTAATGCAATATCAGTTATTGTTAAGGGTGGGCCAATCTTAATAGACTCACGGCCTGTATGAACCACTAAAAGACCTTTCTGCATGCACAGTTCAGCAACACGACTGGTAAATATATTGTCAGGCTTTCTTGTTTTCGGATCATGGAATAATACTGCTGCAATTAAACCATTACCAAAAACATCAGATATACGATCAGAGAAGCGTAATTTAAGATCATTCAAAATTGAAAATAAAATTTCACCCTTTCTAGCCGACTCAGCAATCAAATTACGATTTTCAATCTCTTCAATTACAGCCAAACCAGCAGCGCATACAAGGGGGTTTGCGGAATGTGTACTGCTCATATTGCCAACTTCAGGCAAGTCCATTATCTCAGCACGACCAATAACGCCAGAAAGGGATATACCTCCACCCATACCTTTTCCACAACAAATTAAATCTGGGGAAACATCATAATGTTGAAAACCAAAAGCTCGACCTGTTCGACCAAATCCAGATTGCATCTCATCAAAAGCCAAAAGTATCCCATATTTACGACATAGATTTTCTATGGATTTTACAAATTCAGGTGGATAAAATAGAGCACCCCAGCCCTGAAATGTTTCTAACATAAAACCGCAGATATCATTTTCTATATCTACCCCATCATCAATTAACTTATTGAGCCCATTATCAAGAAATTCCTCAGGAGATTTATCATTTAGTACCCATGGATAAGGGAATGGTATATGGTGTATGTGTTTATCTTGATAGCCAATCCAATCTCGCTGCTCTTTATTATTGCACATCATTTGAGCACCCATAGTTCGGCCATGCCAATTTCCTTCAATACAGATAACACCACGATGGTGTTTTTTCTTTTTTTTCCCATACATACGCATAAGTTTAAAAGCTGCCTCAGTTGCTTCTGTGCCAGCAGATAAGAGAAAAGCTTTCTGAAATGAATCTCCTGAGAAACTTATCAATTTTTCTAAATATTTTGCTCGAATTTCACTTCCGTATGCATAACAACTAAGGATTGACTTATCAAGAGTACATCGAATAGCCTCACAAACATTATCATTCGAGTGTCCAACATTTGCTACAAAAATAGTTGACGTGAAATCAATCCATTTATTTCCAGCAGAATCAAATACACTAAAATCCTTGGCAGAGTCCCATACAATAGGTAGCTGGCCGTGCATCGATCGTGACTCAACACACTCTAATCTCTCAAGAATTTTATCTGTACCGGGTGTTGGAATCATAGTATTGATAACTCTATGGGGAGTTTTAACTAATGGAACAATTTTAGATTTATTAGAAAAAGAATATGATGCCATAGTTAGCCTACCCTAGCCGAAAAGTTTAGATTGAATTTGTGGGGATTGAACAAGCTGATATTCAAGATGCTCAAAATCATCTTCAGTATCAACCTCTAATACTAGTGGAGTAATAAAAGGTATTACCCAATCACCATGAATCAAATTATTATTCCGAATAAAAGTTCTTGATAATACATCAACATAACCATTTGGCTGATAGGTAGACGGAAGTTGTTGGCGGCCAATATTAGCTGAGTCCAATGAAGTATTTTGCTCCCCCAATATTTTAAATCTACCATCCGACGAAATTTCAAAAGTTTTGTAAGCTGACTCTGACATTTTATGAGCTGATCGTAGCGATGTAGCCCTTTTATCTTCATGGAATAAACTAATTGCAGAATCGATTAAGGTTGAATCTCTAAAGGGTGTGGTTGGTCGGATATGAACAATATATTCAGGCTCCTTATCATTTATTTTAAGCCAATCTAGAGCATGCAATATAAAGTCATAATCTGTTGCTACGTCACCTGAAATATTTTTAGGTCTTATAAATGGGACTTCTGCTCCATGTTTTTTTGCTAAACTTGCATAATCCTCAGAGTCTGTTGAAACAATCACACGATCAATAAATTTTGACTTACTTGCGGCCATGATTGACCAGGCAACTAGCGGGTAACCTCCCAACATCTTTATATTTTTGTTAGGAATTCCTTTCGATCCGGATCTAGCTGGAATTAATGCAATAGTATTACTCATTTAATATTTTTTATTTGATTACTCAATATTTATTCTAAGTTTTTTTCTTACAGCCGCTTCTGCCTCAGAAATTTTCTTATTTCCAGTACCGAGTATCTTAGGCAAAATTCTTAAGGAGCCGACAAAATCCTTAAGGACATTCATCTCAACTGATGCAGATTGATCTGAGCCATACATTGCCCTATCAAGTGTAATATGGCGCTCTATTGATGTTGCCCCAAGCACAGCAGCAGTAAGACAAACTTTGAGCAATGAGCTCTCATGGCCAGAATAACCGACATCACAATCATATCGATCTCTAAGCATTGGAATACATAATAAATTAGCATCCTCCTCCTTCATTGGATATGTGCTATTACAATGCATAAGCTCAAAAGGACAATTTAATTTCTTGAATAAGTTAACTACATCGTCAATTTCATCAAGTGTTGCCATGCCTGTAGATATAAAAGTTTTTCTTTTTTCGGTCGCAATTTGTTTTAATAGTGGCTTATGTCCAAGCATAGGTGAAGCAACTTTATTAAAAGGTAAAGAGAACTGCTGTAAAAAATTTTGTGCCTCAGTATCCCAAGCAGAGGCACTCCATGATATTTTTTTATCTTTACAGAAACTATCAATCTCTTGATATTCATCTTTCGTGAACTCAAGCCCTAGCTTTTGATCGCGCTGTGTCGTCCCCCATTCACTTTCCCGAGGCGCATCTAAGAACTCTTTTGTATAGACTTTTTCTATGGTTCGTTTCTGAAATTTAACAGCATCAAAACCTGCATTAGCTGCCTCATTAATTAGCTTCTTAGCAATTTCCATGCTTCCATTATGATTAATTCCAATTTCAGCAATTAGATATAAGCTCATCAATTTCCTCCAAATTTAATTTATTAATTACTAGTAATTTCTCTATAAAAGCCCTAACAAAACCCTCTCCACCTTTCTGAGTTAATACGCATGAAGCAAGACTTTTAACCATAGGGTGTGCGTCTGATGGGGCAACTGAAAAACCAGCAAGTCGCATTACAGGAATATCATTAAAGTCATTTCCCAGGTAAATTACACCCGAAAACAAATCTTCTTTTTCAGAAAACTTTTTTGTTAAATAAGCCTCCATAAAGCTTTTCTTGTCCTTAACACCATGATGAACATTTAACTTAATTTTTTTTGCCCTTGATGATACAACAGGATTGGATTCCGATGAAAGTATAAAGTAATCAATATCCAATGAATGAATCGATTCGTAGCGTCTTAATATATCAAAGGCTAGGCCATCCGACCTATCACATCGAACACTTTCCACTCCATTCTGATCTACCCACACTTTATTGTCTGTGAAAATACCATCGAAATCAAAAACAATAGTATGAATCTTATTTAAAATAGGAAATTCTTCGTCAGACAAGACCAAGCTCCCGCTCAATCAAATCGCACAGAATATGGCCTATTAAAATGTGTGATTCTTGAATTCGTGCAGTAGATAGAGAATCTATAACTAAAGAAGTATCAGAAAGGTCAGCCGCCTTACCCCCATCTTTACCTAACAACGAAATAGTATCAACTTTTAATTTTCGTGCGGTCTGAAGTGCGCTAATTATATTTGCGCTATTGCCTGATGTAGAGATTGCAACAAGCACATCTCCCTTTCTTCCTAGCGCCTCAATTTGACGAGAAAATATATTATCATAACTATAATCATTAGCTATGCATGTGAGGACAGAAGAATCAGTTGTCAAAGAAACGGATCTGAGTGCAGGACGATCTTCCTTGAACCGACCTACTAATTCAGCTGCAAGATGTTGGCTATCAGCAGCACTCCCACCATTTCCACACCAGTAAATAGTGCCATTATTTGATAGGCAACTTGAAAGAATTTTGCTTATTTTTTCAATTTTTGATTCATTATTTTTATGAATATCTTTAATTGTATTTATATGGTCGCTGATGTGATTATTAATAATATCGATAGTATTCATAGGAATAATTATAACTTTAATACAATAGAAATATGTTATTTATTTATTGGATTTTTTAGTCTTAGTAAGGGCAGGCTTATGCCTTTTTATTTCGATTATTTCAGAGCAATTTTTTAGTGTGGACAAACGATGGGCAATGATTATAAGGGTAAGATTCTTACTAAGGCCTTCAATTGATTCCATCACGGCAGACTCTGTATCATTATCAAGTGAGCTTGTAGCTTCATCAAAAATAATAACGTCTGCATTTTTATATAGAGCACGAGCAATACCAATTCTTTGTCTCTGACCCCCTGATAACCTTACACCCCCCTCACCCACAAATGTCTCATATTCAGCCTCAAATTCCTCAATAGTATCTGCTATTTGAGCTTGCTTAGCGGCTAACTTAACTTTTTTAAAATCAATTTTATTATTTGGAACACCGAATGCGATATTTTCTCTAATACTTGCATCAGAAAGAAAAATAAATTGCGGAACATGGGCAATATGAGAGCGCCATGATTTAATATTAGTGGCGCTTATAGGATTATTATCAATACATAATGACCCGTCGGTTGGAGTAAGCAATCCCATTAGAATATCTATCATAGTACTCTTACCACTTCCAGTTTCCCCAACAACACCAACCCTACTTCCTTTTCTTATTTTTAAATTTAGTCCCTTAATAATAAATGGGGAATTTTTCTTGTACTGAAAATTAACATTTACAAAGGTAATACTTTTTGAAAATGGTAGTTTTTTAAGGGGTGATTGTGTTGCGTAATCTGAAATAGGCTGATCAAGAAGTTTAAGGGTGTCTTCTAATGAATACTGACCGCCCTTCATAACTGACCAGGAATTATATCCATGCTGCAATATTGGTAGTAATCGTTGTGCACCAAGTGCTAATGTCCCCAGAATTGGGATAGCGTTATTGATACCATCAACCTTTATTGCAAGAGAATAAGCAAGGCCAGCAATTAAAATCATACCTAAGGCTTCCATTACAAAACGGGGACTGTGGGCAATAAATTGAGTATTACCTTGAGATCGGCGTAATGAAAGATCAGCATTACGATAAATACCGGAAAAAACTTCTTGGCTACCGTCAATTAGAACATCCCGAATTCCACCAAGCCCTTCTTGTAATGATTTAATAACCTGAGTACTTTCAATTGAGACAGACTTACTATCTAACAATAATTGTTTTCTCGTTGCACGAATAATTACTATATAAATTAAAGCTAAAACAGAGAATGCAATCAATGAAATAACAGGCTCCAATATAAATAATGCAGATGATATTGAAATGAGCATTATTGAAGAACTTATAAGGGTAAGAAATGGAAGGATAGTATTATAAATAACAGCATTAGCCTTCACTGAAATACCATTAATGACCTCACTACTATTTCTTTCACAATGGACGGAATAAGGTTGATACAGAGTCCTTCTATAAATATCAATACTGAGATCAGAGCCAGCTGAAAATGATAGCCTAGTGCTGAGCCATAGTAATAACAGACGCATTGCTCCAGCAAAAAAAGCTGCAGCAGAAAACACAACCGTCACTGGCAATAGAAGTTGGTCGGGTTCAGTTAATTGTAAGAAGTTAATAAATGGTGCGGCAAATGATGAACCGAATATTGTCTCTGGTGATGATAAGACCGCAAGAAATGGTAAAACTGCACTAATACTTAAAATTTCTGCGAATGACACTAAAACCATAAGAACCAACAAAAAATAAAATTGTCTTTGACGAATAGGACTTAGGTGTGACCAAAGACGTTTTAGAGAAGATAATGTTTTTTGATTATTCATTGATTAAATTAATTTCTGTAAATTGAATAAAAACTGCGCGTAAGTTATTAAATATGAACTATTAGAATACATTGAATTTCACAACATTATATTTTAGATGTAATTTTTTCTAAAAGAATCAAAAGAAATTCCTTCGGAGTCTTTTTTAGAAAGAGTTTTTTTTATGTTAGCTGGCCAAGGAATATTTAAATACGGATCATCGTAATCTATAGCAATCTCAGAATCCTTGTTATAAAATTCAGTCGTCTTATACAATAATTCTACCGTTTCTGTAAGAGCAAGGAAGCCGTGAGCAAATCCCTCAGGAGCCCAAATTTGTTTTTTATTATCTGCTGAAAGATGTTCAAATATGTAATCACCAAAAGTAAAAGAATTCCTCCTAAGATCTACAATAACATGTGCCGATTCGCCAAGGATAGTACGAATTAATTTTCCTTGAGAAAAAGGGGGTAGCTGGAGATGAAGGCCCCGTAAAACCCCTTTTTTTGAACTAGAGTGATTATCTTGAACAAAATTAATATTTAAATTCAATAACTTATTAAACTTACTTTGATTAAAACATTCAAAAAAAAATCCGCGTTCATCTTCAAATATATCAGGCTCAATAAGCTTAATATCGAAAATTTTCAAAGAAGTTACTTTCATAATTTGTATATCAACATTAGATGTAGAGAGTATTTATTTTTTTATATATTTTAATAATTCCGAGTGCCAGTCATTAAATTCTAGTAAGAAGGTATCCTTAACTTTTTTATTGGACAAGATTGTTTTATCAGGTCGTATAACCATACTATTATATTCCTCTGACTTAATTGGTAGCAATCTATCAAGATTAAATTTTGGTTTCGTATTACTCATTATTGCCCTAGAAAATTCATAGCAAGAGCAGTATCCATCTGGAACTAGGTGATAAAGTCCTTTATTTGAATAGCTAAGCTGAGGAATAATTTTTTTTACTTGTTCCGCAATAAATAATGCACTTGTTGGAACACTTATCTTGTCATCAACTATTTTGATCTTCTGTTTATCAAAACACAAGTTTTTTATAGTTAAATAAAAATTATTACTAATATTTGAATATAGCCACGAAGTCCTAAAAATATAGTACTGACCAGAAGCTTTTTGAATCGCCTCTTCTCCTGCTAGTTTTGATTTTCCATAAATGCTAAGTGGATTAGGGGAATCATCTTCGTAATATTTCCCATTTTTTTTTCCATCAAATATATAATCAGTCGAAAAATGAATGAACGGAATATTGTATTCTAGAGCTTTTTCAGCAAGAACTTTTGGTGCGTCTCGATTAATTTTATAGGCTAATTCGGATTCATTTTCTGCTCGCTCAACACAAGTAAAAGCTGCACAATTTATAATTAAATCAGGCTTATAAAAGTCAACAACAGAATTAATTTGATTTGAGTCAGCAAGATCACAAGTTTTTCGATTGCAATCTATTATATTATTATCAATTAATATTTTTTTTAAATAATGTCCGATCTGACCATTTGTACCTGTAATTAGAATTTTCATTGTATTTTTTTGAGTTTTCAACCTTAGTCGATTGATAATCTTGAATTTCTAACCCACTCTTGATTGCCCATATACCATTCAACTGTTTTTTTTATTCCAGAGCTAAATGTTTCATTGGGTTTCCAGGTTAGCTCGCTCATAATTTTTGAAGCATCAATAGCGTAACGTTGATCATGGCCTGGGCGATCTTTAATAAAGATAATTTGGTTATTGTATGACTCATTATTTTTTTTTGGAGTTATCTTATCTAGTAAGTCACAAAGTGTATTTATAACTGAAATGTTAGATAGCTCAGTAAACGCACCTATATTGTATGTCTGACCTACCCGCCCCCTTTCTAGAACAGCCCTAATACCAGAGCAATGATCAAGCACATAGAGCCAATCTCTGATCTGCATTCCGTCTCCGTAGATTGGTAAATTTCTTCCATCTAAAGCATTAGAAATACATAGTGGAATTAATTTCTCAGGGTGCTGGTAAGGGCCGTAGTTATTAGCGCAATTGGTCGTCAAAACTGGTATTCCGTATGTTGAATTCCAAGCTCGCACTAGATGATCCGAGGCCGCTTTAGTTGCGCTATAAGGGCTATTAGGTTGGTATGCTTTAGATTCATCAGATGGTAGCTGATTATCTAATAATGAACCATAAACCTCGTCGGTTGAGATATGCAAAAACCGAAAATCTTTTTTATTTTTACCGAAGAGATTGTCCCAGTGAAACCTCACCTCCTCTAATAACTTGTATGTAGCAACTATGTTCGTGTATATAAAATCTTCTGGCTTAGAGATAGATAGATCCACATGACTTTCTGCTGCAAAATTGATGATTGCTCTAGGCTGATATTCTTTGAGTAATTGGGAGATAAAATTACTGGACGCTATATCTGACTTAATAAATCTATGATTAAATTTTTTATTTAGTGATTTAAGGTTTTCAATATTACCGGCATAGGTAAGCTTATCGATAGAGATAACAGCTTCATCAGAAAATTTAAACCATTCCCTAACGAAATTAGAACCTATAAATCCAGCAGCTCCAGTCACAAAGATAGTCATAAAATAATTTTTAAAGATTTCTTAATCTTCCCCAAAGAGATCTCTAGTGAAGATTTCTTTTGGGCAATTCTTTAAATCTTTATGAAAACGATTCGTCAAAATAATATCGCTCATCATAATAAATTGATCTAAATCATTTACTATCTTAGAATCATAGAATAATGGCTCTTCAATAAAAGGCTCATAAATAATTACCTTAATATTTTTTGTTCTAATTCGCTTGATAACATCCTGCATACTGGATTCACGAATATTATCCGACCCTGCTTTCATTGTTAAACGATAAACGCCTAGAGTTTTAGGGTTCTTCTTTATTATCTGGTCTGCAATAAAGTCCTTTCTAACTTTGTTAGCATTTACAATTGCCTCAATAATTTTTTGAGGAACATCCTTATAATTTGCTAGTAGTTGCTTAGTGTCTTTTGGAAGACAATAGCCACCGTAACCAAAAGATGGATTGTTATAGTGATTCCCAATTCTTGGGTCATGACCTAGTGACTCAATGATACTTAATGTATTTAGGTTTTGACTCAACGAATATGAATCCAGCTCATTAAAGAATGCAACTCGCATTGCAAGGTATGTATTAGCAAATAATTTTGATGCTTCCGCTTCCGTCGAGCCCATATAAATAATTGGAACATTATTCTTTAAAGCCCCCTTACTCAAGTGGCCTGCAAAAATTTTAGCCTCGTATGAATTATCTCCAACTACTATTCTTGATGGATGTAAATTGTCATATAAAGCCTTTCCTTCCCTTAAAAACTCGGGGGAGAATAAAATTTTATTGGATTTAAATTTAGCCCTCATTCTTTGAGTGAAGCCTACTGGGACGGTTGACTTAATAACAATTGTAGCGTGACTTTTTTGAGCTATAGCCTCAGCAATTACTGTCTCCACTGAGTCAGTATTAAAGTAATTAGTCTTATCGTCGTAATTAGTAGGTGTAGCAATAATAACGTAATCAGAGTCGTTGTAGGATACATCACTAGATAACAATGCCTTTAGATTAAGTGATTTTTTTTTAAGGTATTTAGAGATCTCAGGATCTTCAACAGTTGACTTTTTTTGATTAACTAATTTAACTCGGGTCTTATCTACGTCAACAGCAATAACTTCATTATACTGCGATAAAAGAACTGCATTACTCATTCCAACGTAACCTAACCCAACGACGACTATCCTAGATTTTTTCATTAAATATTATCCAAAAAGTCTTTGACCTTATTTTTTGATTTTTCTTTTTCATTTTTTATCTGCTTTTTAATGTCTTCAGTTTGCTGTTGAATTTTATCTTCAATTATCTGATCCGCTTTACGCTCAAAATAATCAAACTCAATATTAGGTAGTCTTGTAGCAATTGAAGCCCCAATAATTACACCTAATAGAACACCTAATAAGAAACGAATCATAAAAGTTTAATAAATAATTAATTACAAAGAAAGATTATTTTAACTGATAACAGTTAAAACCAATAAAAAAACCGGCCTAAGCCGGTTTAATTATTGATTAATGTTGAATTTCCTCTTCAAAATTAAGGATCTGCTTTATCCTTAACTTTTCTTTTTTAAAGCGCCTAAGGCGCACATCCGGAATATAGTTCTTGTAGCCTGAATCAATAATTTTTTCAAGCTCTTGATGTCGTGTGATCAGTTGCTTTAAGTCCATACGGCTCCCTATTAAAATAATTAACGTTAATAAATGAAATGTAGTCTTAAATTAAATTAACTGTATCGATTGACCTCCCTTATAAAATTTACACTTTTACTTTATACCTCTTAAAATAAAATTGCTACCCCCCATTTAGAAACCTTTAATTTTAAAAAAAAAATAAAAAAGAATCATCATAAGAATCACACTGATAGCCATCAACGCTGATCCTTTGGGGTCATTTTTGATAGACGAAAATACTGAGCGATAGTAATAGAGAAGAAAAATGGCTGCGAATAGCAATCCAATGATACTAAATAGGGAATTCATCATATAATTATAGATTAAATAATATCTTAAAGGCATTTATGAAGTCATTAGTAAAAAGACATGCAAAAGAAGGTCTCTGGTTAGAGGATATGCCAGAACCCGATGTGGGGAATAATGATGTTTTAGTTAAAATTCACAAGACGGCTATTTGCGGTACCGACATTCATATCTATAACTGGGATGAATGGGCTCAAAAAACAATTCCTATACCAATGATTACGGGCCATGAATATGCCGGTGAAATTATTGAATTGGGTTCTAATGTAACCGATCTTAATGTAGGAGATATTGTTTCAGGTGAAGGTCATATAACTTGTGGCCGTTGTAGAAATTGCCTGGGTGGAAAAATTCATTTATGTCCTAATACTATAGGTGTGGGCGTAAATCGGGCTGGAGCTTTCGCTGAATATCTTGCAGTTCCAGCTAAAAATATTTTTAAGCCTAGCAGACCTATCTCAACTGATCTCTTATCTATATTCGATCCTTATGGAAATGCGGTTCATACTGCACTTTCATTTAATATGGTTGGGGAGGATGTACTAATTACTGGTGCAGGACCTATTGGTATGATGGCTGCCTTAGTAGCCAACCATGCCGGGGCTAGGAATATCGTAATTACAGACATCAATGAATACCGACTTGATCTAATAAAAAAAATACTACCGAGAGTTGTAACTGTTAATGTATCAAAAGAGACAATAAGTAAAGACTTAATGCATTCACTAGGTATCTTTGAAGGATTTGATGTTGGCATGGAAATGTCAGGCTCTCACAAGGCGTTCAGCGATATGCTTGACAATATGATCAACGGTGGCCAAATTGCAATGCTAGCAATTATGCCAGCAGGCTCAGGTATTGACTGGGATATGGTTGTATTTAAAGGGCTAACCATTAAGGGTATTTACGGGCGTGAAATTTTCGAAACCTGGTACAAAGGTTCAATGATGGTTCAAAGTGGACTGCCGCTTGAAGAAATGATTACTCATCGATTTGGCTATCAAGATTTTCAAGAAGGATTTAATATAATGCGATCTGGTAAATCAGGCAAAGTAATCCTAAACTGGTTATAAATTAAAAGGGTAATAAATGAGTATAAAAAAAACAAGAGAAGGCTTATCTTTAGACCTTGAAGAAATTAAATCATCAGGCTTATGGAAGACTGAGCGGTTTATTGATTCAGACCAAAATAATATGATTACACTAGATGATGGACGTAAAGTTCTTAATATGTGTGCCAATAATTATCTTGGTTTAGCAAATAATAGTCGTGTTATTGATGCAGCTAAAAAAGGTCTAGACCGATGGGGCTTTGGGTTAGCTTCAGTGCGATTCATTTGTGGAACACAAACCCTGCATAAAACACTCGAGAAAAAAGTTAGTGAGTTTCTTGGGATGGAAGACACAATTCTCTATGCGGCATGCTTTGATGCAAATGGAGGTCTTTATGAAACACTTCTTAATAAAGAGGATGCAGTAATTTCTGATGAGCTTAATCACGCTTCTATTATTGATGGAGTTAGATTATCAAAAGCTCAGCGCTACCGATACAAAAATAATGATATGAATGACTTGCGACTTAGGCTGATTGAAGCAAAAGAAAATGGGGCTAGGAGAATTCTGATTACAACAGATGGAGTCTTTTCTATGGATGGAAGTATTGCTCAACTTGATAAGATTTGTGACCTAGCAGATGAGTTTGATGCAATGGTTCATCATGATGATTGCCACGCTACTGGATTTATGGGGAAGACTGGCCGTGGTGTTCATGAGTATTGTAATGTTATGGATCGCGTTGATATTATTACAAGTACATTTGGAAAAGCCCTTGGTGGGGCTTCAGGTGGCTTTACATCAGGACGTAAAGAAATAATAGACCTTCTCCGACAACGATCGCGCCCGTATCTTTTTTCAAACACATTAGCACCTAGTATATGTGCAGCTACAGTTGAAGTTATTGATATGCTCTTAGAGTCAACTGACCTTCGTGATCGACTTGAAGAAAATACTCATTACTTTCGAAAAGGGATGAAAGATGCTGGCTTTGCAATAGATGAGGGTGACCACCCTATTGTTCCTGTTATGCTAGGTGATGCAAACATAGCTCAGGAAATGAGCCGACAACTTCTTGAGCAGGGAATCTATGCGATTGGGTTCTTTTTTCCAGTTGTGCCAAAAGATAAAGCAAGAATTCGTACACAAATATCAGCCGCCCATACCAAAGAAGATTTAGATAAGGCAATTAAAGCATTTAAGTCGACACGGGATTCAATTACTAAATAAAGAATTACTTTGTGAAATCAAACTTTCTAACGAAGTGACAGCTGTAACCATCTGGATTTTTTAAGATATATTTTTGGTGCGACTCTTCAGCAGGATAAAAGTTAGCGAAAGCAATAACTTCAGTTACAACAGGATCCTTCCACTCATTTGATTTATTAACTAATTTTATCGTTTGGAGTGCAGTATTCTTTTGCTGGTCATTGATATAAAAAATTGAAGACCTGTATTGAGCTCCCCTATCATTACCCTGCTGATTAATGGTTGTAGGATTATGCATTTTAAAGAAGTGAAAAAGCAAGTTTTGATAACTCAACTCATTACTGTCAAATTTAATCTCTATACTTTCCGCATGACCAGTATCTCCTTTAGTTACTTCCTTGTAGGATACATTTTTAATATGTCCGCCAGAAAAACCAACTTTTGTATCCAAAACTCCAGGAATTTTTCTAATTAGATCTTCAAGCCCCCAATAGCAGCCGCCAGCTAGGTAAGCAGACTGTAAATTTTCTTCTTTAGGGTCAGCATGTGTTGGATTAGCCATAAACATTAAAATTAAAAGTATTTTCTTCATTAGTAAATAATAATTTTATATTAACAGTTATAAGTTTTAGACAGATAAAAAAAGGCCATAATTGCAAAAATAAAACCTATAGGCAGGGAATCTAACCATAACTCAGTTAACTTCTTCTTCTTCTTACCAAAAACCAAATTATATAAAATAAAAATAAGCCAACAGCTAATAAACAAAGAAGGTATTACAATTAGATAGAAGTCGCAAACATCAATTACTTTTTCGATATCTGCGACTGTATGATGACTTGTTATTGGACTATATATTTGATCCATTAATTGATTATTTCTCTAAATTACTTAACTTCTGATAAATACTTAGAAAATCTTCCCTTGCCAGCAGCAAATTTTTTCTCTAGTTTCATTGCAGCAGCTTTTGCCTCTTTATGATTACCACTCGGATCGCCAACTACTACCAAGCCGACCATACCAAACATAGCATGAGGAGTACAGTTATAACCATATAAACCATCAATATCAAACTTCACTGAAATAGATTTATCCCCAGCCTTTTTAGTTAAGCTCCCCATCCATGGTTTTGCGCCTTTTGGAAGCATCTCTTTAATAGAAGCTGAGTTATGCATTGCATCACCTATCCAGGTTACAGTATCGCCTTTTGCGATTTTAACAACGGCGGGTTCAAATATAAAAATATCTGGAGCTTTTCCATTTACCATCTTAACTGTATGTTCTTTAGCAACAACATTCCCAATTGAAAAAATTAGTACTGTCAAAAATAATGCTTTTATATTTTTCATACCTATTACTCACTCCTCATAAATTTAGAATAAAAATTTAGAACTACAAATAAATTTTTCTTTTAATTGACAACTATTTTATTGACCCTATTAAGCATTAAGAAGTTCTTTATAAATACTAAAAAAATTCTAAAATAATTTATCGACTATAGAATTCAACTACCGAAGTAGGACTCATGATTGTTGCATACGGAATTTCATCTGAATCTGGGTACCTGACATAAATTACCTTAAATGCTTTCGGCTCTAACGATATATATTCAGGTAACTCTCTTTCAAGTTTCTGAATTGAGGCAATAACAAAAGGAATTGACCTACTTTTTTCCCTTACTTCAATTACATCTCCAGGCTTGCATCTATATGAAGGAATATTTACAACTACCCCATTCACAGTTAGGTGCTTATGATTAACAAATTGTCTTGCAGCAAAGACAGATGGCACAAGATTAGATCTATAAACAATTGCATCCAACCTTGACTCAAGAAGAATCAGGAGATTTTCACTTGTATCTCCTTTTTGAGAAAAAGCTTCTTTATAAATATTTCTAAATTGCTTCTCTCCAATATTACCGTAATAGCCTTTCATCTTTTGCTTCTCTCTTAGCTGAACCCCATAATCACTTCTTCTCCTAACGCCTTTTGCTCCATGCTGACCAGGGCCATAAGTTCGGGAATTTGTTGGGCAATTTTCTTTTCCCCATATATTTTCACCCATTTGCCTTGATAATTTATTTTTTGGTAAATTTCTTGGATTTCTAGTTTTCATATTAATTTCCTATCTTTTTTTT
>Ga0115004_10000480_pt1 | contig 30418 bp, 31 predicted proteins | sample ArcticOcean_MG_C_10_FD_88737 | JGI IMG/M metagenome (GOLD analysis project Ga0115004, IMG submission 88737) | Marine microbial communities from western Arctic Ocean - ArcticOcean_MG_CB11_90 | ecosystem: Environmental > Aquatic > Marine > Oceanic | place: Arctic Ocean: Canada Basin | collected... | reverse complement strand
GAGATTTCTATGAAACCTTTGGTGAAGATGCCAAAAAGGCGGCTGGAGTTTTAGGGATTACATTGACAAAACGAGGTGCAGAAGGGAAACAGAAACCGCACTCGCAGGTTTTCCACATCACTCCTTAAACACCTACTTGCCAAAATTAGTGAAAGCAGGAATGCGGGTTGCTATTTGCGATCAGTTAGAAGATCCCAAAATGACTAAAAACATCGTTAAACGAGGCGTTACAGAGTTAATTACTCCTGGAGTGTCTTTCAATGACGAAGTATTACACACCAAAACAAATAATTTTTTAGCAGCGCTTCACTTTGATAAAAAACAGCTCGGAATTTCATTTTTAGATATTTCTACAGGCGAGTATTTAGTGGCACAAGGCAATACAGAATACATAGATAAATTATTACAAAACTTTAATCCGAGTGAGGTTTTGGTTCAAAAACAAAACAAACAAGAGTTTTTAACACTTTTTGAAAACCGATACTATACATTTTACCTAGATGATTGGGTTTTTCAAAAGGAATATGCCAACGAAACTTTACAAAGTCATTTTGAGGTAAATACCTTGAAAGGTTTTGGTATTGAAGATCTTAAAAATGGAATTATAGCCGCTGGAGCCGTCTTGTATTATTTATCGGAAACACAACACAACCAACTAAAGCATATTCAATCTATTCGAAGAATTGCTGAAGATGATTATGTTTGGATGGACCGCTTTACAGTTCGAAATCTGGAACTTTATAATCCGAATTCTCTAAATGCAGTTACGCTTTTAAATGTTATTGACAAAACAATATCTCCCATGGGAGGGAGACTCCTTAAGCGATGGTTAGCACTTCCTTTAAAAAATATTGACAGCATTAAAAAGCGCCACGAATTGGTTAAATTTTTTATAGATTCGGATGCTTTTTCACAAACAGTCAGTTATCAATTGCAACAAATATCAGATCTAGAGCGCTTGATTTCTAAAGTTGCTACAGCAAAGGCATCCCCAAGAGAAATTGTCTTGCTAAAAGACTCTTTAAAAGCGATTCTGCCCATTAAAGTGGCTGCAGAAAAAAGTAAAAATAGCACCGTTAAAGAGCTTGGTAGTCAATTGCATAGTGCTGCTGATTTAATTGAAAAAATTTCTGAAACATTATTTGACAATGCGCCTGTAAACATCAATAAGGGAAATGCCATTGCAACGGGTGTACACCAAGAACTGGATGATTTACGTGCAATTTCAACTTCTGGAAAAGAATATTTAGACGCCATGTTACTGCGTGAAACAGCGCGCACGGGAATTACAAGTTTAAAAATTTCCTTTAATAATGTTTTTGGTTATTTTATAGAAGTTAGAAACGCCCACAAAGACAAAGTTCCTGAGGAGTGGATCCGCAAGCAAACCCTTGTAAATGCGGAGCGTTATATTACAGCGGAGCTCAAAGAGTATGAAACAAAGATTTTAGGGGCGGAAGACAAAATTCAAAAACTAGAGCAAGAAATATTCTCTAAACTACTACAGTACATCATTCAATTTGTACAAATAGTTCAGGAAAATGCGCAAATTATTGCCAAAATTGACTGTTTGCTCTCTTTTTCAGTTTTAGCAATTGACAACAATTATGTGCGCCCGATAATGGATGAAAGTACAGATTTAGAGATTAAAAACGGACGACATCCAGTTATTGAGAAACAATTGCCCATAGATCAAACCTATGTTGCCAATGATATCGTACTAAATAGAAAACAACAGCAAATAATTATGATTACCGGGCCGAATATGTCTGGGAAATCAGCAATTTTGAGACAGACTGCACTCATTGTTTTATTGGCCCAAATGGGAAGTTATGTCCCCGCTCAAAATGCTAAAATTGGTATTGTAGATAAGATTTTTACAAGAGTTGGCGCAAGCGACAACATTTCGATGGGAGAATCTACCTTTATGGTAGAAATGAATGAAACTGCTTCTATTTTAAATAATGTATCGGATAGAAGTTTAATCCTATTGGATGAAATTGGGCGTGGAACCTCTACCTATGACGGAATCTCCATTGCCTGGGCAATTTCAGAGTTTTTACACGAACACCCATCCAAAGCAAAAACATTATTTGCAACGCATTACCATGAACTCAACGAGATGACCGCTACTTTTGAGCGAATAAAAAACTTTAATGTCTCTGTAAAGGAATTGAAGGACAGCATTATTTTCTTACGAAAGTTGGTGTCTGGAGGCTCAAACCATAGCTTCGGTATTCATGTAGCAAAACTCGCAGGAATGCCAAATATGGTCATACATCGAGCAAATAAAATATTGGCTACATTAGAAAAAAACAATAAAAATTCAGAGGTAAAAGAGGTTTTGAAACAGTCCCAACACGAAGAAATGCAGCTCAGCTTTTTTCAAATGGACGACCCTCTTTTAGAAAATATCCGCGAAGAAATCTTAGCAACCAATATTGATACTTTAACACCTATTGAAGCACTGATGAAATTAAGTGAAATTAAACGCATGCTGTTAAATAAGCTGTAATTCTTCCTTTCTTAGGCCCTGTCTGTTACTTTTCTCCCAAAATAGTGACTAATAATACATGAAACCGCCCCAACAAAGGGTGCAGATAAAATAAAGACTCCCCAGATTAAGAAACGCATATTACTTTTATTTTTAGAAGCCAAAACGAGTGCTGTAACAACTAAAGAGAGAAACAAAACCGCTAACATAAGTATCGCGAAAGGACCAATCATTAACATCTACTATCTTTTTTTGACAAATGTACATATTGTTTTATAGCGCTCTTATATCGGATATTAAAATTCATATTAAAGAAATAATAGGCTTCTATTTGTGAAAATAAGACTGTATCTTTGCTATATGCAAACGGTATTCTTATTTATTAGCGGCCCAGAGATTATGGTGATCCTATTGATTGTAGTGATGGTTTTTGGTGCAGACAAGATTCCTGAAATTGCAAGGGGATTGGGCAAAGGGATTCGCCAAGTAAAAGACGCTACAAACGATATCAAAAGAGAAATAAAAGACAGTTCAGACAATGTCGCAATTGACAAGGATATTAGTAAAAACATTCACAAAGAAATTGACGCCGTCAAAGACAGTATTGATGATCTTACGGGACCAATAAAAAGACAGTTTTAGTTTTTTAAATCACTCTACTTAGCGTCAAGCCATCTCTAATTGGCAGCAACACTGTTTCTATTCTCGGATCTTCATTCATCAACTTATTGTAAGCTAACAGCACCTTTGTGTCTAAATCTTTTGGATCTAGTGCTTCGACCACTTTACCACTCCACAAAACATTATCAGATAAAATAATACCCCCGGTATTCATCTTATCAATAATTAAATGAAAATAATTAATATAATTCGACTTGTCTGCATCAATAAAAACAAGATCAAATTTTTCATTAATTGTAGGTATAATTTCAATGGCATTTCCAACAAACTGAGTTATTTGTTTTCTAAACCCAGACTTTTCAAAGTACTTGTTTTGAAGTGTTTCTAGTTCTTCGTTTTTGTCTATTGTTATTATTTTACCGTCAGTTGATATGCCTTCCGCAAAACATAGAGTAGCATATCCCGTATATGTTCCGATCTCTAAAATGTTTTTAGGTTTTATTAATTTAGAAAGAACCGCTAAAATTCTACCTTGAAAAGCGCCACTTAACATTCGGAGATTTAACACTTTTTGCCACGGTTCTTTCGAAAGCTCTTGTAAAATTATAGGCTCTTCTTGGGAGTGAGCTACTGCATAATCATCTATTTTTTCTGGTAAAAAGTGCATTTTTGTAACCGTTTAAAAGTTAGAGGGATTGTTTTTTAAAGAAAACGAAATGTACAAAAATAAAATAGCCTTTTTGTTTTTTCAAGGAAACAAACTATCACAGTTTTTTGTGCTGTGTTAGAACTGTTTTTAAAGCCTCTTTTTCATCTAAAGATAAACAATGTTTCACCTCTTTATGGTTTTTAGAACATCCTTTATAAAAGACACTTAAGATTGTATTTTGTTTTGTATAAATAGCACATATTTTACATCTGATGAAGTGGATTTTTAGTGTTATCAACTCCTTTATAGATGCCTCTCCGTATTGATTTTTATCGCAAATGGTGGTCGCTTGGTCACAGGATAGTTTAAATTTTTTTAACATCTCTTAATTATTAAACCAATTATCTTCCATACACTTTCTTAACTGAACCCTCGCTCGATGGATAATTACCCATAAGTTTGACGAAGTAATGTCTAATTCCTTACAAATTTCTGCCGTCTCAAACTCTTGTATTGTTTTCATTTTAAAAACCATGGCATATTTTTCAGGCAATCGATCCATACAAACCTCCAGCTGACTTTTCAACTCGGCATTTTCTGTTTTATTTTCAGAAGCATTATGCCAGTTTTGGGGCACACGCTCCTCTAACCAACTCCCTTCATTTTCTCCTGCTTCATAAAAGTTCATGCGCACTTCCGCTTGGCCTTTTTTAGAATTTATTTTTCTATAATGGTCAATAATTTTTCTTTTTAAAATAGAAACCAACCAGGTTCTTTCTGTTGCTTTCCCTTAAAAATTATTAGCAGATTTTAATCCTGCAAAAAAAGTTTCTTGCACAAGATCTTTAGCGAGATCACTATTATTTATTCGTGAAATGGAATAATTATACAGGTAGTCTGCATAATTATCAACCCATTTACTAGTATTTAAGGTGTGTTTTTGTATTGACATTCATTAAATTAAGACCAAATATACCGCTAATTTCTATCACTCTTAGCACTGCAAACATGTCTTCCTTTAAAGACGAGCGCCCAAAACATTTACCTCTGAAAGAAGTGATAAAAAATCACAAACCCTGCATGTAAAAAAGGTGTTAAGCTGTATAAGTTGTTTAATATCTATTGATATTTCTTACTTTTACCATCTAACTAATTATGAAAATATGTCTGTAGCTAAGAAACAGTATAAACGTGTTACCGTGAAGTCTTTGGTGGAAATGAAAGCAAACAAAGAGAAAATCTCAATGCTAACTGCCTATGACTTTACAATGGCAAAAATTTTAGACAGTTCTGGAATTGATGTTTTACTTGTGGGTGACTCTGCGTCTAATGTAATGGCGGGTCATGAAACTACTTTACCGATTACTCTAGACCAAATGATTTATCATGCAAGCTCAGTAATTAGGGCCGTTGAACGCTGTTTAGTTGTGGTTGACCTACCATTCGGAAGCTACCAATCTGACCCAAAAGAAGCCTTGCGTTCTGCAATTAGAATTATGAAAGAATCTGGTGGGCACTCTATAAAACTGGAGGGTGGAAAAGAAATAAAAGAATCTATTAAAAGAATTTTAAACGCAGGGATCCCTGTAATGGGTCATTTAGGTTTAACGCCACAGTCCATTTATAAATTCGGAACCTACACCGTTCGCGCAAAAGAAGAGGAAGAAGCAGAACAACTTATGGAAGATGCGCTCATGCTAGAAAGGATTGGTTGTTTCGCTTTGGTTTTAGAAAAAGTCCCAGCGAACCTAGCAAAAAAGGTAGCAGCGGCGCTCACAATTCCAGTCATTGGTATTGGTGCTGGAAACGGTGTGGATGGCCAAGTTTTAGTTACTCATGACATGATTGGAATGACCCACGAGTTTCACCCTCGTTTTTTAAGACGTTATTTAGATTTGTATAAAGACATGACAGGTGCTTTCGAAAACTATATTGCTGATGTGAAAAGTGGTGACTTCCCTAGTGACAAAGAGCAATATTAAAGAGGTATTATGAAAATTCTACACCTTGATTCAAATCATCCTTTGTTAATAGAAGCGCTCACTGCTGCTGGTTTTACAAATGACGTAGATTATACTTCTTCAAAAGCAGCTGTTGAAGCAAAGATTCACGAGTATGACGGATTTATTATTCGCAGCCGTTTTTCTATTGATGAAAAATTTTTAAGCAAAGCAACGTCCCTTAAATTTATTGGTAGAGTTGGCGCTGGGCTAGAAAATATAGATTGTGAGTATGCCAAGCGTCAAGGAATTGCCTTAATTGCAGCGCCAGAGGGGAATAAAAATGCAGTTGGGGAACATGCTTTAGGAATGTTATTGTCCTTGTTTAACAGGTTAACCAAAGCCAACAAAGAAGTAAAACAGGGAAAATGGCTGCGTGAAGAGAATCGTGGAATAGAACTTGATGGAAAAACAGTCGCCTTAATTGGCTATGGAAACATGGGAAAGTCTTTTGCTAAAAAACTCAAGGGTTTTGATGTAGACGTGCTTTGTTACGACTTAAAACCTGAAGTTTCCGACGCGAATTGCTCACAGACAACATTAGAAAATATACAAGAAAAAGCAGATGTTTTAAGCATACACACCCCCCAAACAAAAGCTACCTCTCAATTTATAAATACCGCTTTTATAAATGGATTTAAGAAAAACTTTTGGCTCATAAATACGGCCCGTGGATCTGCAGTTATTACAACTGATTTAGTAGCTGCTTTAAAATCTGGAAAAATATTAGGTGCAGCTTTGGATGTTTTAGAATACGAGAAAACTTCCTTTGAACACCTTTTTTCTAAGAATAATGTGCCCGAAGCTTTTGAATACTTAATCAATGCAAACAATGTACTGCTCTCTCCGCATGTAGCGGGTTGGACGGTAGAAAGTAATATAAAGTTAGCACAAACCATCGCGGATAAAATTACTGCGGTGTTTTCAAAATAAAAACACTGCAGTAGTCTAAATTTAATGAACACTCTTTATCTTGCATCCGCAACAACACATCCCTTTTTTAAAATTAAATAAGCACCTAAATATGACAAACCCTATGAATATTTTATCTAGTTATCCCGCAGAAGTATTAATTCTGTTTTTTTTAATTGTAACTTTCATCCAATCGGGAATAGACAAACTTATGGACTGGAAAGGCAATGTTTCTTTTATTACCGAACATTTTAAAAGCTCGCCCTTAAAAAATAGTGTTCCCTTATTACTAGGGGTTATTTTGGTTGTAGAGCTTGTTGCTGGCTTCTTAATGATTATTGGAGTTTTTCAATTATACACCTCCGAAGCAAAGGAAATTGCATTGCTTGGAATGGAGTTGGCTGCCATTGCTTTAATTTTCTTACTTATTGGACAACGCCTCGCAAAAGATTATGCAGGAGCGATGTCTTTAGCTGTCTATTTTGTGATGACAGTATTTGGTGTCTTTCTTCTGAATAACTAAAAACTATTATAAAAATAAATAAAATAGATTATAACTATTCAAAAAGCGCTTAAAACAATTGTTTTAAGCGCTTTTTGAATTTATTTAACACCACAGGGTTATTCTTGTTAATTTCATTAAAAAAACAACCTTAAAAAGAACCCTAGTGGTTTTTAATCACATAAATTAAAGAAGAATACTCTGAAGTTCTTTTGGCTTTTAAATTTGAAACAAGTCCCCTGTAGAAACCTGCAATAAGGTTTAATTTTCCTTTTTTATATTTTTCACTTAACAACGAAACGTAATAACTATCAAACTTCATTGGTAAGGTTTGAGCTACAGTCATTTCAACTTCAGAGAACAACTTATGAATCGATTTCTGACTAAAATGCCAAAGATGCCTTGGCACATCATAAGCTGCCCAATACTCCTTATAGAACTGTGCATCGTAACTTTTATAGTTTGGCACGGCAACCACAATTCTCCCTCCTGGCTTTAATAAGCTTTGTAGTGTCTTTATAGTGTCTTTTAAATGCTCCACATGTTCTAAAACATGCCAAAGTGAAATTACATCGAATTTTTGATTCTTAATTTCAGACAGCTCTGCTTTTAAAAAGACTTCTTTTTTCTTAGCAATAGCTCTAGCCGCAGCACTTGGCTCTATCCCTAAAATTGTCCAATCATTTTTTTTACAAACGCTTAAAAAATCTCCAGTGCCGGCACCCACATCTAACACCGATTTTTCGCTTGTTTCAAATGAATTTAACAAAGAAAGTTTTTGATGTAATGCGTAATTTTTTACTGTGTGGTATACTTTATCAAAGCATGTTTTTTTACTATCTGTGTGTGAAATATAAGCAGCACTTTTATAGTATTTTTCCAAATTTACAGGCAAAGGAGCCGTTACCAGCATTTCGTATTCTTTATTTGTAGTAAGCTCAAAACAGTCTCCAGAAACAGTATAGTCTTTACAACTTAAGGGCGGAATTAAATTTTTATTACTTCCTTTACTCATTTCCATGTTCTATTAATTTTAGAATTGTTCCACGAGGAACCTTTTTAAAATAATCTTTTTTACCTACCCATATAAACCAGTAGTACTGAAATATCACTTGGAGATACGCCACTAATTCTACTTGCCTGTGAAATAGAAGTTGGTCTTACTTTATTTAATTTCTCAGTCGCCTCATAAGACAGCGACTTCACCTTTTCGTACTTAAAGCTGGATGGAATTACTACATTCTCTAGCCTATTTAACTTATCCGCATTATTTTTTTCTTTTTCAATATAACCCGAATACTTTAAGTGAATTTCTGCCTGTTCTATAACATCTGCAGCAATACTGTGTTCGTTCAAGAAAACGCTTAATTTATCAAGATCCTTAAAATCTGAAAGTGACAATTGCGGCCTTGCTGCAACTTTAAAAAGTTTCATACTCTGGTTTACCAATGCTAAATTTTTAGCCTCCAATATAGGATTTACCTCCTCTTTCTTTACACTTACCTCGTTCAAAAACTTGATTAATAAGGTGGTTTTTGCTTCCTTTTCAATCACACGCTCCATTCTTTCCTTAGACGCCAAACCTAATTTAAAGCCTAAAGGAGTCAACCTTAGGTCGGCATTGTCCTGTCTTAACAAGGTTCTATATTCCGCACGAGACGTAAACATTCTGTATGGCTCTTCTGTACCTTTTGTTATCAAATCGTCTATCAAAACACCAATATATGCCTCGTTTCTTTTTAGAATAAAAGGTTCTTTTTCTTGGGTTTTTAAAGCCGCGTTTACACCTGCTATTAAACCTTGTGCCGCCGCCTCTTCGTAACCAGTAGTTCCATTAATTTGGCCTGCAAAAAATAAATTTTCAATTAATTTCGTTTCTAAAGAATGCTTCAGTTGTGTTGGTTGAAAAAAGTCATATTCAATTGCATAGCCATACCTTAAAAACTTTACATTTTCAAAACCCTCAATAGCCCGTATTGCTTTGTCTTGAATATCCTCTGGAAGCGAAGTAGAAAAGCCATTCACATACATTTCTACAGTAGTCCAACCTTCGGGCTCTACAAATATTTGATGCCTATCTTTTGTTGCAAATCGGTCTATCTTGTCTTCAACAGAAGGACAGTACCTTGGTCCTGTTGATTGTATTCTACCGTTAAACATTGGAGAACGGTCAAACCCTTCACGTAGCAAATCATGCACCTTGGGGTTTGTATAGGTTAAATAACAAGAGCGCTGTTTTGAAAGAGCGCTTGTCGATGGAAGATAAGAAAACTTCTCTGTAATTTCATCCCCTGGTTGCTCTGTCATTTTTGAATAATCCAAGGACCTCCCATCCACTCTTGGTGGTGTTCCTGTTTTCATTCTGCCAGACTCAAAGCCTTTTTCAACCAACATCTCAGTAATACCTGTTGAAGCTCCTTCACCCGCTCTTCCTCCACCAAAACTTTTATCACCAATATGAATTAATCCATTTAAAAAAGTTCCTGCTGTTATGATTACGGTCTTAGATTTTATTTCTAAACCTAAAGCTGTCTTTACTCCTATAATTTTATTTCCATCAAACAACAATCCATTTACAGAATCTTGGTAAAAGTCTAACCTATCCGTTTGCTCTAACATGGTTCGCCAACACTCCGCAAATTGCATTCTATCTGACTGCACTCTTGGACTCCACATTGCCGGACCCTTAGATTTGTTCAGCATCTTAAACTGAATTGCTGTTTTATCTGTAACAATTCCACTATATCCACCCAATGCGTCAATCTCTCGAACAATTTGCCCTTTTGCAATACCGCCCATCGCAGGATTGCAACTCATTTGTGCAATATTTTGTAAATTAGTTGTGATTAAAAGTGTGTGAGCGCCCATGTTTGCGCTTGCCGCCGCAGCCTCACTACCTGCATGACCACCACCCACTACTATAACATCAAATAATGTTGAAAATAAACTCATATACTTGTTCCACGTGAAACCACGTATTTAATTAATTGATTATCAATTGTTTAACAAAGACAAAGCTTTGTTTTCTTGCCTTGTCATCTCTTTTTGATCCTCCGCCTTCTTGTCTTTAAAACCTATATAATGCAGAACCCCATGTACCATTACTCTTTGCAATTCTTCAAGAAAAGAAACCTTATAGTCCCTTGCATTATCCGCAACCCGCTCTGTAGATATAAAAACATCTCCATTAATTAATTTTCCCAAGGAGTTATCAAAACTAATAATGTCTGTTAATGTATCGTGCTGTAAAAACTCTACATTTAATTTATGCAGATAGGCGTCATCACAAAAAATAATATTTACATCGCCTTCCTCACAATTGTGACTCAAAATAACAGCGTGTAACCATTTTTCTATAACGACCTCCTCTTCTAGGATAAAATCCGTTTCATAATTAAAAGTAATCATTATTCCCGCTTCTTAGGCTCAGAAAAATATTCACGAACCTTTTGTTTATAATTTTGTTGCAAAGGTAAGGATTGTCTATTTAAAATTTCCATTTGATTGTAAAACCGCTTTTTAAAATCTAATGCTTGCTTTTTATTTCTTTGCTCCTCCAAGGAGTTTGTCTCCGACATTCTTTTCTTTTCTTTTCCTTGCTCTAAATCCGCATTCCTTAGCTTCAATAATTCATAACTCAACTGTTGCATTTTTTGAATTGTACCCTTGTTAAAACCAGACAAAAGAATGTCGTTTTCTAGCTGCTCCATCGTTTTTAATGTTTTTTTAGCATTACCGCTTACTTTCGAACCAGCAGCACCCATTTCTTTAATAGCAACCTGTAACTGCCTCCTTAATTGAGACTGCTCCTTATAAATCCCAAACAATTCTCCATCTAAGTCCTCGTTGTCCCCAGAACCTTCTTTTCCAGAACCCTCTACTCCCTTCTGGCTTCCACTTTTACCGCTCTCCCCAGCCTCCCCAGAACTTCCAGCTTTTTTTCCTTGTTCACCCCTACCTTCCTGTTTTCCTGGTTTTTTTCCGTTCTTCATTCCTTCCTTCATTTTTTCTGAAAGTTCTCCTTGCTTCTTTATAATATCTGGCAAACTAAAACCACCACCCTTTCCTTTCTTTTTTCCCATTTTCATTGCAGCATTTTTCATGCCATCTAATACGTTGCTCAAATAATCTGCCATACTGTTTGCCGCCGTCATGACATATCGTTGATTCGAGATGCCCATATTAAATCGATCCTCTGAAAAGTTTTCTAAAGACTGTTCTAAATTATAATGCGCGGTAGATAGATCCTCTTGTATTTTTACGGAAATTTTTGGTAATCGCATAGACAACACATACAAACTATCGTCTATGTGCTCAAAATAGGTTACAATACCGTTCTGGTCCCTTAAATTTTTTCCAAAATCCGGATGGTTTGTTGAGATCGTTTTAAACTTCTGCATTATCTTTTCTTGCTTAAATGAAAACACCATCAAATTCTCTAAAACCTTGCGGACATCCTCCATATTTTCCTCTATAGACTCCGCCTGCATCTCCATCATTGCCTCCTGCATTTTAGCGCTCATCTCCTCCATTTTATTAGCGCTCTTTCGTTGGTTCTTTTTAGCAGCAGTTTTCTCTTCCTTTTGTAGGTTGTCTTCCACCCGCTCAAGCTCGGTTGTAATCAACTCCTTTTCTTCTTCTACGTCCGGTAACTCCATAGGATCTAGTAGTTTTTCGTTGTCCTCTGCCAACTCCCCCAACTGCTTCTTTATACCTTCAAACTCTTTTTGTATCTTGTCTTGATCTTCCAAAACATTCCCTTTCTTGTTCTCTAGAAGCTTTTGGTCTTTCGCTAACACCATTAACTTATTGGCTATTTGAACTGTCTTTTGCTCTATATAAAAACGCTTCACCAATTCTAGAATTCTTTCTAAACTGCGCTCTTGTTGCTTGTTTTGTTGAGCTAGCTCTTTTGCTTTTTGAACCAAACCCTCCTTATTTAGTTTTTTCGCCAATTCTTCAATTTGCGCCAACAATTTTTTTTGTTTGTCCGTTTTCCTTATCTCCTCAATTCGTTTGTTTAAATCTTCTTTTTGGTTTTGAAGCAACTCGCTTTCTTCCTTTAGATCCCCTAAATTATTTTGCAGCTTTTCTGTCTCTTGTTGCAGTGTTTTTTTAAACTGTTCTTGACGCTTTATATAATCCTTTACCTTTTTTTTATCGTTCCAATTAACCTTGTTTTTCCGCTGTAAATCTTGTTGAATTTTTTTTAGATTTTGCTGCTGTTCTTTTTGCTTTTGGACCGTATTCTCTAACCCGTTAATTGCGCCGCGCTGCTCTTTTAAGCGCTTTTCTTCAGTCGCTGCATCCGTTTTTTGACGATGTCTGTAGACACGACTTCTTGTTTTCTTACTTCCGTTTACACCATCATTGTCATACACTTCGAAAAATAGTGCATAATCCACTCCTTTATCCAACAGTAATCCACTAGGGAATTGATAATATAGGGTTTGAATATTTGCTTTAGAAATTGCAAGAACTTGCTTTTCTGTTGCCTGAGGGCTATTTTCTTTATAATAAACAACCTGTAATCTACGCAATCCATAATCGTCTGAAACTTGAATAGCATAATCCGTAAAGTCAGTAGGACTGTTATTACTGTTCGTTTGAATCTTAATTTTAGGGGCTTCATCCTTAACAACAGCAACTGAAAACTGCAGCACCTCGTAATCTTTTATATGTGTATTTGAAACCGCCACTTGATACGTCAAGGAGCTCTTCATTTCCTTTATAAACTCATAATCTTCAAAAGTCTTTTTACTGAACACATTCCTATTCTGATTTTGAATAAAAACAACCTCTTCTGTTTGAGACGTTAAAACCCTCCACGTAATACTTGTTCCTTCTGGAACTGTCGCATTTCCCGAACTTTCAAGCACCTCCTCCTTCTTGCCCAAATAAAAAGGATATTTCAATCGCAAAGAGATGTTGTTAATTGACGGGGTATTGACTACTGAAATTAAATACACTGAAGATTTAACGCCGTTTGCCTCTATATAAAAGCTGGTGGGCTTTTGAACATCCGTAAAACGATATGTAAACCCCCCTCTTCCTTTGTTTTGTGCATAATAACGTTGATTGTTAAAAATTATTTTTGCCTCCACAGGAAACACTTTACCGGTAGTTTTTATCAATACGTTAAGGGACCCCCCTTGCATAACTTGCAGCTTTGTGTTTTCTAAAGAAAAGTAAAAAGGAGCTGGTGGCGCGTACGCCATATTGTAGTTTACAACCCTATTTAAACTCTTGGTAAAAACCTCACTATTCCCCGAAAGTAAAACAAGGAACCAAATTAATACGGGTATTGTTGTAAATTTTAGATATTTTAAATTTTTTTTAAATACGACGGCGTTAACGAATGGAACTGAACGCAACTCTTCCGCCTTCTGATGAATGCTCGCCAACAAAAGATCAGATTGACTATCGGTGTTATTTAATTGAATTACATTCAGTAATTTATCCTTCACCTCTGGAAAATGACTCCCTATAATTTTTGCAGCATTTTCAATAGAAATTCCCTTTCCCAGTCCTATCAACTTAAAAACAGGAATTACAACAAAACGTATTAATAAAAATATTTCAACAAAAACAAAAAGAAACACTAGAAAAGTTCTTTCCATTGGTTCCAGCCATAAAAAATACTCCAGAAAAAGTGTCAGAAAAAAATAAAGAAGTCCTAGTGAAAAAAACAAAATAAACCCTTTTATTAATTCACTTACGTAATACTTTCTTAAAAATCTGTGAAGGTTCTCCGTTATTGATTTAAATCCAACCATAATATGATATTAAAAATACTGCTTTTGTAAGAATACGCAAAGAACTTTTTAATTGTATTTGTATCTATCTTTAATTCAACCAATTAAAAACACAAAACCCCTAAAATAAAGGGGGCTTTTTTAAGCATTTTAAACCCACAGAAGTTTATAAGCAATCGCTCTTTGGCCATGCTTTTAATACCTTATTACTAAATTCAAAAGAACACCAGCAAAATCTAAATTCCTAAAATTTCACATTCCCACACCCGCATACTATAAACCCTTTTTTTACCCTTTCTTTTTTTATTCTCTTTTAAGAAGAACTATCTTTGACACTTCAAAAAAGAAAAAAATGGAATCTAATGTTCGTGTTCGCTTTGCCCCAAGTCCTACTGGACCATTGCACATTGGTGGTGTAAGAACCGCTTTGTACAATTATTTGTTTGCTAAAAAACACAAGGGAACTTTTGTTTTAAGAATTGAGGACACAGACCAGGCACGATATATAAAAAATGCTGAAAAATATATTATAGACGCTCTGGAATGGTGTAATATCCCTTTTGACGAGGGCCCAGGAAAAAACGAAAAATTTGGTCCTTATAGACAATCTGAGCGCAAAACACTATACAAAGAGCATGCAGACATTCTCATTAAAACGGGTTGGGCATATTATGCTTTTGACACTTCAGAAGAATTAGATGCACACCGAAAAAGCCACGAAGAGTCTGGTAAAAAATTTATTTATAACTGGCATAATAGAGAAAAAGGGCGTTTAGTTAATTCCTTAGTTATGGATGCCCGTGTAGTAAGGGAAAAAATAAGTGCTGGAGAAAATTATGTGATTCGTTTTAAAACACCACAAGATGAAATATTACGAATGGAAGACGAAATTCGTGGAATTATTTCCATTGATACCAATGCGTTAGATGATAAAATTTTGTTTAAAGGAGACGGTATGCCCACCTATCATTTAGCAAATATTGTAGATGATCATTTAATGAAAATCAGCCACGTTATTCGTGGAGAGGAATGGCTTCCTTCAATGCCTTTGCATGTTTTGTTATACCGAGCTTTTGGTTGGAATACTCCAAAATTTGCACACTTGCCCCTTCTTTTAAAACCTATTGGAAAAGGGAAATTAAGCAAAAGAGATGGAGATAAATTGGGTTTTCCTGTATTTCCTTTAGCATATACTAACGAAACTTCGGGCGATATTTCTCGCGGTTACAAAGAAGATGGCTACTTTTCAGAAGGCTTTATAAATATGTTAGCTTTTTTAGGGTGGAATCCTGGAACGGAAAAGGAAATTTTTTCTCTAGAAGAACTCATACAAGAATTCGACCTAAAACGTGTTAGTAAATCAGGTGCAAAATTTAGTCCAGACAAGGCGAGTTGGTTCAACCAGCAATACATGCAAACCACAGATAATAGTGTTTTAGCTGGTGCATATCTTACTATTCTTAAAGAAAAAGGAATTACTAAAGATAACGCGTTTGTTTTAAACGTTGTAGAATCCATTAAAGAAAGAGCAATTTTTGTGAATGATTTTTGGAATTTATCGAGCTTCTTCTTTCAAGCGCCAAAAGAATTTGATCCAAAAGCAGTAAAAAAGAATTGGAAAGAGGACACATCAGAACTTATGCGCCAATTAATTACTGTGCTCTCTACAATTGAAGATTTTTCATCAGAAAACACAGAAAAAAAAATTAAAGAATGGATCGCCGAAAAAGAAATAAGCTTTGGAAAGATAATGCAGCCCTTGCGTATAAGCCTAGTTGGTAAATTAGCCGGACCTCATCTATTTGATATTATAAAAATGATTGGTAAGCAAGAAACAATTCAAAGGATAGCATACGCGATTAAAAAATTATAACCTTCTCTTAAATTAATAACAAAAACCCCTCTAAAGAATAGTGGGGTTTTAATTTTTATTAAATACTTACAAAGTATTCTTTGCCTTTAATTCGCATAAAAAAAATAACTTTATTTAAATAATCTTCTAAATCTAAACGGTATTATCTCATTTTGTAATTCCCTATCTTTACCGTTATTAATAATAAAAAAATAGAACCATGCCAACAATTCCTATTCTTATAATACTCTTACTCGGAGGTATTCTATATGCTTCCTTTTTTACTGTAAAACAACAAACAGCTGCTATTTTAGAGCGTTTCGGAAAATTTAACATTATTAGACCTTCTGGTTTGCATTTAAAGATACCTATTATTGATAAAGTTGCAGGGCGCTTAAGCTTAAAGATTCAGCAACTAGACGTTATCATTGAAACAAAAACGTTGGATGATGTTTTTGTGAAGTTGAAAGTTTCTGTGCAATACAAAGTGCTTGCAGATAAAGTATATGACGCTTTTTACAAATTAGATTATCCACATGATCAAATAACCTCTTATGTGTTTGATGTGGTGCGAGCAGAAGTTCCTAAAATGAAGCTAGACGATGTGTTTGTAAAGAAAGATGACATCGCCCTTGCGGTAAAAGCAGAACTAAACGACGCTATGATAAATTACGGTTTTGATATTATTAGAACCTTGGTGACAGATATTGACCCAGATCCTCAGGTAAAAATAGCAATGAATAGAATTAACGCATCTGAAAGAGAAAAAGTTGCAGCACAGTATGAAGGAGACGCACAGCGTATTTTAATTGTAGAACGTGCAAAAGCAGAGGCAGAAAGCAAGCGCCTGCAAGGACAAGGTATTGCAGATCAAAGACGTGAAATTGCACGTGGTTTAGAGGAATCTGTCGAGGTTTTAAATAAAGTTGGAATCAACTCACAAGAAGCATCTGCTTTAATTGTAGTTACACAACATTACGACACCCTTCAATCTATAGGTCAACAAACGAATAGTAATTAATTTTGCTGCCTAATTCACCACAAGCTGGAAGCACAATGTTAAACGACATGGTTGCTAGTTTTACCGCAAGCAATCAAATTGGTGAAGCAATGAAAAATACAAAAACTAAAAAATTAGACGCTTAAATTAAAATAGTTTCTGTAATAAAAAAACTCAACTTGTTTTAATAAGTTGAGTTTTTTTTATTACATATACTTCTTTAAAGCTACTTCTTTTCCTCTATCTTCTCTTCTGGCTCTTCCTCTTTAGCAGCGTTTTTAAACTCTTTAATTCCACTTCCTAAACCCTTCATTAATTCTGGTATTTTTTTTCCTCCAAAAAAAAGTAAAACAACCACAACAATTATGGCGATTTGCATTCCACCTATCATTCCAAAATATATAGACAAACTATTCATCTTTATTAATTTTTATTAATTACAAATATACAAAAAAGGTTGTTATAGTGCTCTTTTCTAATTATTCTATTCTTTTTTTTGTTCTATAATACCTCCAATTACTTTTTTGTCTTTAACCACTGTTGGGCTTCCTTTATAAATAATGGTACCTCCAAAACTAACACTCGCATTTAAAGTCTCTCCAGCATAAATTTCTGCTTTTGCGCCCGTCCCAGCTTTGACATGAGAATTTCCGGAAGCCGCTAAATTAAAACCATGATAGATGCCGTATAAATCTACATCTACCTCTTGACTTTTAGTAGTTCCAGACACCTTAATAATTCCACCGGAAGAAGCCCTTATAGCTAAATAAGTTGTTTTTGATGTTAAATTTATAAAACCTCTTTCCTGGGCGTTTAATTCCACTTTTTCTTGGTTAAAGTCTTTCCCTGTCACCGTTGCACCTTCATTTACATCTATTAAGTTAATGTTACTGTTATAATATACTTTAATTAAAACCATGCCATCCGCAAAATTATTTGCAGGTTTTAAAGAAAATGGCAATGATAATTTTAATGTTTTATTTACATTTTTAACTTTTACGATTTCAGCTTTTTCTCCAGTAATTTCAATTTTCTGATCTGTAAATTTAATCAACTCTACCGTTATTCCATTGTACACTTTTAACGTTGTAAAATCTCCTATGTTTTGAACCAAAGGCTCTTGTGCAAACGATATTGTGCTCACAAATAGTGCACATATAAAACTTATATTTTTCATATTCAATAATTTAATTTTAAGGACTAATCTAATAAATAAAACTATTAAAAATCCTCCTTATTAATTTTATTATGATAAATTTAATAAAATTTATTAATCTTCTATTAAAATAAAATCTAAATGTTTTCGCTCTAAGTCTGCTTTCTTCACTTGAATCTGTACATCACCCCCTAGTTGATACATGTTTTTTGTTGATTTTCCCACAATGGCATATTGTTTTTCATCAAACATATAGAAATCACTTTTTATATCCTTAATCCTTACCATTCCCTCACATTTATTAGAAGAAATTTCCACATATATTCCCCATTCTGTCACTCCTGTAATTACACCATCAAATATTTCATCTTTATGGTCTTGCATGTATTTTACCTGCATATATTTTATAGAAGATCTTTCTGCTTTAGAGGCCAACTCTTCTCTTTTAGATGCATGTTTACATTTTTCTTCGTAAGAAATTGCTTTCGGCGTATCTCCTCCATCTAAATAGTGTTGTAGTAATCGATGTGTCATTACATCTGGATACCTTCTAATTGGTGATGTAAAATGACTGTAGTAATTAAACGCGAGACCATAATGTCCAATATTCTGTGTTGTATACACCGCTTTAGACATGGTTCTAATTGTTAGTGTTTCAATCATATTAGACTCCGCTTTTCCATGCACATCACTTAACAACTGATTTAAAGAATCTGATGTTGCTTCTTTTGTATCTGTATTTATTTTATAACCAAACTTACTAACCATGTTCTGTAAAGAAGCTAATTTTTCTACATCTGGTTCATCGTGAACTCTGTAAATAAATGTTTTATTTGTTGCTTTTCCTTTAGAAAAACCGATAAATTCCGCCACTTTTCTGTTTGCTAACAGCATAAATTCTTCAATCAACTTATTAGCATCCTTAGATTCTTTAAAGAAAACTCCAACTGGATTCGCTTCTGTATCAAGATCAAACTTCACCTCAACTCTATCAAAAGAAATAGCGCCATCCTTCATTCTTTTCTTGCGAAGAATCTTCGCTAATTCATCTAATTTTAAAGTTGCCTCAACAATTTCCGGAGCCACTTGGTATTCTTTATCAATAATAGAGATCTCTGCAGGCATCGTATATTCTTGAATAACCTCTGATAATTTACAGTTCTCTATAATAGATTGTGCTTCTTCGTATGCAAAACGTTGATCTGAATAGGTTACCGTTCTTCCGAACCATTGATTGACAATTTGGGTTTTTTGATTGATTTCAAACACCGCAGAAAAAGTTAATTTTTCTTCATTTGGTCTTAAACTACAAACTCCATTACTTAGCATTTCTGGAAGCATTGGTACTACTCTATCTACTAAATAAACAGAAGTAGCTCTTTTATAAGCTTCCTCATCTAAAATTGTTTTTGGTTCTAAATAATGTGAAACATCTGCAATATGAATTCCTATCTCATAATTACCATTCTCTAATTTTGTAAATGATAATGCATCATCAAAATCTTTCGCATCCTTAGGGTCTATTGTAAATGTAAGATCCGTACGCATATCTCTACGTTTAGAAATCTCTTCTTTTGTGATTTCTATCGGTAAATTTTCCGCTTCTTTTTCTACTTCAGGCTCGAATTCATACGGTAAATCATATTCTAATAAAATAGAATGCATCTCTGTATTATGTTCCCCGGGCTTCCCAAGAACTGTAGTAATTTTTCCGAAAGGATTTTTAGATTTTTGTGGCCAATCTATAATTTTTGCCTGTACTTTATCTCCATGTTCTGCACCTTGCATATTATTTTCAGAAATAAAGATATCTGCATACATTTTGTTATTGTCAGGAACTACAAAACCAAAATTTTTATTCTTCTGCAAAACTCCAACAAACTCTGTTTTTGCACGTTCTAAAATTTCAACGATATCTGCTTCCATTTTCTTACCACTCCTATTTTTATAAACATATGCTTTTACTGTATCTTGGTGTAATCCTTTACCAAGACTATTGTTCGGTATAAAAATATCATCTTCGTAATCTTCGGAAATAAAATAACCATTTCCATTTGAGGTAATATCTAATGTACCAATAGAATATTTTCTATCTACATTAATTTGAAATTTACCCCGCTCTATTTCTTTAATCTTTTTAATATTTGTTAATTCAGCTAACTTCTGAATGATTTGATTTTTCCCATCCGTATCTGAAATTTTTAATTTTGCAGCCATTTGTTTATGGTTATAAACTTTACTGCTATCTTCATTTAAAATTCTGAATATATTCTTTGTCAGGTCTTTTACAACATTGCCTTTCTTTTTATATATTTTACTCTTCTTTTTTGTCATTTGTATACTCTTATTTAGAAATCGATTTATATTTTATAATACACCCCGATCTTTTGCAAATTACAATTATTCAATAGATTTTCTGTAAAAAAAATGTTATCAATCTATTTTGTAATTTACCACATTATTAATTTCATTATTATGTCTCATATTGATACCATCAATACTAATTCTTGGTTTGTAATTGCAAACCCTACTTCTGGAAATCGGAATTTTTCAAAACAATGGAAGGAAATCCAACAATTACTAAAACATAAGAATTTAGACTATTCTTTTGCATTTACACAGTTTTCTAAACACGAAATTGAATTGGTGCAGGAAGCAATTCAAAAAGGCTTTAAAAATATTATTTCTGTTGGTGGAGATGGAACACTACATCACGTAGTTAACGGAATAATGACGCAAAGGTATGTAAAAACTTCTGATATCACAATTGCAGTCATTCCTATAGGAACTGGAAATGATTGGATTAAAACATATGCTATTTCTAAAAGTATTGAGAAAGCTATTGAATATATCTATCGAAAAAAAACATATCTACAAGATATTGGCCTTTTAAAAACAAATAATAAAATTACCTACTTTAATAATGTGGCCGGATTAGGGTATGACGGTTACATTGTAAATAAATTAAATAAATTAAAAAGCTTTGGAGCGATTGCATATTTAATAAGTGGCTTGGCAGGATTATTATTATATAAGAGAACAGTTTTTAAAATAATTTTTGATGATAAACTGATAGAAGAAAATTGTTTGATGACTTTGTTTGGAATTTGTAAATTTTCTGGTGGAGGAATGCAATTTACAAAAGATGTAAAAATGAATGATGGTTTCTTAGATATTACCATTGCAAAAAACTTTAATTTATTCGACATTGTACTCAATATTAAAAAATTATATACAGGTGAAATCGTGCACCATAAAAAAATAGAAACTTATAAAACAAAAAAAATTAAAGTAATTCCTTTAGGAGTAAAACCCTTTATTCAAGCAGATGGTGAATTAATAAACTCAGGTGAAGTGAATGTAACTATTATAGAGAAAGCAATTAAATTTATAATTCCATAATCTAATGATCTCTTTAATTTAAAAGAAACTCTTCTGCGGGATTTACCCCTTTTTAGACTTATTAACATTCTATAGTATATTACTTTTTATCTTTATTAAATTTTAAAAAACAATAGTGTTTATAATAGTGTGTGAATAGCTACAATAACAAATTACCATTTACTTATATAATCTAACTTATTAAAAAAAGTATACATATTATAAACTATATAAAACCTTATAAATCAATATAAATATAGAGTTATTAACACTAGTTAGAAATAGCTATGAACCTCTTTTTATTAATAACTAAAAAACATAAGATGTAAATAAAGTGTGAATTTTATGTTTATAAACTTTTACTAAAAACTCATAAAAAAAGTTGTGTATGTCTAAAGTATCGGAGTATGGTAATAATATTTATATTTACCAAATAAACTTATTCTTTTTTCATTTCAAGTTCTTAACATTTTCTTAAATTACTAAATACTTAGAAATTAAAGAGTTATTAAAATTGTATAAATTTAGACTGTTTATAACTGTTGGTACCCGTTAGTTTCTGTATTTTTGTAGGAGACAACTAAATTAAAATCAATCTATTATGACAATTGCCATTGGAAATGACCACGCAGGAACAATCTATAAGTTTGAAATTATAAAACACCTACAAAGAAAAGGGTATGAGGTTTTAAACTTTGGAACAGATACTAATGATTCAATGGATTATCCAGATGCAATTCATCCTACAGCAATTGCAGTAGAAAGCGGTAAAGCTACTTTAGGTATTATTTTGTGTGGAAGTGGTAATGGTGCACAAATGACAGCGAATAAACATCAAGGAATTCGTGCAGCACTTTGTTGGAACAATGAGTTGGTAGCGCTAACAAGGCAACACAATAACTCAAACATACTCACCATTCCCGCACGTTTTGTTTCTTTACAACAAGCAATTGGTTTTGTAGATATTTTTCTTTCTACGGATTTTGAAGGAGGTAGACACGGAAATCGAGTTCAAAAAATATCTTGTGCAGGTTAACCGTTACAAACTTTTTTAAAATATAATAGTGCTGTTTTTATGGAATTTATAATTAAATCTTTTAAGGAGTTTACAATTCATGAATTGTATGAAATTTTACAGTTACGTTCTGAAATATTTGTAGTAGAACAAGATTGTGTGTATCAAGACATCGATTTTAAAGATCAAAAATCATTGCATGTATTTAGCAGAAAAAACAACAAGATAGTTTCGTACACTCGTATTTTTAAGCCAGGAGATTATTTTAAAAACGCAAGTATTGGACGGGTATTAGTTCTAGCTTCTGAACGTAAGTTTGGATATGGTCACGATGTAATGAAAGCCGCTATAATTGCTATAGAAAGTCATTTTAAAACAAATATAATTACAATTTCTGCTCAGGAGTATTTAAAAAAATTCTATGAGGTCCATCATTTTACGCAGGTAGGGAATGGGTATTTGGAAGATGGAATTCCCCACATAGAAATGATAAGAGAATTACGTTAAAAACGAAGCCTAAAACTTAAATTAGGCGTAAAAGGCAAAGAAAATAGAATTAGCTGAAAGAAATGAAAGGCTTTTAGCTGAAAAAAAGGCATCAATAGAAGATGTAGATGATGAAACTATAACAGAAATATTTACGGTAGAAGAACATGAGCAATTGCAGAGTTTGGTATATGGAGAACCAAGTAAAATAAAGTATGTAGAAAAACTTATAGAGACTATTAAAGATTACAGAAACCAAATAACATACTTAGGTAAATCCCTAGAGAGAAAATATGAGCAGACGACTGTATTAATTCATTCTATAAAAGATAGTTTAGAGACAATTAAAGAAACGCAAAAGAATATGCAACAGAGAAACTTTATAGAAGCGAAAGAAAAAGGACTGGAAAAAAAATAAAAAATATGAAAAAACTTTTTAAATGGGTTGAAGAAAACCCCAAAACGTGTAGGATAATAATTTTAGTGCTAATTATAATTACTATTGTATTTAAACTAGCTACTTACTTGCTTAGATTAAGCAAAGGCGTTATCTAATTTTAAAATTCACACAAAATCAAAAAAGAAATAAAAATTAATTTAGTAGTTTTAGTTGTTTAGTTAATAGCTTTATATTTTTATTTGAGGTTAGATTACATTCGAACACATTAATTAAATACACACAAAATGAAGAATAACAAAAAACCTAGTACTAAAGAGATTATTACTACAATAGTAATTGTTATAATAATAATTATTGGAGGTGGTTTAATGATGTGGGAAGTGAGAAATTGGTAATAAAAAACTCCACTTCTTTAGAGAGGTGGAGAAGCTAGAACAGTTCTAAACTATTTAACTTTTTATAAATATAATACTATTTTTTTTGGAGTTTTAATTTCTAATAACCCTGTAAGAGTATGTTTTCTTACTTGCTTTGTCAAATGCTTTTACAATATACGTTGCTTTTGAAAGGTTAGACATATCAAGATTATTGCCTTGTGCTTCCATTATTTTTCTACCAGTTAAATCAAATACTTCTATATTATAATCCTTTTCAGAATTTAAAGAAAGCCTTGAATTTGTTGGGTTTGGGAATAACTGCATTTTGTTATCTAACTTTATATCATTAGTATTGAGAGCGGTAGTTTGTGCGTCTAAATCATATTCTATGATGTTTAGACTGATATCACTGCCGTAACTCCAAAGTATAGTGCTTTCGGAAAAAACAGCACCATTGCGCAAATAAACTTGGGTATCACCTAATTTAGCATAAATCGACGTCGAAGCTGTCTGAATATACCAAAGCTTTCCTTCGGGTACAGTTAAAGCATTCGCTGAGTTTTGATGGCTATTCATATTAAATATAAGTACCCTTGAAATTGGTAGGTTGTTAAATGAAGTTATTTGAGAATACGTGTAACTCGATACTGTTAAAGTAAAAAAAAGGAATAATAATTTTTTCATAATAATTGGTTTTATGTTTAAAGTAAAAATAGTAAAATAATACTCAAAGCATTGGACACCCTTATTCCTTTACCTACTTTTACGTTAAGACATAAAAAAACACCACATCGTTGAGAGGTGGTGAGAGTACCTAAGTGATTCCCCAAAATCGCCTTAAGTCATTCAAATAATCCCTCAAATAACTAATAATAATGTTAATCTAATATTGTCTATAAGTTAATAAAACATAAAAAAACACCACATCGTTGAGAGGTGGTGAAAACTGCCTATGAAGGCTTAAGCGGTTCTAGAATTGCTTAATGATGTAAAGGTATAGAATTTTATACACCCGCAGAATAGAAAATAAAATAAGCCTTAAGTAGTGTTATGCAAGCGTTCAACGGCCCATCATTTAATGAAAGAAGGCATATAGGACTTAATAGGGAAAATAAATTGTTATATACACTTTATTCTGAATTACACTTCTAAGAGTGAGTAACTTTTACTCAAAAAATAGAGTATGTAATCATACCTTTAATGGTGAAGTTTTATCCTGTGAAAAGCTTCTTTTTAGAAGCTGGCCCCCAAGTTGGATTTTCAATATCACACAAGGAAACGTATGATTCGGAAGGGCTTTTTGGAGATACAGAAGAAGAACTAGATCCGAGTAGTTTTGATTGGGGCATTAACTTGGGTGCCGGATTTAAAAGCGACGTGGGCTTAAGTATTGGTGCAAGATATCACCAGGGACAAAAGGATATTTATGATGAGAAAAAGCCAAAGAATGAAGTTTGGCAATTATACATCGGCTTTGAACTTTAATTGGAATTTAAAGGACTAAAAAAAAGAGAGGTGATAAACTTCTCTTTTTTTAGTTGAATTTTTTCACCTCTAAAACTTCTCCAACAGCCAAGTTTCCTAGTGTAATTTCACCAATTCTAATTCGAACTAAACGCAAAGTTGGAAAACCAACAGCGGCCGTCATTTTTCGAACCTGACGAAACTTACCCTCTCTAATAATTATGGAGATCCAGCTTGTTGGTCCATGTCTTTCGTCTCTAATTTTTTGGCTTCGTAAAGGAAATTTAGGGTCTTTGATTGCAAATGCTTTTCCGGGTTTTGTAATATATTTTGTGCCGTTAAAACCAATTTCAACCCCTTTTTTTAATTTTTCTATAGCTTCTTCGGTTATACTTCCGTCTAGCTGTACATAATATTCTTTTTCATATTTACCACCTCTAATCTCAGCAGATACCTTACCGTCTGTTGTTAGTAAAAGCAAGCCTTCAGAGGGCACGTCTAAGCGCCCAATAGCCATGGTGCCTTTGGGAAAACTATATAAATCTCCTAATAGTTTTTTCTTTCGTTTGGCGGGATTTATAAACTGAGAAATCATCCCCCAGGGTTTGTGTATTACAAAATAACGGTGTGCTACTATCAAATCATACAATATTAATTGTGACTGAAAAAAGGTCTTTTCCTGAAGATAGGCGCATGTTGTTTTCTGAGAATTTTTCATCTGTATAAGAGGTGTATTGGGTAACGGGCTCAATGCACAACATATTGTTTGTGGGTGTCCATAGCATGAAGTTGTTAAATCCTGTTATAGAAAGTTCTAGATTACTTTTTCCTATATTGTCTAAAGTAACTGCGTTAGAGTTTAAAACAGGAAATGCGTTGTGGCCCGCTTTATAAATAGTGTCTAAACTGATCTTTTTGCCTCCAGCAGCCACCTTTTCTTTTCCTGTATCAGACAATAAAAATGCAGGGTGATACCCTAACATAAAAGGCATGCCTATTTCCGAAGTAATAATAAAATCAATTTTTAAAAGAGTACCAATTAGGGTAAATTGTTTTTCAAATATAAAATCAAAAGGCCAAAAAACCTCTTTTTTAGTAGATTTTTTAGGGAATTTACTATTTTTTATTGCGGTATTCTTTTTATATTTTTTAGAAAACTTAGCGGTTTCGTCGCTTGAAGAAACAAGAGTATATGAAAGTTCTCTTAACAAACCGTGTTGGTCTTGAATTGCACTTCCTTTTTTGGTTTGTACAGTATAGTTGTTTTTAGAAAGAGGTCCGATTATTGGAAACATTTCAATATCAGAGCTGCCCCAACCTTTACTTCCTTTTTGATGGATATACTCATTGTTGTCTTTTTGAAAACTAATTAACTCCCCATTTTCAATGACAACCTTGGTTTTTTTGTTTTTTAAAATTAAGAATGAACTCATTAAACTTTTTTTTGTGTAAAAATACTACAAATTTGAATGTTATTTTTTAGGAATTTAACTCCAGATTTTTGTAACTTGTGGCACTTATTTAAAAAAAAAATAGCAAGGGTTATGGCGGAAGACAAAGAAAAACAAGCAAAATTAAAAGCATTACAACTTACACTCGACAAGTTAGATAAAACATATGGAAAAGGTGCTGTAATGAAACTAGGAGACGTGGTTACTGAGGAAATAGATGCAATTTCGTCTGGTTCTTTAGGTTTAGATTTAGCTCTGGGAGTTGGTGGTTATCCAAGAGGAAGGGTTATTGAAATTTATGGACCAGAATCTTCTGGTAAAACAACACTTACCTTACACGCAATTGCAGAAGCTCAAAAGGCAGGGGGCATTGCTGCATTTATTGACGCAGAGCACGCATTTGATAAGTTTTATGCAGAAAACTTAGGGGTAGATATTGATAACTTAATAATTTCTCAACCAGATCATGGAGAGCAGGCATTAGAGATTGCAGAAAACTTAATTCGCTCTGGCGCAATTGATATTGTTGTCATTGATTCTGTTGCAGCTTTAACGCCAAAAGCAGAAATTGAAGGAGAAATGGGAGATTCTAAAATGGGTCTTCATGCACGTTTGATGTCACAAGCATTGCGGAAACTAACAGGAACAATTTCTAAAACAAAATGTACGGTTATTTTTATCAACCAATTAAGAGAGAAAATTGGTGTAATGTTCGGGAATCCAGAAACAACAACTGGTGGGAATGCATTAAAATTTTATGCGTCTGTTCGATTAGACATTAGAAGAAGAACACAAATTAAAGATGGAGATAAGGTTATTGGAAATAGTACTAAGGTTAAGGTTGTTAAAAATAAAGTAGCACCACCATTTCAAATTGCAGAGTTTGATATTATGTATGGATTAGGAATTTCTAAAGTAGGTGAGATTTTAGACATCGGCGTTGAATTAGGGATTGTTAAGAAAAGTGGTTCTTGGTTTAGTTACGGAGAAACTAAATTAGGGCAGGGTAGAGATGCTGTTAAAGGCTTAATTAAAGACAACCCTGAATTAGCAGATGAATTGGAAGGAAAAATTAAAGAAGCGATTGAAAATCAAGAATAATTTTTAAAAGCATCTGTCATTATAAACTGCTGCAGAATAAATCTGTAGCAGTTTTTTAATTTAAAAAACATAGTAGGGCTTATTTTTAGAATGTTCAATAAGAATACGTTTTATTTTTAGTAAAAAGCACAAAAATATTGATAAAAGTATCAGAAAATATCGCTTTAAAACTTGTTTTAAGTTCAGATGCAGCAAGCCTTTTTTTGTTAATGGAAAAGGTATATACCTCAGCGTACAGTCACTTTTGGACAGATAAAGGGGCCGGGTATTTGCATTCACAGTATGCTGAAAAAGTAGTAATTAAGGAGCTTTTAGAAGAAAATTCAGCGTATTATTTTATTGTTTTTAAAGGGGTTGTTGTTGGGATTCTTAGGTGCGTTTGGGACGAAAAATTAGAAGGGTTATCTGAAGAGAAACAAGTGAAATTACACAGAATATATCTCCATCCCAAAACACAAGGAAAAGGTGTTGGCAAAAAAGTACTCTCCTGGTTGGAAGAAAAGGCACATAAAAAAGGATACCAAATTATTTGGCTGGATGCGATGGACAAACAAATAGACGCTTTTGAGTTTTACAAAAAGCGAGGATACCTTTACTATACGCATGTTTTTTTATCTTTTGATTTAATGTATAAAGAGGTAAGAAGAATGAGTCAAATTTATAAAAAACTATAGTTTTTTAATCAAACACCAGTACTTCCAAAACCACCAACACCACGGTCAGTTGCAATCAAAACAGTAACTTCCTCCCAGTTTGCACGTTCGTGTTTTGCAATTATCAATTGCCCTATTCTTTCTCCATCGTTTACTGTAAAAACGGCATTAGAAAGGTTCACTAAAATGACACCAATTTCTCCTCTATAATCTGCATCTATCGTTCCTGGAGAGTTTAAAACAGTAATTCCTTTTTTAGCAGCCAAACCACTTCTTGGTCGAACTTGCGCTTCAAACCCAATAGGTAAGGCAATAAATAAACCTGTTTTTATAATCGCTCTTTCAAGAGGTTTTAAGGTGATTGAATTTTCAATATTTGCTCTTAAATCCATACCCGCAGCTCCTTCTGTCTCGTAGTTGGGTGTTACATGCTTAGATTTGTTGATGATTTGTACTGTCATTTTTTATGAGATGATTTGGTGCAAATATAATAATTCATAGAAGCATTCATCTATGGATACTAATTTTCTTACTTTTGAAGTTCAAAACTAATGAATGATGAGTGATCAGAAAAAAACAGCAGTGTTGGGTGGAGGAAGTTGGGCAACGGCTATCGTAAAGATGCTTTCAGAAAACCTAGAGACTGTTGGTTGGTATATGAGAAGTGAGTCGTCGATAGCGCACATAAAGGAGAATAATCACAATCCAAAATATCTAAGAGCTGCAGATGTGTATGCAGATCAGTTAGAATTGTCTAGTGACATCAATAGCATTGTTGAGGGATATGATGTGCTTATTTTTGCAATCCCTTCAGCCTTTTTGATGAGCGAATTAGCGAAGTTAAACACCCCATTAAAAGACAAAATTATTTTTTCTGCAATTAAAGGAATTGTTCCAGAGACCGGTTTGATTGTTGGTGAGCATTTTCACCAAGAACACAATGTACCGCTAGATAATATTGGAGTAATCACGGGTCCTTGTCACGCTGAGGAGGTTGCCATGGAGCGCCTTTCATACTTAACAATTGCTTCTCAAAATGAAGAGAATGCCCAGTTAATGAGTCTCTGTTTAAAAAGTTGGTATATAAAAACTAAAATTTCTGACGACATCATTGGAACAGAGTACGCAGCAATGTTAAAAAATATTTATGCTGTAGCTGCAGGGATTGCACACGGCTTAGGATATGGTGATAATTTTCAATCTGTTTTAATGAGTAATGCAATTCGTGAAATGAAACGTTTTATTAAGAAAGTTCATAAAATGAAAAGGAATATTAACAATTCTGCTTATTTAGGTGATTTGTTGGTAACCGGGTATTCTGTTTTTAGTAGAAATAGACAGTTTGGAAACATGATTGGTAAAGGGTATACTGTAAAATCTGCCCAAATGGAAATGAGCATGGTGGCGGAGGGTTATTATGCAACAAAAAGTGCTTTCAAAATAAAAGAAGAGAATGGGGCAATTACTCCAATTATTACCACCGTTTATAATGTCTTATACGATAACAAAGACGCGAAAAAAGAATTCAAAAAGTTGACGGATAAACTAGATTAATTGTTTAATTTTGGACATTATTGTCTTTTATTAAACAATCAACATGAAAACAATACAAGAAGTTGTAGAAAGTACGATTAGAAAAACACCTTTTATAGAAGAGGCTTTAAATGAAAAGTTAATAAATGTTTCTTCTTTAGCTAGAATTATTTTGGCAGAAGTTTCTTTAGCCCTAAAGAAAGATGTTAAAGTAGGTGCCGTGATGATGGCAATTAACAGGTTGTCTCCCGCAAGCGAATTGCGGATTAGGAAAAATATTAAAAGGTTGGCATTGGATTTAGGAGATGTAATTGTGCGTTCAGACTTGTGCGACTTTACGTTTAAAAACACCCCATCACTTTTAAAAGAAATTGCAAAGATTTTAACTAAATCGTCAGAAAATTCTGATTATTTTTTGACGGTTTCTCAGGGTATTTTTGAAACAAATATTGTGACGAGTAAAAACCTACAGCCGTTTGTGAATGAGATTTTTGAAAAAGAACTATTAATTGCCAATGTTTTAGAGCTGGCTTCTATTACGATAAAGCTTCCAAAAGAAAATCAAGAACAATCAGGAATTTATTACTTTATTTTAAAACAACTAGCTTGGGCAGAT
>Ga0115004_10000478_pt1 | contig 30445 bp, 30 predicted proteins | sample ArcticOcean_MG_C_10_FD_88737 | JGI IMG/M metagenome (GOLD analysis project Ga0115004, IMG submission 88737) | Marine microbial communities from western Arctic Ocean - ArcticOcean_MG_CB11_90 | ecosystem: Environmental > Aquatic > Marine > Oceanic | place: Arctic Ocean: Canada Basin | collected... | reverse complement strand
TCTGTAAATATAAGGCAAAGCATCAAAGCCAGTTCCATTAGAAATTGCAAAAGTGCAGGTAGAACCTAAGAAAACATCAAGGAAGTCAGTTCTCATTCCATTTGTTGCATAGTCAAAAATCCGTGGATGATTTACATCAAACTTTTCATTAACAGATGCTCCCATACGAAATACAAAATAACCAAGATTAGCTAAGGTGATTGCTGCTTCCTTATAATTACTAATACTACAATTTCGATAATCGTGATATGACCAGTCAACTCTTGCGCCAACTTGAGCACTTTGGTTGTATAAATAGGAATCATCGCGTACGTTTAGACAAATCCACTTATCTGTAGACTCAATACCAATTGATTTCAAAAATTTCAATCCTTTGTCAATCTCAGGTTTTGAAAGAGGAAAATTTGGTGGGTACTTGTCGAGTAAATTATAAATATCTCGATCAGAATCTATGATATCAACAAAGAAAAATTTAGATAGCCATCTTAAAGGAACCCCAACATACTTATTAATGGTGGTAATACTTTCGTCTATTTTACTCTTAAGGAAATCATTACATGATTCGCACGGGTAATAAAATAATAAAAAATCATTTTTTGAGGTCTTGGAATCCTGAATAAGATTGAGAATAAAATCAGTATTTCCAGCAAAGTGTCCAAGCCTCCAACATATTAGTTTTTTCACAATTAAATTTTTACGCAAGCAAATACAAAAAATAATAATTACTATAGAAATCAAAGCTCCTAGGGTGAATAAGGGGAATTTAATAACCAACAAGGATAAGATATTTATCTTTCTATAAACCTCACTTAACCCATTTTTTTTTAATAGTTGTATTTGTCTCTTTAAAAATAATTTCATAGTTTATATATTATTTATTTTATTTAGATCGACTATGTTGTTACAAATTGAAAGTGTTAATGGTTTATGGGCGATAATTAAAATTGTTCGATTAGGATAGTACTTTTCGATATTGTTTAATATTTTTTTTTCCAAAATAGCATCTAATGCGTTTGTAGCTTCGTCAAGAATTAGAATATTATTTTTTTTATAAAAAGCTCGTGCAAGAGAAATTCTCTGTTTTTGTCCTCCACTTAGAAGGGCTCCATTATCTCCAATACGATTCAGCCGAACAAGATCTTTCAAGTAAAATATATCTATAACTTGATTAAGGTTCTTTTTGTTTTTTAATTGTTCAGCATCATTCATCCTAATATTATTTTTTACTGATGTATCAAAGTAAAATGGTTCCTGAGGTACTAAACCAATATTTCGCCTCCAGGCTACTTTATTGGTATTAATATTAATGCCATCTACAATTATTTTTCCTTCAGAGGGGCTAATGAGACCACTAAGCAAATCAATTAGCGTAGTCTTACCATTTCCACTTTCACCAACCAACCCAACTATTTCACCCTTTTTAATTGTAAAGCTGATATTTCTTAGGATCCACTTTTCTTTTTTAGAGTACCTAAATGAAACATTTTTAAATTCCACCACACTTTTGAATGTGATTATATTCTTGTGGCTTATTATTTTGTTTTTTTTTCTAGTATGCTTAAGCGTTGATAATACATCGGCTAATGACTGGTGATTTGAATTGAAAGACTGAAAATTTGTATAGAGTGTATGGAGAATTGGCAATAATCTTTGTGCGGATGCAGCAATAAAAGCAAGGGTAGATATTTTTACAAATTGGCCCTGGTTACTATTAAATATATAAATCAAATATACTCCGACTAATACCATTATTACCCCTTCTAATAGGTACCTTGGGGATTGACTTAAAAAAATATTAGCGACTGAAATTTTTTTTACTTTCATTATTGATTTTCTATATTTATTTATATTAAAATTCTCTAAATTTTCAATAATTACATTTTTATATGATCTTAAAGCACTATTTATTATTCCAAGCTGGTTAGGAACTTCTCTTGCTAAAATGCCACCATTTAATCTAAAAATTTTTGTCGTATATGTACTAATAATTAAATAAAAAATTAAAATCATGAGAAATGAATAGAAAGTTAACAATGGCTCAACATAAAAGAGTGTTGTTAAAATGAAAAGTATCATTATTGTAGATATCATTACATTAATCACACTTGTTATAGTTGACTGGATTGTGCTTGATTTTATAAGCAGATTACTTACCGCTTCATTGGAATCTATCCTTTTAAATTTTAAATAATCTTGATTAAGATTTTGACTGAATAGCTGTGTTGTTAGGTCAGCAAATATAGATTGAGAGAGATTGTTGCTAATCCAAATTAGATATATCCTACATACTGTAGCAATAATAGCTAGGCTGATAAATATTTTAGCAATAGTAGAAAAATTATTAAAATTTATTGGGATAATCTTTGACAAAACATTTACAACCCCATTTTCAACAATAATTGTTGGGTCATTAAATAAATTTAACAGAGGAATTATTGAGCTTAGACTTAAAATTTCAATTAGAGAGCAGAAAATAGTAAAGCACAAAATAAAAAATAAATGAAATTTTCGAGTATTTGGAATGCAGCTAAAAAGTAATGAGATATTTTTGAATAATCTCTTCATAAATACCTCTTTACAAGAAATTATGATGGAGCGGCTTCTTGCCAGTTCCTGGGATAATTTTTTGTATCCCTTTTGCATGATTGTCTAGTGCAACATTCACATAATGCTGTATTGGGAGAGTGCCCATCATTGTATGAGCATCAAAGGAAGGTGATGCAAGATAATTCATTGCTCTCCAATATCTCTCTGACTTAAAAATGTCTTTAAATCTTTCTTCGGTATAATTACCAATATGTAGTTTTGAATGTTTTGCATTAAAAAATCCACCAGATGGGGCCACTAAACCGCTACCACTAATTTGCAGCAAAAACTGTGGTCCAAAATGTCTTTTGTATGAAGGTTTGTCTCCGTCTTTTATTTTATCCCATTTAACAATAACCTTTGTTTGCTCATTACTCATTGCCTCAGCTTGCTCCATAAGTCCATGCATACCTTCATAAAGGGAATAATCAATGCCTAGGGTACCCTGCTCATCATCTGAACAATGTTTAATAACAGCGTAATCAACCCCTAAATCTAAACCCAGCTGGGCAAAGTCGATTATTTCATCTTTTAGGTCGGGTGTAAGGACCATCTGAATGCCTAATGTAACATCTAGGTTCATTTTTTTCTTTAGTGCAACGGCATATGAAATATTTCTCATTGCCCTATCAAATACTTCTGTGTGTTCAGGTCCTTTGTACATAATTCTTGCATAACTTGCCGGTGTTCCAGCAGCAACTGTGAATCTAACCCATGTAAGGTACGGGAGAACCTGATCTATTTTTTCCGGGTCCCAGTCCCATGCATTTGTAGCATTTGAAACATCTATACCAATTTTTTTAGCATGCTGTATGAAAGGAACATAAGGCTTAGCCAATGTACTCTCTCCATCAGACACAAGAGAAACGCTACGAATTCCTAGTTCAGCAAAGTCATCTAAAAGGTTTAGTGCGTGTAATTCCTTTATACTAAATCGTTTCTGTGACTCCTGCATCATTGCATAACAAAATGAACACATAGCACCACACGCTCTTGTAAGAGCCATATCAACGCTGACTGGAGAGATTCTTTCACCATTCTCCCATGCATTTACCCTATCCATATGATAGGAAAGTTTGTGAGAGTCTAGTATTAGCTCTCCATGCTTCGTTTCAACTGATTTACTCATTAGATTTCATTCGCCCCTTTAACAATGTCAATACCTCTTAGCCTTCTCAATGAATTTTTATCACCCAATGGCTCTATGCTTATATATAAAAAATCAAAAACCTTCTCTTTTAAGACAAACTCTAAATTTAGTAAAATTTCACCCCTCTCAGCAGGAGCTGGCTCATTTTTAAATCTAAATATTATTTCTCCGTTTTCATGAGCAAAAATAAGATCAAGATTATTTCTAAATCTTTCTTCAAAGCTGTTAAACGCAACCATTAAAAGACTTACCCTTTCTTTCTGTGGCATTTTTTTCCATTCATCTGTTGCTAGAGGTGTTTCACCAAAAGCATTTTCATATAATGTTTTCATTACGAAATCGGCCTCACTATCATTTGTTTATAAAATTCCTCTCTATCTAAAAGGGGATCTGAATCCTCTATTGGCTTTCCGTATAATAATTTAGGGTAGATTTGTGATTTTCTATTCATGTGTATGTTACACAATATTGGCCCTTTTGCGTTCAATATATCCCTAATATGCATATCAAGATTATTATGGTTTCGAATATCAATAGATTTTATTCCGTATGCGTTAGCAATTTTACTAAAGTCTGGGTCGGGGAGTTTTCCTGTTACTGGGTCAGAAGCATGGTACGCACCTTTTAACCAACTTTGTTGAGTCCCTTGAATTATTCCATGACAGTGATTATTGACTATGAAAATTGCTATATTTAAATTGTGTTTCTGTATGGTTGCTAATTCTTGAATATTTATTTGCATGCCTCCGTCTCCAGTAATACAAATAATTTTCCTAGTGTTAGCAAAAGCTGCCCCAACGCTTGCTGGAAGGGCGTAGCCCATGGGTGAGTGGTTCCATGCCGAAATAACTCGTTGATTTTTTTTTATTCTAAATCCTTGCATTGTCCAAATTAGGTTACTTCCACAGTCTGCAATAATGCATTGTCCGGGGCTTGATTTTTTAGATAGAATGCGCATAAAGTAATAAGGATTTACATTCTGCTTCTGGTTTTCATCGTCCTTAGAGTAAGGAGGATATAGCTTTTTCCATGATTTAATTTGTTTAACCCAGCTTGAGGATGCTAATGGATTTATGAAAAATTTTTCAGCCAACAAAACCTTCAAGAACCCTCTCAAATCATCATTCACGAGAAGGTCTACTTTCATACCCATTTTCTTATATTTAATTTGCTCAGCTAAATCGATATCAACAACAATTTTCTTGGCCTCCCTTCCAAAAGTTGTTATTTTAGATCCTACTTCGTGAGTATCTAATCTCGTGCCTACTGAAATAATCAAATCACTATTTTGAACAGAAAAATTACCAGAACGTCCTGAAGTGACTCCAAAACTCCCAGTGTAAAGAGGGTCATTGTGGTCAAAAATGTCCATTGCCCCCCATGTTAAAGTGAATGGAATTCCAAACTTTTCTTTTACTTTTCTAGCCAAATCTACGGAGTCACTTAACCGAACTCCTGCGCCAAAAATAAATATAGGTCTTGAAGCAGATTCAATTAATTTTCTTAATGTTAAAATCTGCGAAAACTTTTTCCTTGTTTTTTTTGGTGGTATAAAAGATTTAAGTTTTGATGGATCAATATCAGCTCTTTGAACATCATCACAGATATCTAGCAAAACCGGTCCTGGTCTTCCCTCTTTTGCTAAATAAAAAGCTTTCTCCAGTTCATATCTTATATTTTTTGGATTATCAACTAATTTTGCATATTTGGTAACACTCTTAAATATGGACACTACGTCCGTTTCCTGAAAACCAATCTGCCTTGATTTACTTTCTTTTTTCAATTGTGAGGTTGGAACCTGACCAGTTATTGCTACGACAGGAATAGAATCATAATATGAGCAGCAGATACCTGTTAATAAGTTTGTTGCGCCTGGGCCGCTTGTTGCGAGAACTAGACCATAACTACTGCTTATTCGAGCATAGCAGTCTGCAGCCATAGCTCCTGATTGTTCATGTTGGACTGGAATATATTTGATATTTTTTTTCTTAGCAATAGAGTCAATTATATGGACAATGCAACCACCAGTTAAAACAAATGCTTCTTTAATGCCCTTTTTTTCTGCGAATGAAGCGACATAATCAGATAGTTTCATTTTTTACTCCAAAGTGATTCTCAAGTCTATCCATAGCTTCTTCGATATTAGCTATGCTATTAGCATAACAAAATCTAATGAAACCCTCACCCTCTGAACCAAATATAGTTCCTGGGCATGAGGCAATGCCTAGCTCCTCTAAAAGCAACTCAGCTACTGCCTCAGAACTCATTTCGGTTTTTGTTATATTAGGGAATACATAAAAAGCTCCGTGTGGAACGACACATGAAAAGCCCTTTATTTTATTTAGTCTGAAAACTATTCGATCTCTTCGTTTACGAAATTCATCGACCATACCAGAAATTTCCTCCTGGTCTGACTTTAAAGCTTCTAGTGCTGCGTGTTGAGTGAACGCCGGAACACATGACAATGTTGACTCTAGTAAAAGCCCCATTTTTTCAATTAAATAGTTAGGGGCTGTTAAGACCCCGATTCGCCATCCCGTCATTGCATACGACTTACTAAAACCATTAATAAGAATTGTTCTTTCTTTGCATTCATCAATCATACTTGGACTATAAAAGGAGATACTGGAGTCTTCGTATAGCATCCTTGAATATATTTCATCTGAAATTATTGCTATATTAAATTTAGAGGCTATTTCATATATCCTCAATATTTCTAACTTTGATAATATAGATCCGGTTGGGTTGTTTGGAGAATTAATAATAATGGCTTTAGTTTTTTTTGTTACCAAACCTTCTAACTCATCAGGATTAATCTTGAAGTTATTACTTTCTTTTAGGGGGAGATGTACCGCTTTAGCTCCAATAAAGTTAATAATGGATGAATATGAAACAAATGATGGGTTAGGAACAATAACCTCATCCTCCTTATTCACAAGGCATGAAAGCGCTAAGTAAATTTGATAATTTGCTCCAGGAGTGACCAGAATTTGATCTAAGTCCGGCCTGAAAAATCTAGACTTTTTTGTTACATCTCTTGCAAGCTCTCTTAACTCAAGCAGGCCTAATGAATTCGTATAATGAGTATTTCCGCTTCTAATCGATTGTATGGCGGCTTCAGAAATATGCTTTGGTGTTTCAAAATCAGGGTCACCTATCTCAAGGTGTATAATTGGCTTACCCAACTGCTCAAGCTTTTGAGCTTTAGAGAGGATTTGGAACATCTTCTGACCTACTAATTTCCCCGCTGAATCTGATAACTTTAACAAATTAAAATCTACCTACTTTAAAAGGGTTGAAATATATTTCTTTAGCCTAACATCTGTTACATACTCTTTATTTCCAACAATTTGCACATCGATAGCTGCAGCAATACTTCCAATAAATGATGCCTCTTCAATTGTTAATCCAGACCCTAACGCTAGGCTGGATAATGATAAGTATGCATCACCTGCCCCCACTCTATCGACAACTCCTAAAGACAATGCTGGCACACGAACAGAGCTATTATTTTTACCTAAAGAAAAAACTCCATTTTTTCCTAGGGTAACTGAAATATAATCAGACTTAGTAATATTATTCTTAATTGAAAGTGCAACAGATTCAATTGGATCAATTTTATTATGAGTTGCAAGCCTTGCTTCAGGTTCATTAATTGAGATAAAGCTAGCTTTTTCATATTTTCCAATCACATGATAACCTCTATTTCCACTATTAATCTGTGTGTTAATAGCTAGAAAACCAGGGGCTTCTTGCAAAACAAGTGCAATAGCTTTTGTAATAAAACCATTACCGAAATCAGGGACAACAACAATGTCGAATTTTGCTAGATTTACTTTTAGGAATTTAATGACTTGGTCCTCAATATTTCTTGAACAATAAGACGGGCCAGAAATATACGCCTCAAAAAACTTATTTAAATCCTTATCAATATATCTTTTCTTGATTAACGTAAATTCACTAGTTTCAAAAAAGTTACACACAACATTCTGTAGGGTACTTTCTTTTAAGAATTCACTTAGATTATCATCGGAACCTACACCGCAAACAAGCTCAACATTTCCTGCAAAATTTGCAAGATGATTTGCAACGGCAATACTTCCACCAGCATATTTTTCGGAATACAAGTGATTTACAGACAGTATATTTCCTTTGCCAGTTTGCCCAAGCGGCTCAACATAATCATATTCATCTACGATAGCATCCCCAACCACCAGAACATTTTTCTCTTTGAATAAATCTATTTTGTTAAATAAATCGGCTTCTAAGTTATTTTTTTTATAAAAATTAAGAAAATCTTTTACCTCATCATTAAATGATGAGAAATAATCATTAATTAATGAGGACGAACTGAAGGTTATTTCATCCGTAAAATAAATTGAGCCGCCATACTTTTTAACAGCATCAATTTCTTTTGTTATATTACCCGTTACATCCTCTGATGTATTTTTATAGTCACTTCCTTTAGCATAATATGATGGCTGTACTGACTCTATTGATAAAATTGCGGTCTGGGAATGGTTAATAAATACATAGTCAACTGACTCTAGTGCTGCTATATTCCCTGCTCGCAGGCTTTCATTAAAAACCGGCCTTCCAGGACCTTTAAGGACAAACTTATCAGCTGTTATCGATACAAATAATATATCACCCTGAGCTTTAGCGCTTTGCATATGCTTGATATGGCCTGTATGAAGCAAATCAAACGTTCCGTGACATAGCACTACCTTTTTATTTAATTCCTTAAGCCCTAAAGCCAAGGATTTAGCTTTATTTATGGAGATAACTTTATTTGTCATTTACTATTATCCTGATGGATTTTATCTGCGAAGAAGTGAAGGATGAATTGATGTGCAATTTCTACAATGCCATAACTTTTTGAATCAACCCAAAAATTCAGGTCTCCTTGCTTTCTTAATTTGTTGTCATGGGAAAATCCAGACAGCGTAATTGTTCTCCCATGAGAATTTTTCTCTTTAAATTTTTCAATTGCATTAATTATATTTATTGAATTTCCAGAGCTGCTAATTGCAACAAGACAATCCTCGTTGCTGGAAAAATTTTCTATTAATTTTTGATAGGTAACGTCATAACCATAGTCATTTGTCATGCAAGTAATTACTGAAATATCATGAAAAGTTATGCACTTTAATCCACACATATTGATAAAATCATTTGCGGCATGAGACGCAATCCCTGCGCTTCCTCCATTACCAATAATAAAAACATTTTTATCTTTAATTATTATGTTTTTAATAATATTAACAGCCTGGATAATTCCATCATTTTTTTCAATATTATTACCTACAAAATTATGAATTTCAAAATCTGTAAGCGTTGAAGTGAATTCTTTCAATCTGTCATCAAAATTTAACATTTCTAATCCCCTAAATACTGAAACCAAGATTTGGTAGCTTTCTCAATCTTGCCTTCATCCCATAATGGAGCATTATCCCATAAGCCTATATTTTGAATCATCTCATGCACACCATCTTCAAATTTAACGGATGGAAGCCATCCTAATAAATTATTTATTTTATCAATATTAGCAAACGTACAATCTGGCTCTCCGGGACGTTTTGGGATATAAGTTTTAACGCCACCGAGAAGCTCAACAAGGTAATTAACTGAATAATGAGACCCGCTTCCGACATTAAAAATTTCTTTTGTAACATTGGACTCCGCTGCCTGAATAAATGCTCTTACTACATCCGTTACGAAAGTAAAATCTCGTGTTTGTTTTCCGTCGCCAACAATGGTGTAGGGTTGGTGTTTTAATTTCTGGGCAAGGAATACGCCAAAAACAGCGCCGTACGTACCTGTTGTTCTTGATTTTGGTCCATAAACGTTGAACAACCTTAAGGAAATTGCAGGTAACTTGTAGCAACTAGACCAATGCATAACCAATTGCTCACCCAAAAGCTTTGTTAGTGCATACGGGTATTGTGGTCGTGTATCCGTTTTTTCATTAGTTGGGTATGAGTCAGGGATTCCATAGCATGATGATGATGCAGCATACAAAAATTTTGAAAGTTTATTTTTCCTTGCTAGCTCTAATATATTAAATGTACCAGAGACATTTACCTCATAGTATTCATCTGGATTTTCAATGGAGGGAACGATATCAGCCATTCCTGCAAGATGAAAAATGTGTGAATAATCATGTTCAAGATTACCAACCTTATCTTTATCGCGAATGTCAATATTAAGGAAAGTGAAATTATCGTTATCTAAAAGCTGCTCAATATTTTTTAATTGGCCATTTTTTAAATTGTCGATTACAACAACTTTATATTTTTTTTTTAGAAGTGCTTCTGCTAAATGGCTTCCTATGAAACCAGCCCCTCCTGTAACAAGCGCTTTCTTCATATAAAGTTTTTATGGATCACTTTGTCATTAGTCAGCCTATCAAGGTACCTATTTACCTCATCCATTCGACAATTCTTTCTACACTCTATTATATTTAATTGATCTTTAACAAAGAAAAAATTTTCTTTTCTTTTTTCACTCTGCCAAACATCCTTAAATGTATCGCTCATTACATTTCCATATGCAAACCTTCCATCTAGTAAGTAGGCACTGCATCCATACAGTTCACCATCGGCCATTAGGTATGCCCAAGCAAAAGGAGTTGCATTACATTTTTTGTATCTGTTTTCAGTTGGCTCAACATACTTCTTCATCGAATGGCTTCTAAAAACTAGCTCAAAATTATCGTCAGAATAATCATTGAATTTATCTTCAAGATGAATATAGTTACTGTAATCAACATTGTCATAAATGGTTGTTTCACTTGAAAGATGTTGAGAATAAGGCTTTACTACAAGATAATCTAAACCAATCTCATCCTTACACAATTTAATAAGCTCCTCAATCTCATCTGCATTCTCAGGCAGAAGAAGGGCCTGAGCACCAATTGTGCAATCAATATTATTTTCTTTTTTATGCTTAACTGCTTTCTTAAGATTATCAATAACTTTAAAAAAGTCTTTTTCTTTGGTTTGATGAATTTGTGCATATGTTTTGGATGTCCCAGCATTAATTGAAACTTTTATCCACGAAGTATGTTGCAGAGCTTCATTAATAAATCTGTCATTCATAACTGTTGCATTGGTAGTAAACGAAACGTCTATACCTGCATTTTTAGTAGCCTGGACTATCTCGACAATCTTTTTATGAAGCATAGGCTCGCCTTCACCTGCATACATTATACTTTTAACTCCGAGCTCACCCATCTCTTTCAATCTTGCATTTAAGATATCAGGATCAAGCATTCTCGCCTTGTACCCAATATAATCAACCGCACAAAATGTACATCTGTGATTACAAGCTCCTACTGGAGAGACCTCAATGTAAATTGGGTAAACCTCCTTAGCTTTTTCCCACCGGCCTTTTACGCCCATAAGACTTGAAACCCACTCTGGGTGGTAAATTAATTTGTGACTGTCAATTCCGTATTTATCGTTTGCCATGGGTGGATTATACTGTTGCAATAGAAATTAATAAACAACTATTTATATCTAGGTATTGCCCAATAAAGACCAAAATATATGAGTACAAGAATCAATAAAGCTAATACTAATCCTAATACAGAGTCATAAGACCATGTATATAAAATTACTGGGGAAAGCCATAATATAGAAAGTGTTGGCATTACTAAATTATTTGAAATCTTTTTACTAATTTTATAATTAAAAACGTAAAAAATCTTTAAATGGATATGATCTAAGTCTGCACTAAATGGTGACAACTTGTCTAGAAAGATCTTTCTGAAGTAAGAAAAGAAAACCTCGATTAACGGGTAAAAAAGAATTAAGACTGCTCCCCAGGATGGGACAGTTGGATTGTCGCCATAAAAGCGAATGGTTATGAATGCAATAAAAAAACCATACATGTAAGCCCCAAGGTCTCCAAGAAAAATTTTACCAAATGGATAGTTTAAAGGAAGAAAACAAATTAAGGCCACTATCAACATTACAGTGATATCAATATTATTTAAATCACCACTCTGAATAGAGATAAAGATTATTGACGCTAATTGGCATATTGCAGTCAGGGAAAGAAGGCCATTACTGCCGTCAATCATATTCATTCCGTTAATAAAAATAACGATACTAATTATTAAAAACGGGTAAATTAAAAATGAATCAGAAATGATCGGACCAAAAAAAGGGAAGGACAAAGAAGGGAGAGCAATATTCGTAACAATAAGGGCCATAGTAGCAGCAATGAACATTGAAAAAAGCCTTAAGTATGGATGCGTGTTCTGACTAATATCTTCATACAGCCCAACACAAAATATTGGAATTGAACATAAAGATAATAAACACACTACGTGATCATGATCGCTTTCATTAATATGCCCATAAATTATGAATATATAAAGTAAGCTAAAAATGATTAGCCCTCCAAATCTAGGAATTTCCAAATCATGAATTCGCTGTTTAGCTTTGTAAGGTTTAATACCAAGAACCCTTGATGTGGGTATCCATAAAAATACACAAAAGCACAGCATAGTCAAAATTGCTGGAATATAAAAAGGGTTTAGTGCAAGGATATAACTAAATAATATTTCAATCATGTTAACTAGCTTAAATTATATAGATTTATAAATTAACAGAAAAATAGACTAAGTCCTAGTGCCTAAAATGACAATTTTTATAAAACTTAAATATTTAATAACTAATAACTAATAACTAATAACTAATAACTAATAACTAATAACAGTTATTGAAATAATATTTTCGTAGTAAAATAATGGTGTGAGTAAAAATAAAAAACATCAAGAGCTTCCATCAAATTTTAAGTTTGGATTATTTATTGCAGCACTTTTTTCGATTTTGACTGCTTTCTTGATTTTTCAACAAATAATACTCCTGGCATCTATATCAGGAATGATTTTTATAGGTCTTATCGGCATAACCTTTTTAAAATCTGACATTCTTTTACCTTTAAATAAAAGCTGGATGCGCTTAGGTTTGCTAATGAGTAAGGTTGCACACCCAATCATCCTTGGATTTATTTTCTTTATATTAATTGCACCTGTTGCGATATACTTTAGATTGATAGGGCGAGATGAATTGAAATTAAAAAAACGATTGGATGGTAGTTTTTGGCTTATTCGTAGCCCTCAAAGATACACCAAACAAACATTCGTTGATCAGTCGTAATGATGGATATTATCTTAGAGTTGATTAGGTTTATTCTTAAAAGAAAAAAATTTTGGCTCTTCCCTTTTGTTCTAATAATGGTTGCTGTAGGAGGCTTATTAATTATTAGCCAAGGCTCCGTATTCGCCCCCTTTATTTACACCGTTTTTTGATATGCTTATCCTTGGGTTTTCTTGCTTCTATCATGATAGTGGTGCTTGTTTACTGAAAGATGGGGAAATTATTGCTGCAGTGCAAGAAGAGAGATTTACCCGAATAAAGCATGATTCAAATTTTCCTACTCAGTCTATAAGGTATTGCCTAAAGCTCCTAAATCTTGATATAGCTCAAATTGATTATATTGTATTTTATGATAAGCCATTTTTAAAATTTGAACGGATCCTAGAAACATATTTTGCGTTTGCTCCAAAAGGCTTCAAAAACTTTTTAACCTCGATGCCTATTTGGGTGAAAGATAAGTTATTCCAAAAAAGAACTTTAATAAATGAGTTTAAAAAATATACCAACGAATCACTAGACTGGAATAAAAAACTCTTATTTAGCGAGCATCACTTAAGCCATGCGGCAAGTGCATTCTTCCCATCTCCCTTTAAATCTGCAGCAGTTCTTACAATGGATGGTGTTGGGGAATGGACCACTACATCAATAGCAGTTGGAAATTCGAATAAATTAAATATCATAAAAGAAATAATATACCCACATTCGCTTGGGTTGCTTTACTCGGCATTTACATATTTCATTGGATTTAAGGTTAATTCTGGGGAATACAAATTAATGGGCTTAGCTCCTTACGGCACCCCTAAATATGCAAAAATTATCACCGATAATCTAATTAATATTTTCGAAGATGGATCCTTTCAGTTAAATATTGAGTTTTTTGATTTTTGTACCGGTCTTACAATGACTAATTCAAAGTTTGCAAGCCTTTTTAATAGGTCAGCAAGAAAACCTGAGTCACCAATAACACAAAGTGATATGGATATAGCTGCATCTATTCAGCATGTAACAGAAGAAATTATTCTCAAAATTGCAGTAAGTATAAAAAAGGAAACTGGGGAGGAAAATTTATGTCTGGCTGGTGGCGTTGCATTAAATTGTGTGGCAAATGGAAGGCTGTCCAGAGAAAAAATATTTAAAAATATATGGGTTCAACCTGCCTCTGGCGATGCTGGCGGGGCTTTAGGGGCAGCTTACGCAGTTTACTATATGATGCTTAATAACGCTCGGAAGATTGAAGGTAATAAGGATAGCATGCAAGGATCGTTTCTTGGGCCGGAATATTCAAAAAATACTATATCTAGTGAATTGGATGCCGTTGGTGCAGTTTATAAAATGCATAGCAGTGCTGACATTATTAATAAAACAGCTAAGGCGCTTACTGAAGGGAAGGCAATTGGGTGGATGAGTGGGAGAATGGAGTTTGGTCCTCGTTCACTTGGCTCTAGAAGCATTATTGCTGATGCACGTTCGAAAAAAATGCAGAAACTGCTTAATTTAAAAGTAAAGTATAGGGAGTCTTTTCGTCCTTTTGCTCCTAGTGTACTTATTGAGAAGGTACACGAGTGGTTTGATATTGACTGCAACAGTCCATACATGCTTTTAGTTGGGCATGTAAAGAAAAAACACATTATAAAGATGACTAAAGTTGAAGAAAGCCTTTTCGGAATAGATAAATTAAATACGGCACGCTCAAAAATTCCATCAGTTACGCATGTTGATTATAGTGCAAGGATACAAACGGCATGTAAAAGCACTAATCCGAAATATCATGCTCTCATTGAAAAATTTGAGGAATTAACAGATTGCCCAGTCGTAATTAATACATCGTTTAATATAAGGGGGGAGCCGATAGTGTGTTCACCCACAGATGCTTATAGGTGTTTTATGGGGACTGATTTAGATGTGCTGGTAATAGATAACTTTTACTTGATTAAAGAAAAGCAAGCCAAAAAAAAGAAGTTAGACTATAAAAATAAATTTCAATTAGATTAAACAATTGATTGCAAAAAAAAATAAGTTGTTATTTATCGCTTTAAAGCTTTTGTTAGTATTGCTTATTATGGGCTGGTTAATTAAGGAAGGTAAACTAACAACAGATTCATTTGGTTTTATTTTTTCCGATCCAACGTCATTTATCTCCATAATTTTTCTAATAGTATTTGTTTCAATACCTATCGTGTGCTTAAGGTGGTCTATTATTTTAAAAAATATGAAATCCAGGAAAAAAAGTTTTTTCGATATATATAAGATAACGTTAATATCTCATTTTTTTGCTATTTTTATGCCTGGATCAGCTACTGCTGATTTATCCAAAGGATATTACCTTCACAACGACAATAAAAATAAAACTAATATATATTTCAGTATTATTCTCGATCGTGTTGCTGGTTTATATTCAATTGTATTGATGATCTTTTTTTTCTATGCCGTTAATTATGAGGTAATTCAGAAACTTGAAATGCTAAATTTATTTTGCAATGCTTTGATTGTAGGATTCATTTTTTCTAATCTAATAGCTTTAATATTCAAAAATAAAATATTAAATTCTGCGAGAAACTATAAAATTAAATTTTTAGGTTATGAGATATCAAAAATTGTAGACTGTATTTTACTGTTGAAAATAGAGGTATTTACAAAAGCATTAGCACTTTCAATGCTTAACCAATTAGTACTGATAATCATATTTATGATTATTGGGATATCAATCAATAATATTGGTTTGGCCGATATAACCAACATTGCATTAATAACTCCGCTAGGTGAAATTTCTACAATGATTCCATTATTTCCGATTGGAATAGGAATAGGACATATATCATTTGAAGGGCTATATCAATTATTCGACTATAAAAATGGAGCTAACATATTTAATATCTTTGTGTCTGCAAAAATAATTGTCGGGGTAATAGGTGGGGCCACATACATCACTTATAGTAGGAAGCTATAACCTTTCTTCTAATAAAAATAAATAAGGTCCATGAAGGAATTATTAGGTACAAATAAAAAATAAATCTAATTAGGTGCCCCCAGTAAGGATTAAAAGAAAAGAGCATGTCATTCCTTCCCTTAGCAACATCAACAATTATGAACGATCCAAGCTTATTAATTTTTGCATTTCTATTGTTAATAGTTAAAGTCCAACCATCATCAAAATTGTTGACCCAGACCAATCTACCATTCTCGCTAGAAATAAAGTTAAAAGATAATTCATTTGGAAAGTATCTTATTTCTTGAAAACTTAATCTCGATTCATTTTTTAACATATATTTAACAATGTTCTCCTCACCAATAATATTCTCAGGTATCCAAAAAAGCTTCTTTTTTAATGCGAAAGATTTGCTTGTTGCGCCCTCAGTAATAACTAAACTGTGTTTTTCTAAAAAATTTTTATAATTTTTGTTAAGGAGAAGCGGCTCATTAAGGTCAAAAAAGATACGCCCAAAAATTAAAGATTGGTAGACCTTGTGTCCTCCGAAATTTTGATGGTGATCTGAAAGTTCGTTCCATTTGAAATAATCACTTCCTCTCGGAAGGTTTTGGTAATCGCCTTCTATCTGCGAATGAACGTTCATAGTCAAATTTCTATGTGCAAATGAACCGATATCAAGGAACAGAATTATAAATAAAGTTAAAGTAGCATATTTATGTCTTCTATTAAAAAATAACCATATAAAAGTAATGGTACTTATGATTAATATTACTAGGTCATCCAAAAAGTATCTAACAACCTGCAAATCATAGATCCGCAAGAGATAAATAATTGAAAATGCAAAAAATCCCAAAAGTACAAACAAGATTAGATAAAATTTTGTATTAATAAATGAAAGATTGGTCTTGGGTTTGCTATTGAAGAAATCACGGAGCCCTATTGCTGACGCAATAATTAAAATTGGGGCAAGGTAAGAAGCGAAATGTGCTGGTAATCTCTGCATCTCTGCAAAAGGGAAGAACTTATAAAGAATAAAATATCCAAAGCTATGCGCACCCAACCCAAGAAAAAATACAACGAATACAACCATTTTCAAAAAGGAATAATTTTTACTCTTATTTAATAAAAAATAGATACTAAAAAAAAGTGGAATTATACCCATATACCAAATTAAATTGTTTAGACCGATTTGCCCTAGATGAGTTTTAAAGAAAACTTTAGGGAAAATATAATGCAATATTGAATGGAAATTAAAACTGTTAGTATCGGCAGTGTTTATCAAGTAAGAGTAGTTAGAGAATAAGTCCCTTCCCCTAAAAGGACTGACATATAAGTCAACATATGAAAAATAAAGAATAAAAATTGGTGAGGAAACTATTATGAATAAGATAAGTGAAAAGAGAATATGAAAAGTGCCTAGCTTTTTAAAATCCTTAAAAAACCTTATGAGTAAGGAGTTATTAAAAAAATATAGGGATATTATTATTGTAATTAGTAAATATACAACCAAATGAGGGTAATGATTTAAAAGAGAGGTTCCAAGGAAAAAAGATGATAAATACCAATAGACTTTATTTCCTGACTGGGCCCATAAAATCAGGAAAATGAATAGAATGATTAAATATAATGATGATGCATTGATCTGCATTTGATGCATTTGGCCAATGGCAACTCCAGAGAACAAGGAAATTACAAATGCATAAAAGAATATTATTTTCGATTTTGCTAGGAGGTAAACAAGGAGAGAGATAAGTAAGGCTTGAATGTAATTTGCAAAAATTATTGCCGACCAGAATATTTTAATAGGGTCAATGTGCGAAATAAATTTTGATAAAACATAAAATGGAATATAAGGAAGATGTAATAAGTAATTATTATTTAAAAATAAAAATGTTGGCTCTCCATGATTTGTAAACATATTCCATAGTGGGAAATCACTCGTTTGAGAAAAGCTTTGGAAAATGTAATTAAAAAATGGGAATGCGTAATAAAAGTTATCTTTAAGCATTCGCGAGCCATCAGCGATTAATTCATAATTTAACAACAAAAATAATGAAGAAATAAATAAAAACCATAGAATGAAGCGTCTATTACTTAGCATAATCTTACCCAAATAAATTTAAATATTAAGTCCTCGAACGTATTCTGCAACTTCTTTCTCAATAATCGATATTGCATATGAATCCTTATTATAGTGTATGCAATCAGGTGCTAGTTTAGTATGAGAATCATAATAAGGATGAAATTTATCTATAAAGCCATCAATTAAGACGATATCGTTTTTTTCTGCAAAATCCTTCATTAGGTTATATTGATGGTAAGGGTTAACAATTATTTGTTTACCATGATGCGACAAAACTATATCCTTTTCATCACTTTTATATCCTATACAGTTTGTTGGGTAGGTCTCAGTAGGTTCAAGAAGATTACGAATTCCTGTAGGCAGGTAAATAATTGCAAACTGCGCACCGTTACTTACAACCTCTTCGTCTAGCAATTTAATAATTTTCTTTGTAATTTTCCAACTATCAGCATATCTAGGAAGCATAGGGGTAATATTAGCTGCCATATGAGAAAATCGCTCATGCTCATACTTTGAAGAGCTTCTAATATCCACCTCTTTGAATGTAAGAGTCTCGAAGATTGGCTTGCCAAGCAAGCCAAGATATCTTTTACCAATTTCAGAATTAATAATTATTTTTTGTAGTGAATTTGGCTCGTTATTATTAAAAAAATTATACTCTAAGTCACTATTAACGAGATTGTAATAAGGCTTTCTTAGATTTTGCCCTATTGCCTTGTTTGATGAATTGTTAAATAAGTCATTTGCTGGTGTATAAAACAATAGAACTAAGTCGAATGCATTATTTTTTTTATAATGTTTGTAAGCTAATAGCTGTTGGTCTGTCCCCCACCCCCCTGCCGCCAAATTGAATACCTCGAATTTATCTCCAAGATTTTTTCCAAGCTTTCCAGGTATAGAGTCCTTAAAAGGAAACCCTTGTACAGGGTTGCAGGCGAGCATACTGTCACCTATGGTAAGTATACTTTTCTTTTCTTTGGAGCTTTTATCATGAGAATTATCACAGAGAAAACCACCTGACTTACTAAGCTGAGGACCCCATCCGACTTGCCTGGCAATCTCACTCGAAACATCCAGATGGTAGGTTGTAATTGGAGCATAATTACGTAAAGTTAATTCTAGGATAAAAACAAAAGCAATAAAAACAATAACGTTGATTGTTAAAAGCTGCATTCTTTTATTTTTATGTAAAGTTCGCATCAATTACTTAACTATTAAGATCATTGATTTTCTTAAAAAAGAAAGAAATCCAATGCCTTTGAGCCTAGCCATCAACCTCTGAAGCAAAGGTTTATCAAATAAGAAGATAGCAATGAATAAGAATGACCAGAAATAAGCAATCAAATGCGGGTAGTGATTTGTAAAAGAGTATCCAATGAGCCAACAAAAACCAAGAAAATACATTCTTGATCCTAGCTTGTACCAAGAAACCAGAAGTACTAATTGCCACACCAAGTAAAGCATCGTAGCATTTATCTGTAACTGATGGAGCTGACCTGAAGATAGTCCTGAAAATAATGCAATAATCAAGACGTAGATAGAAATACTTTTATTTTTTATTAATAATTGTGCTAAAAATGTCATACCAATACCTTGAAGAATAATTCCAAGGTGGAGAGCGATCCAAAAGACATTATGTGGTTGAAAATATTTAAGCACAGGGGAGAAAAGATAAGACAAAACATAAGGATAATGTAATAAAAAATTATGATTAATAAATAAGAAGGTTGGCTCTCCCTGATTTACCAATGGGTTCCAGTAGGGTAAATCCCCACTTAATAATATAGACCTAAAAATATAGTTAAAATAGGGAAGACCGTAGTATTGATTATCCCCAGAGGGCAAAGTGTCATGGAAATTAAATGTCGCCAATAACGTATATAAGAACAAAGCTCCAGTAGCCCACCAAAAAAATTCTGTATTAGATGTATATATTTTAGATACTAGAATTTTTTTGGTGGCTAAATTCCAAATAAAATAAAAGGAAATTAGCGCTAGGATATAGATTGGTATCAAATTTATTTTCTATAAAGCTGTAATTAATTGCATAACTTTAAACTCTAATTGATTCAAGGGTTGCATAGTAAAACTATTTTTTATTAACAAAGTTGTAAGAATCTCTACACATACTGCTTAGATTTTTTGTAGACTTCCATTTTAATTTTTTTTCCGCTTTTTTTGTTTCAGAATAGACTGAATCAACATCACCCTCTCTTCTGCTTACAATTTCATAGGGTATATTAACATTATTAGTGCCTTCAAATGTCTTGATAAGGTCTAATACAGAATATCCAATACCAGTCCCAATATTAAAAATATGGCAACCATATTCATTAAGAGATAAAGCAGACAAATGTGCACTGGCAAGATCGGTAATATGAATATAATCTCTAATACCAGTTCCATCAGGGGTTACAAAGTCAGAGCCAAAAACCTTTAGTCGATTATATTTTCCAATAGCAACAGCTAAAATATAAGGCATAAGATTATTCGGGGTGCCCTTAGGTGATTCACCAATAAGAAGTGACGAATGAGCTCCAACAGGATTGAAATATCTTAAAATAGAGATAGACACGTCTTTTTTGGTATCAACTAATCTACCAAATAATTCCTCAGTATCTATTTTATTTTGTCCATAGGGGTTAGTGGCAGATAGTGGGTGCTTTTCATCTATAGGGAGATAAAGGGGCTGACCGTAAACGGTCGCAGAAGAAGAAAAGACAACTTTTTTAATATCGTATTTAATAATGAGATCTATAAGAACTTTTGAACCATTAACATTGTTGTCGTAATAATGCTCAGGCATATCAAAAGACTCTGATACTGATTTTAAGGAGGCACAATGGATAATATTTTCAGGGCAATGCTTCACAAAGACCTCTTCAAGTTTAAACCTATCCCTTATGTCAATATTATAAAAAAATAGCTTTAAACTCGACATGGATTGAAGTATATCAAAAACTTTTATTTCGCTATTTACTAGGTTATCAACAATAATTACCTCAGAATAATTATTCGATAACTCAGCGACTATATGAGAGCCTATAAAACCTAAGCCGCCTGTGATGAGAATTTTTTCCATTTATATGTTAAATTTGTAAATAATAGAAGAGTGATTGAAATACTTTAATTGATAGATATAATCTCATCCAAAGAGTTAATATCTTGAAAAATTTTTACTTTTAGCCAGTTTTCTTTTTCGCCATACCCATATTTAGCTCGTAAAAATTTCATATCATATTTGGCTGCTATTAATCCATCTGACACAGTGTCTCCAATAAAAAACATTTCCTTAAATTCTGTATTACTATTAGTTTTTAAAAGTTTACCTACACCCTCCTCCTTTGAAACTGTTTCATTTGCAGAGAAAATATCTACGAAGTATTTTGTCCAGCCAAATTGTTCTACAATCTTTAGTGTCGGGTAAGACCTTTTATTTGTGGCAATCATTATTGAATGTCCTCCTTTAAACAAAAATTTTAACAAACGATCAGCATGCTCAAATCTGACTATCCTATCAAGCATCCTATTGTCGTGAATAGAAATAAACATTTTAATAAACTCATCTAACAAATGCATGTTATTTTTCCCCAATAGCTGAGCTGCTGACTCTGCCAATGAAGGGCCAATTAACATACTATCAACCTCACCAATTCTATCTGGTATAAGCTTGATAATGACTTTTTTGTAGCATTCATAAACTACAATTTTAGAGTCAATTAATGTGCCATCAAGATCGAAAATATAAAGATTATTCATATACTAATTAATGAGAATCAAAAAAATTATTTTTCGAATTTCTTTCTGAGGTTGCTGAAGATTTAATAATTTTTTTATGGCTAGAAGGACCGTAATGATCAATAATAAGTTTAATATACCCCTCGATAACATTAAATAACGATGGGAATGAAATAGCTTTTGAGATGCTATCAATCCTCATGCCAAGTCTATATGGAACCTCGGCAAACATATACCCAGATTTAATCAGTCTAATTAAAATATCAGTCTGAAAAAAGAATCCCTCGCTTTTATGTTTTAATTCTTTAAGAACATCTAGCTTGTAAATTACCGTACCATTTGTGTAGTTAAGCCTAGTTCTAAATGTGCCGTTTATTATTGATAGGAACAGGAAAGATAAAAATCTTCTGAAGACTGATCTGACGAATGGGTTATGAACAAAAGGTATTATAATATCAACATGCTTTATTAAACCTAAATACCTAAGAGTTTCCCACGGATCATTTTCATTGTCGCCAGGTATTATAGTAATAGCGTCGCCTTTAGCAATCTCAACGCCATGCCAAAACGAACCGCCGAATCCTTTTGGCTCATTATGATTAATCAATTTAATACGGTTATCAAGCCTCGCATAGGCTTCAATTATATTCTGTGTATCATCTTTACTACCATCGTTAACGCATATTATTTCTCCGTTAAAACCTAGGTCATCTAATGCCATAAGACAATTTTTAATAGTCTTCTTAATATTACTTTCTTCATTAAGCGATGGAACAATGATTGAAATTTCAATATTCATGCAGATCCCAAAAAAAATTTCTTAATAGCTATGAAGGCTCGAGCTATATAAATAAGTACTCTACCATTTAGGTGGTAATACTTTCCTTTTAAAACAATTTGATTCATATCAACCAGCCTATCTAAACGGTTCATAATTTGTGTTTCGTTACTATAATTAACAAACAAATCATTTGGTGAGGCTACATTTTGCGTTTTGATCATGATTAAAATTTTAATCCTTCTTGCAGTTTCTGACATATTATAAAAATGAAAATAACAATAATAAAATAAATTAATTACCAAAAAGAAATAAATGAAATTAAATGATTTGTTATTATTATAAAAATTAATATATGTAAGAAAAAAAATTATATTGATAGCAAAGAATAAGTAAAATAAAAGTGCTTGACCAGTTTTAAAGAATAATAGTTTTTGATTTATAGCTGATAAGAGTGCATGAAGAATTACAGTGAAAGGTATAAATAAAAATAATTCGCTCATATTAGCCAAGCCCAATATCTTCACCGATTAGTTTTTTATAGCAGATAAATACCTTTGCAATCATGGCTCCGAAAAAAGTTAGTCTTAACTTCTGGCCTTTTTTTTCTATAAGGTTATCGTCAAAAAGTAACTGTCTTCTATTTTTCAATAAATTAGAATTAGCAAATAAATCTAGCGCGTCCTGTTTCGTAATTTTTTTTTCTTTAAAAAAAAGTGACATTATTGCAAGTGTGGGTGGCGTATTATTTAAACCAGGGATTGTCATAATAAATGCTGAAGATAAACAGATGTTCAGTATGCAACTATATAAAATTTCCTCGCTGGTTAAAAAAAAGTTTTTATTAATAATTGAAGCCAAATAGCTTATTAGAAAAATTAGCAACGGAAGTCCCACAAAAAAAAGGAGGTAATGGTTTATCTCTGAATGAATCTTTTTTTTCCGTAACAACATATAATTTAATAAAACCATAATGAAAAAAAATAAAAAGGCTATGACTATTGGTTTAATCATTTGTCGTTAATTAAATTTACCAATCTTTGTTTCATTGCAGATTCAAACCATTTTCTAATGCATCACAAAGGATATGACCAATAAGAATATGCATCGCTTGGATTCGTGCAGTATTATTTGAGTCAGCTGTAATATGTTCGTCACATAGATTCCTAGCCCTACTACCATCCCTTCCCAAAAATCTAATTATTTTAATTTTTAGATCATTTGCTTTCAAAAGAGCATTGTAAATATTTTTGCTCTGACCTGATGTGGTTATGGCAACCATAATATCTCCCGGCTCTCCCAATCCTTCTATTTGACGATTAAAAATCATCTCAAATCCGAAGTCATTTGAAAGCATGTTATGACAGAGCTGTCAGCAGTAAAGGGTAGAGACCGTATGAGTCTTCTGACTCTATTGTAGCGTCCTATGAGTTCAGCAGCAAGATGCTGGGAATCATTTGAGCTTCCTCCATTAGCACACCAAAAAATTGTGCCCCCATCTTTAAGACAATCCACCATTATCATAGCCGCTTTTTCAATAGATGACTCAAGGCCACCAATCGAATCTACAACTTGCTGATGCTCCTGCATATGTTTCTGTAAAATATTATTCATAACATTCATTATAAAGAGTAATAACATATTATGGTCGTAAAAAACCCGGCTTTCGCTGATTTTTTTCTTCACTGATGGTGCTTCATTCTGTCATTAATTGTTTTAGGTAATTTTTCCTTCTTGAATCTCCTTAAACGCTCATCCGGCATGAAACTTTTATGGCTAATTCGAACAAAATTTTCTAGTTCTTGATATCTACTTTTATGTGCTTTTAAGTCCATTTGTACCCTCTCAATTTAAAATTAACAAGATATTAAACTTTCACCTACTTGGGTAAGAAATTATTGGATGGAGGTGTCTATGCTATTGGCTTCTTCTTTCCGGTTGTGGCTCGAGATAAAGCAAGAATCAGGACCCAGATTTCCGCAGCTCATAGTAAAGATGATCTTGACAAGGCGACCAGAGCCTTCGCTAAAGTTCGAGACGAACTTCGAAACTAAACACCCTTACCTTTGCAGGTTAATGCTTTAAATACTTTACTCTGTACTGTTCGTAAAAACTATTTAGGTGCTTATTAAAATTACTGACGCTCTATTTCTTTAGGGATACAATAGAGAATAGTTTCATGTTTTTCATAGCTATAATGCTCAATGTAAAACGAATAATCAGTTAAGTTTTCCATTAATGCCAAAGGAAATTCAGTGTACTCATTTGGCCTATGATAAATGCTTAATGCTAACTGAGAGCGTTCATTCTGCATAATTTCTATAAGTTCATTAAAGATTAATGCTTCTGCGCCCTCCAAGTCGTATTTATGGATAGATGCTTTGCTAATTCCATATTTGCGATAAAACCCTTTTAATGATATCCCATTGACACTATGCTCACCTTCTGGATTAACGGATGCCTGGCTTCCCTTACTAAAAAAAACCTTCTCGTCATCCTTATCAGATAGGAATTCTTTTGCAAATATATGCTCTGTTTTAAAGTGATTTGAACGAATAAATTTACGCGTATAATCATTTAGCTCAACATCACCAAGAGGATCTATATGATAGATCTTTTTTGGGTTGTGGGAAGTGAATAAGGGTATTTCTGCCCCAGTAAAAACACCTCCATTAATAACTACAGAAGAAGGTGACCACTTTAGATATTTCCCGTATTGAGGGGATGAATACATATTTTTATGGAAATGTTCCCAACTTAGATTAGCTTTTCCTTGCATAACCATTGAGAATATTTCCTTGCTTCGATCATTGCTTAACAATTTTTTTACCTTCTCCGCATCTGATAAGTTTCGTCGAGCCTCCATCTCAATGCCATAACTAAAGCCGTAACGATCTTGTCCTTTAAGTATTGGGCCAATTAAATAAAGATAAGGTAAATATCTCCTAATACCATTTTGTCCCCATCTTCCGATTAAAGCTAAATTTTTTCCGAACCGAATAGCCCTTCTTTTCTGGTGCCATTCCAATGGAACTTTTCTTCCACTAAGATCAATAAGTTTTTTAAAAATTTCTTCTTTGTAAGCCATTGAAATATCGGTCTCATGTGCTCCTAAAATGTTTTTCCCGCTTATCAGGTTACTCGCTTTCAAATAAAGATTTAAGTTTTCTAACTTACCCCACACTTTATCTAAATCCAGGACCATTAATATATTTTTTTTATCTACGTTGTTCTGATAAGGGGGTATAAAGTAAATTATCCAGTCAGCATTTGAGCTATAGGGTATCTGTAAAATAACCTCAAATAACCTGTCAAGATCATTGTAATCAATTAAATTATCAGATCTAAGGTCTGGGGGGTTAAATTTAAAGCTATTCTTTTTATGTTTATTTTTAAATTCAATAATCTCAGAGAATGAATTGAAAATTAACATTACTTAGGTAAGGAAGTACAGATAGGAGCTTCATTGGTGCAGTGGGTAAAGTTAGCATCCACACTAACCACCAGATCTTCTTCATCTACAGCAAAGACATTCTTCTGTGACCAGACATAACCATCAATAATATTGCTATCTGTAACCCCATTATTAGAGAACATTGTCTGTATCCATTGATTTGGGCACACCAATTTTAGGGGTAATGAAGAAACCTTCTATAACAACAGCAACAGCCATTGTAGAAAGAAAGAAGAGTAGAGAAGCAAGTATTTTTTTCATGCTTACGTTCTCGTTATAGGTAATATAAGGACTAACATAATAGAGGCGTCGTTAGCGGAATCCTGTCAAGGGAAATGTGTTAATACTATAACGAAATACAGTTAGGTTGTGAAGTATTAGAAGCATAAAGATATTCTTACTTCAAAATTAATTGACCTAGACATAACGTATTTTTTAGCCCAAAAGGGCAAAAGTTATTAATTTTTTCCTTTGAATGATAAACTTTGTTTAGCATTACTATTTATCAAAAAAATAAAAAAATAGGCTTCTACCTAGTATTATTAATTAAAATACTTTACTTAATGAAAAATAAAATACCGCCTTTACTAAAAAAAATTTTTATTGTAACTCCCCATTTGTATACCATTGGAAATTCTTCTGAGGAAATATATTTATCATTAATTAAAGCTAGAAAAGAAAGTAAAAAAGTTTTGTTTTTAACCCCATTTAATATTTTTTATTTATATACTAGGTCTATTCAATGTAATACTTTAATCAAAATAAATACTCAATACTCAATATCACAAAAAAATATTCTTATTATTCTCATAAGAATATTATTTTCTTTTTTTACTTTATTTTGTAGGTTTGTCGATATCTTTCTAGCTAAATTTTTTAATAAAACCGATACCTTTTTTAGGGATTATGCAATATGTCCGAGGATTGGAATTTCGAGTATCTATAACCCATACTCAGGTAGTCTAAACGAAATCGAGAGGCTTACAGTTAAGTATGGATGGGATGATGCATTTTCTAAGCCCCTGAATCTATCAAATAATTTTTCAATAAAACATACTAATAATAAAAGGATCATTAATGAATTAGGATTAAATTCTAAAAAATATGTATGTTTACATGTTAGATCATCTGAAACATATGACGATAGTATAGAGTCTCATGAGCGAAATGCTAACATTGAAAATTATTATTCCGTAATAAAATATTTGATAGAAAAAAAATATCATGTTGTCAGAATGGGTGATAGCAACATGCCGAGGGCGAATAAAATAAAAGGACTCTTAGATTATGCTCATTCAGAAAATAATAATCAATATAATGATCAATGCCTAATAGCTAATTGTTCTTTTTATATTGGTATGACATCCGGAATTCATCCTATGGCTTGGTTATTTGAAAAGGATATGATCATCGTAAATAATCCGGCCTGGCTATATTCGTCCCCAAAACCTTTTGATGTTGATTTGTTTAAAGTCATTTATGACAAAAGAACCCAAAAAAGATTAAGAGTTTCAGATTGGATTACCAACCATCATGGTGGGGCTCACTTTACAGACCTTTTAGAAGAAAGGTATCTTACTATTGAGAATACTTCCGAAGAGATCCTATTATGTGTAAAAAATTATCTAAATAAGGATACGATATCAAGCACTCAATCCAAGGAAATTCAATCTATTATTAGAAGCTCAGCACTTAAATTTGCTAAATTAAATCAGCATATCTCCATTAATACCCTATACAGGTTTTATCTTGTAGCCTATTTATCTAAGGGAAAGCTAGATAAAAGTTTTTACGAAAAAAATTTTTAAAATTTAACCTTATATCTTTTTATAGATAAGCATCTAAACTATTATATCCATTGAGTGGCGTGAGTCATGAGCATTTCTAAATCTAATGGCTTAAATTTATTCACAATGTATGCGACGGATTTAGAGGAAATCTAATAGATTATATATACGAATCCTTAATCAGTATTCCTTATGAAATTTGGCATATCCTATATTAAACCTTTCATATAGTCGGCAAAAAAAGGTAAGAGCCCATTTTTGGTCTTAGAGCTATTAAGTTGAATACAAAAAAGGCATCATAAATTTTTATGAATCTTTCAAAGAAGTTACTATGCTTGCATTCAACCCTGGCCAGTTAATATCAAAGGCATTATTTTTCCAATGTATGTAACGCTCATGCTCTTTAGAGTAGAATTCTGTCGTTTTATAAAAAAACTCCGCGTCATCAGTCATGGTTAAAAATCCGTGAGCAAAGCCTGGTGGTATCCATAATTGTTTTTTATTGTTTGACGACAGAGTTTCAGCAACCCATTGTCCGTATGTAGAGGAATTTTTCCTTATATCTACAGCGACATCAAACACTTCTCCAAAAATTACTCGAACTAATTTTCCTTGGGTTAATGGTTCTTCTTGGTAATGTAAACCTCGCAACACTCCTCTTTTTGATTTGGATTGATTGTCTTGTACGAATGTAATTTCTTGACCAACTGCATCATTAAATTCTTGCTGATTAAAGGATTCATAGAAGGAACCTCTTTCGTCTTCAAATACATCAGGCTCAATCAGTTTTACGTCAGGAATTCTTAGGGGGGTTGCTTTCATAATTACCTAATTAATTTCATAAGATATTCACCGTACTGATTTTTCATTAACGGTTTAATTAGATTTTCTACATCATTTTTTGTGATCCATTTTTTACGGTAAGCAATTTCTTCTGGGCATGCCACTTTTAAGCCCTGACGGTTTTCTATAGTAGCTATAAACTGTCCGGCCTCTAACAAGCTATCATGAGTCCCTGTATCCAGCCAAGCATAGCCTCGGTCTATTGTCTCAACAAATAACTCATTCTGCTCTAAATATTTTTTATTTAAATCGGTAATTTCCAGTTCCCCTCTTTTTGACGGTTTTAGGTCTTTAACTAGCTTGACGGCCTGTTGGTCATAGAAATACAGACCCGTAACGGCAAAGTTAGATTGAGGTTGGACCGGTTTTTCTTCAAGTGATATGGCTTCATTATTACCATTAAATTCTACCACGCCATATCGCTCAGGATCATTAACGTGATAAGCAAAAATAGTCGCCCCCGAGGTTCTTTGGTCAGCAGAGATTAAGATACTTTCCAGGTCGTGACCGTAAAAAATATTATCGCCTAAAATTAAGACTGATAAATCATCACCAATAAAATCTTCACCTAACATGAATGCCTGAGCCAAGCCGTCAGGACTTGGTTGAGCTTTATAAGTCAATTTTAATCCCCACTGAGAACCATCTCCTAGTAAATTTTCAAATTGAGGGAGATCATGGGGTGTAGAAATAATAAGAATCTCTTGAATACCGCCTAACATGAGAGTGGTTAGTGGGTAGTAGACCATCGGCTTGTCATACACTGGCAGCAATTGCTTGGAGATGGTATGAGTCACGGGATACAGTCGCGTACCTGAGCCGCCCGCTAAAATAATGCCTTTACGCTTCATGAACCACCTTATCCAATTCAGTTTGCCAATCTTTAAATTTTAACATAAACATTTGTTTGACTTTATGATTTTGAAGGCAACTGTTTTTAGGGCGCTGTGTTTTGGTTGGGAACTCATGCGTTTGAACTGCATGCAGATTGTCTAAATAGAAGTTTGAATTAGTTTTTTTAATAATCATTTTGGTAAACTCATACCAGGAACAAAATCCATCGGGCACCAGGTGATACACCCCTGAGTTATTTAGGTTCAATTGCGGGATGATGTTTTGTATTTGCTCGGCGATAAATTGATTCGAGGTCGGCACTCCAATTTGATCGGCGACGACTTTTAATTCTTCTCGCTCCTGACTTAATTTTTTCATGGTGAGGTAGAAGTTGTGACCAATATTCGAATAGACCCAGCTGGTCCTAAAGATATAATTTAACCCACCGACTTCCTGAATCGCTTCCTCGCCCGCCAACTTGGATTGTCCGTAGATACCCAATGGTTGAGTTGGATCATCCTCAACATAAGCTCCCTCTTTCTCGCCATCAAACACATAGTCGGTCGAGAAGTGAATGAGTGGGATATTGTATTCCCGCGCTTTTTCGGCCATGACCTTTGGCGCGTCCCGGTTAACTTGAAACGCTAATTCCGGCTCGTCTTCCGCCTCATCAACCTTCGTATAAGCGGCCGGATTGATGATCAGGTCTGGTTGGTGATGGTCGATAATTTGTTTAATTTGCTCTGGTTTGGTCAAGTCACAATCTTGACGGGTGAGTCCAACTAATTCATGATCGTTAAGTTGTTGCATCAAGGCATGTCCCACTTGGCCATTAATACCCGTGATCAGGATCTTCATGAATAGTTTTTTGTGAGCCAGTTCTGGTACTCACCTGATTGCACGTGATCAACCCAGTCCTGGTTATCGAGGTACCACTGCACCGTTTTACGGATGCCGGTCTCAAAGGTCTCTTCTGGCTTCCAACCGAGTTCTTTGCTAATCTTGGTTGCGTCAATCGCGTAACGTTGGTCATGGCCGGGACGATCTTTAACAAAAGTGATTTGTTCTTTGTACAACTTGCCATCCTCGCGGG
>Ga0115004_10000477_pt1 | contig 30475 bp, 28 predicted proteins | sample ArcticOcean_MG_C_10_FD_88737 | JGI IMG/M metagenome (GOLD analysis project Ga0115004, IMG submission 88737) | Marine microbial communities from western Arctic Ocean - ArcticOcean_MG_CB11_90 | ecosystem: Environmental > Aquatic > Marine > Oceanic | place: Arctic Ocean: Canada Basin | collected... | reverse complement strand
CGATGCGATGTGTGGATGGTGAAGGGTTGACATTGCACCGAGCGGCCTCTGGTAACAGTGAACTCGACGATGTCGGGCCGTGAGCGGTCGAGCCCGTGGAGCTGTGCCGCGGCCTCGTAGCTCACCCAGCTGTCGTGGCCCAGGCTGAGCAGGCCAGAGCGAAGGCGCCGCCGATACGTGTCAGGCGAGCCGTTGATTGCGTAGACCCCAGGGGCGACTCGAACCAGTCCGCCGTGTTCGATGAGCTTTCGCTGCCGGTGACGTGCCGGTATCTCGTGGCGCAACTGGGCCAGGGTGATCACCCCGTCCTGCCGAGCGGCGATCTTCGCGATGTTGATCTCCATGCACCGACAGTGGGCACGCTGATTGCTGTGCCGGAACGAGCCGTTTGCGTGACGATTCTGGTCGACATCCGCACCAAAACCGTCACGCAAACTGGAAGGGGAAGGGGAATCAGATTTTGCGATGGCGTGGGGCGATGCCGGTGACGTCTTCGATGATCTCTTCGGCCTCGGCCTTGCGATCTTCGGTAACGAAGATGCGGCCCATTGGTTCACGGCTGTATGTGCCGAGGTGGATGTTGAAATCCTCGTTCCAGACCGCCGGAATCCCTTCGGAAATCAGCATGTCGGTGAGCATCTGGGCCTGCCACATGGGTACCCAACCCGCCTCGGCACTCTTGTCCGGGTTCGGCGGCTTGGGCAGATGTTTGCCGAAGACCCAGTTCCACGCGCTTCGAAACGTCGGCATGTGTGCAGACTATGGGCACTCCATGAGCGACCCAGCACCAGCCTCTCAACCAGTTCTTCCACCAATCCTGCAGCATCTCCCGCCGGCGCCGGACGAGAGCGCGCTCCTCGACGGTTTCACCAACTGGACGATTGAGCAGGGCATCGAGATGTACCCGGCGCAGGAAGAAGCGGCCTTCGAGCTCATTGCCGGGAGCAACGTCATCTTGAACACGCCGACCGGGTCGGGCAAATCACTCGTTGCTATCGCTGCCCATTTCGTTGGCCTGGGTCGCGACCAACGCAGCGTCTACACCGCACCGATCAAGGCGCTGGTGAGCGAGAAGTTTTTCGACTTGTGCAAGCAGTTTGGGTCAGAACGAGTGGGAATGATCACCGGCGACGGCTCGATTAACCCGGACGCGCCGATCATCTGCTGCACGGCCGAGATCCTGGCAAACTGGGCGCTGCGGGACGGACATCGGACTGATGTCGACATCGTGATCGCCGACGAGTTCCATTTCTATGCTGACCCGCAGCGCGGCTGGGCATGGCAATTGCCGATCCTCGAACTCCCGCACTGCCAATTTCTGCTGATGTCGGCGACACTCGGCAACACCCGATTCTTCGAGGATGAACTCACCAAGCGGACCGGCCGTGAGACCGCCCTGGTCAAGTCGTCGCAACGACCGGTACCGCTTGACTTCGAGTATCGGACGACGCTGCTCCACACCTCGATCGAGTCGCTCCTCGAGTCGGGTCGTGCACCGATTTACCTCGTCCACTTCACGCAGCGCGACGCGACCGAAGCAGCACAGAGCTATGTCAGCCTCGACCCGCTCACGAAGGACGAGAAGCAGCGGGTCAAAGAACTGATCGGCGGATTCCGCTTTGACTCGCCGTTCGGCAAGGGCCTCCGACGGTTCCTCGTCGCAGGTATCGGTGTGCACCACGCCGGGCTGTTGCCGAAATATCGACTCCTTGTGGAGCGGCTCGCGCAGGCCGGCCTCCTCAAGATCATCTGCGGTACTGACACGTTGGGCGTTGGCGTCAACGTCCCGATCCGCTCGGTGCTGTTCACGAAGCTCTGCAAATACGACGGGAGCACCACGCGCATCCTGCGCAACCGTGAGTTCGCGCAGATTGCTGGGCGTGCCGGGCGTCGAGGTTTCGATGACGAAGGCACGGTCTGGGCCCAGGCGCCGGAGCACGTCGTGATGAACCAGGCGAAGCTCCAGAAGGCCGCTGAGGACGCCAAAAAGAAGAAGAAGATGGTCAAGAAAAAGGCGCCCGATCGGGGCTATGCGCACTGGGACGAGGGCACCTTCCAGAAGATGGTCAGTGGCGAACCCGAGCCGCTGACTTCGAGCTTTCAGGTCAACCATCAGATGATTATGAGCCTGCTCGACCGTCGCGGTAATGGCTGCGCTGCGGTTCGAAAGTTAATGGTCGACAACCACGAACCGCGCAAGCGTCAGCGCCAGCACATCAAGCAGTCGATCTCGATCTATCGCTCGCTCGTCGATGCCGGCCTACTCGAATTTCCTGACGAGCCCGACGAACTTGGTCGTCGGGTACGCGTGGATTTCGACCTGCAAGACGAGTTCGCGCTGCATCAGCCGCTGTCGCTGTGGGCGCTCGACGCAATCGAGCACCTCGATCGCCAATTTGAAGTCGAAGAACGGTCCCATGAGCAACGCCACGAGCGGCGCGAGCGGGAGCGAGAGCGAGAGGCGGTTGTCGAAGACGATGCGTCAGTGAGCGACAACCCATTTGCCGCGCTGTCTGGCCTCGTGCTCGACGAAGCCCCCGAAGCGGTGAGCCCCAAGCCGGATGAGGAAGCACACGACTCATCATTTGACGGCGATGACGGCGATGACGGCGATGACGGCGATGACGGCGATGAGGCGATGAGTGCCGAGGCGCAAGAGCCGGCTGACGACTCAACGATGCGCGTTGTCGAGGCCGAGACAAAGGGCGATATGCAGCGGGCGCTCGCCGTGATGACGATTATCGAGGCGGTGCAGGAAAGCCCCGGCGTCGTGATCAACGCACAGCTGCGCAAAGCGAAAGACGAAGTGATGGCCGAGATGAAGTCGTCTGGCGTCGAGTACGAGGAACGAATGGAACGGCTTGCCAAAGTCGAACCGCCGCGGCCAATGAAGGATTGGGTGTACGCCGACTTCAACGAGTTCCGTGCGCGTCATCCGTGGGTTGGGGGCAATACGGTCAAGCCGAAGTCGATTGCTCGCGACATGTTCGAACGGTCGATGACCTTTGGCGAATACACCGGGCACTACGGCCTCAAGCAGAGCGAGGGTGTCCTCCTGCGCTACCTGTCCGACGTCTACAAAGGCATCACGCAGAACGTCCCCGCCGACGCCATGAACGGTGAGCTCGATGAGATTGCGCACTGGCTCGGCACGCTCGTTCGACAGGTCGACTCAAGTTTGCTCGATGAGTGGGAGCGACTCCAGAATCCTGATGAGCATGTGGCCGGCGACGGCGCAGTCCGTCCGCCGACCGGCGAGAAGGCGGAGAGCGGCGAGGTCACGATCACCTCCGACCGCCGGGCGTTCAACACGATGGTTCGCAACGCAGCGTTCAGGTGGATCGAGCAACTCGCCCGCCGTCAGCGTCCGGCCGGATCAATCGAGGGGCTGAACACCCGCGAGCTCATGGAGTCCTACTGGCAGGAGTACGACGCAATCGAGATCGACGGCGACGCTCGCCATTCCAGTCGCTTCCAGCTCGACTGGGCGTCGGGCGCGGTGAGCCAGACCATTCATGACCCTGAGGGACACGACGAATGGCGCGTGCTGGGCGAGGTCGACCTCGCTGCATCTCGCGACGAAGATCGGCTGGTGATTGCACTCACCGGTATCGAGCGATGCTGAGCGACTGTTGCTTCATCCAACCCGTGTGAGCTGTTTGCCCGGTCGTCAAGATGTCGTAGTGTTCACATATGGCAAATATCGTGAAGGCAGCACTTCTGCAGACTGACTGGACAGGCGACAAAGAGTCGATGATCGTCAAGCACGAGGAGGCGGCGCGCGAAGCAGCCACCCAGGGTGCGCAGATCATCTGCTTTCAGGAGTTGTTCTACGGTCCCTATTTCTGTCAGGTCCAAGACGCCGAGTACTACGAGTACACCGAGTACATCCCCGACGGGCCAACCACCAAACGTTTTCAGGCGCTCGCCAAAGAACTCAACATGGTGATGGTCCTGCCGATGTACGAGATCGAACAGCCTGGCGTGTACTACAACACCGCTGCGGTCATCGATGCTGATGGCACGTACCTCGGCAAGTACCGCAAGCAGCACATCCCGCAGGTCAAGGGCTTCTGGGAGAAGTTCTATTTCAAGCCGGGAAACGGCGGCTACCCAATTTTTGACACCGCTGTTGGCAAGGTCGGCGTGTACATCTGTTACGACCGCCACTTTCCCGAAGGTTGGCGAGCACTTGGCCTGAACGGCGCCGAGATTGTCTTCAACCCGTCAGCGACCCACCGTGGCCTGAGCGAGTACCTCTGGTCGATCGAACAGCCGGCTGCGGCCGTGGCCAACATGTATTACGTCGGTGCAATCAACCGGGTGGGCATCGAGCCGCTCGGTGACAACGACTTCTACGGGCAGAGTTATTTCATTGGACCGCGTGGCGAGTACGTCGGCGACAAGGGGAGTGCAACCGACCCCGAACTGATCGTCCGCGAATTCGACCTCGACCTCATTCGCGAGGTTCGCGACGGCTGGCAGTTTTACCGCGACCGTCGCCCCGAGGCGTACGGCGAGTTGGTGGAAGGCTGAGAGGGGTCTGACGGTGGCAACCACATTGATTCAGGGCGGTACGGTCGTCTCGGCGATAGGACGTCGCGAAGCTGATGTGCTGATCGACGGCGAATCGATCGCCGCTATCCTTGCTCCGGGGCACGCCGCGGCCTACGGCATCACACCCGATGTTGTGATTGACGCGGCTGGGAAATATGTCGTGCCTGGTGGCGTGGATGCCCACGTCCACATGTCGCTGCCGTTTGGTGGGACTGTGTCCGCCGACGATTTCGATACGGGTTCGCGGGCTGCGGCCTGGGGCGGCGTGACCACGATCATCGACTTCGCGTCGCAAACGGTCGGGCTCGACGTACGCGAGGCCCTCGCTGCCCGTCACGTCGAAGCCGCTGGCGAATGCCACGTCGACTACGCCTTCCACCAGATCATTGGTGACGTGAACGAGGAATCGCTCGAGGCAATGACGTACCTCGTCGAGAACGAGGGCATCACGAGCTTCAAGATGTTCATGGCATACCCGGGCGTCTTTTACTCGGACGACGGCAAGATCTTGCGAGCGATGCAGAATGCATCGGAATCGGGTGCGTTGATGATGATGCACGCCGAGAACGGCATTGCGATAGATGTGCTGGTCGCTCAGTCACTGGCCCGTGGCGACAGCGACCCGAAGTATCACTCCTACACCCGACCCGAAGAGCTCGAGTCGGAGGCGACCCACCGTGCGATCAAGCTCGCCCGTGTCGCCGGCAACGTGCCGCTTTACATCGTGCACATGTCGGCGTCGGAAGCACTCGAAGAGGTGTCGCGCGCCCAGCACATGGGCCTCAACGTGTTTGCTGAAACCTGTCCGCAATACCTGTACCTGTCGATTGAGGACCACCTCGCTCAGCCCGGTTTCGAAGGCGCAAAGTGGGTGTGTTCGACGCCGCTGCGCTCCAAGCACGAGCACCACCAGAAGGATCTGTGGAAGGGCCTGCGGATGAACGAATTGGCCGTGGTGTCCACCGACCACTGCCCGTTCTGCATGAAGGATCAAAAAGAGCTCGGTATCGGTGATTTTTCGAAGATCCCGAACGGCATGGGCGGCGTCGAGCACCGCATGGAAATGATCTACCAGGGCGTGGTGATGGGGGAGATGACCCTCGAACGCTGGGTCGAGACCTGCTGCACTACTCCAGCGCGCATGTTTGGCCTCGAGAAGAAGGGTGTCCTTGAGCCCGGCGCGGACGCCGACGTTCTCGTGTGGGATCCGAATACCAAGACCAAGATTGGTATCAACGACAAACACCACATGGCAATGGACCACTCGTCCTACGAGGGATTTGAAGTAGATGGCAAAGTCGACACAGTGATCTCACGGGGTCGGGTCGTGGTGGCGAACGACACCTACCTTGGCGCCAAGGGCCACGGCCAGTTCGTCAAGCGCAGCCTCAACCAGTACATCCACTGACACCGAGCAAGACGGAGACACTTTATGGACATCGGAGTCGTACTACAAACCACCCCGCCGGCGGCGCGAGTGATCGACCTGTCCCGGCGCGCTGAGGCGTATGGGTTCAGCCACGTGTGGACGTTCGACTCACACATCCTGTGGCAAGAGCCCTACGTCATCTACTCCCAGATCCTTGCCGAGACGCGCAACATCGTTGTTGGGCCAATGGTCACCAACCCAGCAACGCGCGACTGGACCGTCACGGCCTCCACGTACGCAACACTCAACGAAATGTACGGGAACCGCACCGTCTGCGGGATTGGTCGTGGCGACTCTGCAGTCCGCGTGACCAACGGCAAGCCGACAACGTTGGCCACGATGCGCGACTCGATCAACGTGATCCGCGAACTTGGCTGCGGTCGGAGTGTCGAATACAACGGCTCGACCATCACCTTGCCGTGGGCGGCGAAAAGCGAGCTCGAAGTCTGGGGAGCGGGCTACGGCCCGAAGGCCCTCAAGATGATCGGTGAGACCTGCGACGGTTTCATCTTGCAGTTGGCTGACCTGTCGATCACCGAGTGGATGATCAATGCGGTTCGGACCGCAGCAAGCGATGCCGGCCGCAACCCCGACGACATCACGATGTGTATTGCAGCCCCCGCTTACGTGGGTCCAATGGATGACCTGGCGTACATGCGTGACCAGTGTCGCTGGTTCGGTGGCATGGTCGGGAATCACGTGGCTGACATCGTGACCCGATACGGCGATGCTGCACCGGTGCCGCAGGCGCTGACTGACTACATCGCTGGTCGAGAGGCATACGACTACAACGAGCACGGCCAGGCAGGGAACACCCACGCGGCATTCGTGCCTGACGAGATCATCGATCGGTTCTGTATCCTCGGCCCGGTTGAAGCGCAACTCGAACGGCTACTTGCGCTCCAGGCGCTCGGTGTCGATCAGTTCGCGATCTATTTACAGCACGACGGCAAGGATCACACGCTGGCGCAGTATGGCGAACACATCATTCCTGCGCTGCGCGAACAGTCACTTGCCAAGCAGTAGAGCGTTGGGCGTATCGCGCTTTCCTGAAAACCGCGTATCGTCTAGAGTAGCTCACGATTAGAGCGCTCTAATCACTTGAACAGGGGAACGACATGGACACCATCGCACACTGGATCAACGGCGCTGCCGTGCCATCGACTTCTGGCAACACCTCGCCGGTGTACAACCCGGCCACAGGCGAGCAGGCGTCGTTGGTTGGCTTGGCATCGGTTGCCGAGGTCGAGGCCGCAGTAGCAGCTGCGAAGGCGGCGTTCCCGGGCTGGCGTTCCACGTCGCTCACAAAGCGCGCCGAGATCATGTTCCGTTTCCGTGAACTGATCGACGCAAACAAGCTCAAGATCGCCACGCTCGTGAGTAACGAGCACGGCAAGGTCGTGTCCGACGCCATGGGCGAAGTGTCCCGTGGCCTCGAGAACGTCGAGTATGCCTGCGGTATCTCAGAGCTGATCAAGGGCTCGTACAGCGAGCAGGCAGCAACGGGCGTCGACGTGTATTCGATCCGTCAACCGCTGGGTGTCGTTGCCGGAGTCACGCCGTTCAACTTCCCAGCAATGGTCCCGATGTGGATGTTTTCTAACGCCATCGCGTGCGGCAACACGTTCATCCTGAAGCCCAGTGAGAAAAACCCTTCAGCGGTGATGTTCATCGCCGAGCTGTTCGCTCAGGCGGGGTTGCCCGCCGGTGTGTTCAACGTGGTGCAAGGCGACAAGCTCGCTGTCGACACGATCCTCGAACACGATGACATTGCTGCGGTGAGCTTCGTTGGTTCGACGCCGATTGCTCGCTACATCTACGAAACCGGCACCAAGAACGGCAAGCGCGTGCAGGCACTCGGCGGTGCGAAGAACCACATGCTTGTGCTACCCGACGCCGACCTCGACATGGCGGCAGACGCACTGATTGGCGCGGCCTACGGCTCTGCCGGTGAGCGGTGTATGGCGGTCAGTGTGGTGCTCGCAGCAGATGCAATCGCCGACGAACTCGTCGCCAAAATTGCCGATCGCATTCCCGGCATCAAGGTCGGCCCCGGCAACGAACCCGACAACGAAATGGGCCCGCTGATCACCGCTGAACATCGCGACAAGGTGAAGGGTTACATCGACGGAGCGCCCGCCGATGGCGCAACGATCGTGGTCGACGGCCGAGAGAACCTTCCCGCCGATGGCTACTTTGTCAACCCGACGTTGATCGACCATGTCAAGCCGGGCATGGCATGTTACGACGACGAAATCTTCGGCCCGGTGCTCAGCGTGATGCGCGTCTCGGGATACCAAGAGGGCCTCGAGACCATCAATGCGAACCAGTTCGCCAACGGTGTCGCAATCTTCACTCGTGACGGTGGCGCTGCTCGGAAATTCCAGTTCGACGTTCAGGTCGGCATGGTCGGCATCAACGTGCCGATTCCAGTCCCGGTGAGCTACTACAGCTTCGGTGGTTGGAAGGCGAGCCTGTTCGGTGACACCCATATGTACGGCCCAGAGGGCATCAATTTCTACACACAAGGCAAGGTCGTCACCAGCCGCTGGCCCGATCCAGCGCAAAGCACGATCGACCTCGGCTTCCCTTCCGATCGCTGACATTCGGTCACACTGTGCCTGGCACAGTGTGACCGCGGTACCTTCGGGGGATGAGCACTGAGATGGTCGAGTTCCCCAGCAACGGCAACAACGCACGTGGGTATCTCGCTGTGCCCGAAAGCGGCTCCGGGCCTGGCGTCATTGTTGTCCAAGAGTGGTGGGGCCTCGACTCCGGCATTAAGGAGATGGCCGATCGCCTCGCCACAGCGGGCTTCGTCGCTTTGGCTCCGGACCTCTACCACGGCGAACTTGCCGCTCACGACGAGATGGACAAGGCCGGCGAGTTGATGAACTCGCTGCCCGCTGATCGTGCAGGCCGTGACATGAGCGGTGCTGTCGACTACCTCGTCGAGCACGAAGCGACTATTGGCGACGGCATCGGCGTCGTGGGTTTCTGTATGGGCGGCCTCTTGACCTTTGTGCTCGCATCGCTGCGCCCCGACCGGGTGAAGGTCGCCGTTCCGTTTTACGGATTTCCGCAGGGCGACGACCAGCCTGATTACTCGGCGATCACTGCGCCCATCCAGGGGCACATGGCCGAGCATGATGACTTCTTTCCGCCGGAAGCGGCCAGAGAGCTCGAGGCCCGCCTGCAGGCAATGGGTAAAGACGTCACGCTGACTGTGCACGCTGGAACCGGCCACGCGTTCATGGCGCCACATAACGCCCTTGGCACGCAAAATATTGAGCGGATTGCTGCTATCTGGCCCCAAGCAACAGCGTTCCTGCACCAGCACCTCGCCTGATTCGAATTGCCGGTTTCTGCCGGCGCCGGGCTACTAGCGTCATTGCAATGATCACCTCCATGTCTCGGCAGCACAAACTCATGGCAGCGTTGGCTGTTGTGCCGCTGGTGTTTGCCGCATGTGGCGGCTCGTCGTCCGACGGATCGACTGCTGACTCGTGGTGCGATTTCGCCGATGAGGCCGATGTCGTCGATGAAATTTTGTCGTCGCTCGGTGCCGACTCGAGCGACGTAGAAGCGGGCATCACCCAGATGGAGCTCTTCGTGCAGCGTCTGCCAGATGAGGCGCCTGACGAAATCAAGGAACCAGCCAAGAAATTCTCCGAGGGGACGCAGATGCTCATCGATGCCATCAGGGCTGCCGACTACAACGTCTTCGACGCAGATCTTGGTTTTATGCAGGATTCGACGCTCGAGGCTGACCTCGACGTGGCGTCGGAAAAACTTGACGCTTACACAGAGACCAACTGTGGCCGCAGCTTCAGTCGTGGCGACGACACAGACACAGACGCGGGCGTTGCGGGCGATGGCAGCGTCGGTACCAGTGGGGACGCTGTCGATGACTTCGTTGATTTCAACCTCGGCGATGGCACGATTCGCGAACAGTTGGTGGCTCAGTTCGTGTCGATTGGCATGGCCAACGAGGAGGCGGAATGCATTGCAGACAATCTCAACTTCGGTGACCCGGCTGTCCAGAGCGGTGACATCGGAGCGATGCTCGGTGTCTTCGAGGAATGCGGCATTGGACTCGACCGCCTCGCCGAACTCGGTGGCGGCTGACGGCGCAAGCATGGCAACTCGTTTCGACGCAGTCTTGTTCGACGCAGGCGGCGTTCTCGTTCTACCCGACCCAACGGTGCTCGCCCCGCTGCTCGCCTTCTACGGGGGTGAGATCACAATCGACGCACATCGTCGGGCGCACTACGCTGGTATGGCAGCCAAGTCGAGGGCAGGCTCCTCTGAAGGAGAATGGCTCATCTACGACGAGGCCTACGTCGCTGCAGTCGGGGTGCGTGATGGCGACATGGGTGAGGCTGCAGATGTTCTTAATCGGACTCGTACACCTGATTTGTGGCGATGGCCGATTCCTGAGACGGTCGCCGCGCTTGGGCGGCTCGCAGCAGCAGGCATACCAATGGGTGTTGTCTCGAATGCCAGCGGGCAGGTTGAAGGCTCGCTCAATCGCTCGGTATGTCAAGTCGGGCGTGGTGCCTTCATTCCCATGCGATGCATCGTTGACAGCCAGGTTGTCGGTGTCGAGAAGCCAGATCCACGGATCTTCGATTTTGCGCTGCCGTACTTTGCCGAGTTCGATCCGAAGCGGATTGCGTATGTCGGCGATTCTGTCGCGATGGACATTGTGTCATCACGCGCCGCAGGGTTGCATTCGATCCTGATCGACCCTTACGCCGATCACGACGGTGCTGATTTCGAGCGGATCAGCTCGGTTCAGGTGTTGGCTGACGAACTCGTGCGAACCGTCTGATCAGGTGTCGACCAGCGCTTGCCATTGACGAGGTCGGTGTTGCCCGAGCGGCAGCACGATGTGGGGCCGGCCATCAGCTCATTCGCAGCAAGAAACATCGGACACCTCCGCGCATTGAACTTCGAGATGGCACTCGAGCCCGCCGATCTGGGCCGGACCTATCGGGCGGGTTGAGAAATTTAACGCCCGCATCAACGAGGCTGGCGACCAGTCGATCCATCTGTTGACTCGAGTGCGCTGCCAACCCCAACCACTGGTTCTCGGTGAGATAGGCAATCAGCTGGGCCGATTGGAATCGCCTCTTCGACGTGACGTGACTGGAGTGCTTGGCTGTGTGAGCAAGTGCCCGGTTACTGGGTTGAGCAGGCGTCGATCCAGTCGATTTCGAGATTGAACGAGCCGTCGATGCCGTCGGAGATGATGATGCCGATTTCGACTGCCTGGTCGGGGTCAAAGCCAGGAGCGTCGAGCGGTTGGCCGAACACTGATGGGAGCAATTCGTTGTGCGACGTGATTGCTGTTTGCCATCTGTCGGCATCGGCTGGTCCGTTGATGGTGAGGTCAGCTCCGTGTGAGATGGACCTTCGGCCGGTTTGTGCAGTGTCTTGGAGGGTCAGTCCGTAAGTGCGTTCGTCGGAGCGGACACGCAACACGAGAGAATCAGAGCCGGTGAGCTCATCGCCGGTCAGTTGCAACCGGACCGATGTGAAGCCGCCGCCTGCTGTCACGACGTCACCCCTAAAGCGCATTGCGGAGTCGGTGAACTCGATAGCACCGCGGGAGCGTCCGCCCATGACGCCGTCGTTGACGACGGCCCAGCCCCCGTTCAAGTCGCTGTCATCAAAGTCGGTCAGCCGCCGGCATGCGGCCGACGTTGTTGCAGGTGGACCAGCGACCGTGGCCGGTGGGGGATTGTCAGCCCTCGTTGATGGTGGCACTGCAATGGTGCTGGGTACTGCGATAGTGCTGGGTGCTGCGATGGTGCTGGCTACTGCGATAGTGCTGGCTACTGCGATAGTGCTGGGTGCTGCGATGGTGCGGGGTGCTGCATTGGTGCCGGCTGGTGCATTACTCCCGCAGCTGGCGATAGCCAACGCAATACCGGCGGTGCCGAGTACCTGTTGCAACGAACGACGGTGGCGGCCGCTTGCTAGCGATTGGCGGAGCGACGTGACGAAGTCAAATGGCTTCATAGGAAGTCTTCGGTGCGGAGCAGTGAAGGGATGCTGGATTCCATGTTGGCGCTGGAGTTGTTCGAGGCTGTTCGTTATCGTCCTCGCTGTGATACTAGTTTCATGACGAAGCCAGCAACGAACGCCGAGGTCTATGCCGGGCTCCGCGCCGAGATGATTGCATTGGCGGACAGCTTGTCTTGTGCGGAGGCCGATCTGAAGGTTCCACAGTCGCCCGACTGGTCGATCAGCGATGTGGTCGCTCACGTCGTCGGCATTGTCGACGATATTTTGTCCGACAACCTTGCCGCCATCGGAACCAACGAATGGACAGCTGTGCATGTCAGCACTCGCGCTGACAAGACGCTGAACGAAATCTGTGACGAATGGAGTCTGGCGGCCCCTCGGTTCGATGCGCTGGGCGATGCGAACCCGGTGTGGCCAATGCGAGCAGGGGCCGATCTGATCACGCATTATCACGACGTCAATCAGGCGTTGGGGCGACAAGGCAACCGCGACACGGCCGCCGTGCGCATGGGGCTCGAACGTTATGGACCGTTTTTCTGCGAACGTGCCAGAAATGCTGGCCTGCCCGTGGTGCGGGTCGATGCCGGTGAGCAGGTCTGGAAGTCTGGCGATGGTGAACCGGTAGCAGTTGTGACTGGATCGCCGTTCGATTTACTCCGGGCGTTCAGCGGAAGACGGAGCGTTGCGCAGATTCTGGCGATGAACTGGATCGGCGACGCCGAGCCTTACGTGAGCGTCGTGTCCCCGTACGGACTCCCCGACGAGGATGTCGTGGAGTAAGAGCATGTCGTCGAGTAAACGGGCGCCAGGCCCATGGCCGTCGCTGTATTTCAGTCTTGCTGACTGTCGGCGATCAACTGGCGGGCGATGACCTTCAGGCAGAGGGTCTCGTCGGCGCCCTCAAAGATACTGAGCACGCGGGCATCGACGAACAGACGACTGATCTCGTATTCCTCGGCGTAGCCCATGCCGCCGTGGATCTGCATTGACTCGCGAGTGACCCACTCGGCTGCCCGGCAGACGTAGGCCTTGACCATCGATGCCTCCATCTGGCCCTGGCCCTTGGCCATCAGGGTTGCCACGGCGTAGCTGAACTGGCGGCCAGCCTGGGTGAGCACCGCGATGCGGCCAAGCTTGGCTCGGATCAGTTGGTAGTCGATGATCGACTCGCCGAACACCTTGCGGTTCTCGGCGTATTCGAGGCCTAACTCGTAGGCGGCCTGCATTACACCAACAGCGCGGGCAGCGGTCTGTAGTCGGCCGTTCTCGAAACCGGCCATCTGGTAGTAGAAGCCCTTCCCGAGACCTTTTTCCATCCCGACCTGGTTCTCGGCAGGCACCCACCAGTTTTCGAGCGCGATCTCGTAGGAGTGCATGCCGCGGTAGCCGATCGTGTCGATCGGGCTTCCGGTCATCGTGCCGCCGGTCGGCTTGCCGTCGATATCCTGCGCAAAATCAAAGCCGTGAGCGTCGCCTCGGGGCTTGGGGACAATGAAGAGGGACAAGCCCTTATGGGTCTTGGACCGGTCAGGATCGGTGCGGGCAAGCAGTGTAAGTACGTCGGCGCGGGCGCCGAATGTGCACCACGTCTTGACGCCGTTGATGACCCAGCCCGGTTCGCCGTTCGGACCCTCGGAGCGGGTCGCCATGACCTTGATGCCCGCAACGTCGGAGCCGTAGTCGGGCTCGGTGACTGCAACTGCAGGCATCACTTCAGCGGTTGCGAGGAGCGGCAACCACTTCTGCTTCTGCTCTTCTGTGCCGCCCTTGACGAGCGCACGAGTGAGGATCTCGGGACGAGTAATCAGCGAGCCGCCGATACCCAAGCTGGCTATTGACAGTGCCTCGGTGGCCGCGACCATGGCGATGTATTCCTCGTCACCGCCTTCGGAATAGCCGCCGTACTCCGACGGAACGCTGAGGCCAAAGGCGCCGAGCTCGGCCATCCCGCTGATGATCTCTTCGGGCACGTCGGCGTTGGTGCGATGCACATGCTCGGCGTGCGGTGCAATAACGTTTTGGGCAAAGGCACCAAACGTGTCGGCGACCATTTCCATGTCGCTCGACAGATGGAGCGGTGCTGGCTGGTCGGCCAGCGACGCAAGGAACTCGGCGGCCCGGAACTGTGTCATGAAGGCATGCGCGTTGGCCAGGGGGTCTCGTTCAACACCCCAGTCGTCTTCGCGGCCAAGTACTTTGCTGGCCACGTCATGCAACATGTCGGCGGTGTAGGCGCAGCAGATTTTTGCTTCAACCTCACCCTTATTGCCGTAGTCGATCAGCGACTTCGCCGTTGCCACCGCTGAAGCAGCGTGGGCAATCTCGTAGGCCAGCACCTGATGAACGTCTGGGCCACCTTCAAGTGAGGCGAGTCGTCGGACGGCTTTGCCGATCACGCGATCGGCGAGATCAATGGCATCAGCGCATGCAGGCAGGTCAGGAGTAGCAATTCCCATAAAGATCGAGAATACCTGGGGGCAACAGAGTCGTTCACAATCGTACGGCCATGCCAACCTGTGACTCGTGTCAAACATTTGTGTGTACTGCGGGTCGAGTAGCGGAACTGACGGGGCGTTCGCCCTGATGGCTGAAGCGCTCGGAAGCGCCATTGCCGAGGCGGGGCACCATCTGGTTTACGGCGGCGGCAACGTCGGCCTCATGGGCATTGTTGCCAATGCCGTCCTTGCTGGCGGAGGTGACGTGATCGGCGTGATCACTGAGCAACTGCTGGCGCTCGAAGTCGGGCACGACGGGCTCACGGAGTTAGAAGTATTGCCGGACATGCACGCACGTAAGGCCCGAATGGCCGAGCTCGCGGACGGCATCGTGGTTCTTCCGGGCGGATTTGGAACGTATGAGGAAGCGTTCGAAGTGCTCACTTGGAATCAGCTCGGCATCATTAGTACGCCGGTCGTCTTCCTTGACGTCACGTTGGGTCACGCTGCAGCGAGCTTTTACGACCCGTTATTCGAGTTCATTGCGGGGGCAACCGCTGCTGGCTTCATGAAGCCGCAGCACGGCGGACTCGCTCAGCGCGCTGCGACACCCGCCGAGGCGGTATCGATCGCAGCCGGCCCCGCCCCCGACTTCACCCGGAAATGGGTTGGCTGAACAGCGCACCACCTGAACGCCGAGCCAGCAAGCGCGTCATTATCGTTTCCGTACGGCTCGAACAGCAGCGCATGCCCACCCGCTCCCATCACGTTGATCGCTGCTGCATGCACGTCTGCAGACGGTGAGGTTTCGAACGACAATTCGAATGTCTTGAACGGCTTTACCAACTGCACAGACGATCCAGCCCGTCCGGCTGCCGACGAACAACGTGCTGCTGCCGACGATGTGGCTGATCAGTCTTGGTGCTTTACTGATTTTCTGATTGCGCCAACGCGATGCATTGGGATCACGCCAGCGGTTGATCCACTCGTCATTGGCCCCGCAGCAGGTGCTGCGCCGATTGTGGTGATTGTGGTGATCGTGGTGATCGTGGTGATCGTGGTGATCGGTAATTTTGGTGACCCGGCCAGACAATGCGAACGCCGACTTCTTGGTGCCGGAATCGGAGTCCGAACTTGGCCAGATTCTGGTTTTCCCAAGCCTTCAAGGAGTGTCCCTGGCCTGGTCAGCGCTACTGCTGGAGCTGTAGGCGCCGAGATTTCGCGGGCAGTTCGCGGGCAGTTCGCGGCGGTCGTCCACAGCTGAGTGGGGTCGTCCACAGGCTGTCCACATGGTCAGCCACATCAAACCCACACGGTTTCCCGTCTTGTTACTCACAGGCAATCTGGCGCACAGTGGAAGTCATGGCCAGCCCACTGCTCTCCAGCGCCCGAATCGAGCGTGCTTCGCACAATCGTCGGCATCGCTCGACGTTGCGACAACTTGATCGTCGGCGGCTCGAACGTGTCGGCTGGCGCACCACGCTGGAGTTCAGGGAGAATCACAGCCGGTCGCTCGAGGGCCGATTGCTCGCAACAGAGTCGATGTGGGTGGCTGAAGCCGAGTTCGAGGGACGAGTAATCGCCGCCATCGAACATTCTGAATCACGTGCGTGGGCGCGGTTGGCAAGTATCGCGAGCGCCTGAGCAGGGGATTCGCGACATGGCAACGGAATCACAGATGTTTTGTGCCGCTACCGTTGACATCTGCGTAGTTTCACTGCTGTAATTACCTACTCGTCACCACGACATGTGGTGTCGGTGTGGCCCTTTCGAAACCTTGAGCCACGACATCTGGTGCCTTTGGCACCTGGGCGACAAATTAACGAACCGGTCAACGAATGCAAAATTGGCCTCGAAATACGTAAGAGATAACGACGGAATACGACAAACGCAGATGATGACGAGACGGAGCGACCGGTGACACTGATTGACGGCAATGTTGGGAACCAGGCAACGGCAGATGACACCGGAGAGTTACGCGCTCCGACGTTGACCGACGCTGCGAGGTCGGCTTCGGTGGGCCAGGCCGAAGCAAGTGGCGGCGCTCCGGGTGGCGGCATGCGCGTGATGAAGCGCAACGGCCAGCTTGAAGCGGTCGACCTGAACAAGATTGTCCACGCCATTGCGCGGGCGTCGGAAGGGCTGCTCGGTGTCGATCCAATGCGTGTTGCTACACGGACGATCTCGGCACTTGCTGACGGCGCAACGACGAACGAACTCGACAACCTGTCGATCCGTACTGCGGCGGGCCTCATCGTCGAAGAGCCCAACTACTCCAAGTTGGCGGCACGCCTCCTGGCCACGGTGGTTGACAAAGAAGTCCGCAACCAGAACATCCCGTGGTTCTCTGAGTCGATCAAGGTCGCTCACGAGCAAGGCATTGTTTCCGACGAGGTACTCGCATTCGTCGATGCCAACGCTCCCGAACTCAACGCTGCCATCAACTCTGACCGTGACCGCTTGTTCGAGTTCTTCGGCCTCCGTACGGTCTATGACCGGTACCTACTCCGTCACCCCGAGCGCCGTGACGTCATCGAGACGCCGCAGTACTTCATGCTCCGTGTGGCGTGTGGGCTCGTTGCTGGTGACGCCAAGAGCGGCGAGCTGCCCGGCGGCGTCGACGCTGCGGTCAAGTTCTATGACCTGATGTCGTCGCTGGCCTACCTGCCGTCAAGCCCGACGCTGTTCAACTCTGGCACCACGCACAGCCAAATGTCGAGCTGCTACCTGCTTGACTCACCCGAAGACAGCCTTGAGGGCATCTACAAGCGCTACACCGATATAGCCAAGCTTTCGAAGTTTGCAGGCGGCATCGGCGTCGCCTGGCACCGGGTGCGTGCAAAGAACAGCTTGATCCAGGGCACCAATGGCCTGTCCAACGGCATCGTCCCGTGGCTCCGCACCCTCGATTCGTCTGTCGCTGCGGTCAATCAGGGTGGCCGCCGTAAGGGCGCCGCCTGCGTGTATCTCGAATCGTGGCATGCCGACGTCGAGGATTTCCTCGAGCTGCGTGACAACACCGGCGACCACGCTCGCCGTACCCACAACTTGAACATCGCCAACTGGGTTCCCGACCTCTTCATGGAGCGCGTCGAGAAAGACTGGCAGTGGAGCCTCTTCGATCCGAAGAAGGTCCCCAACCTGACCGATAAGTTCGGCGAAGATTTTGAGCGGGCCTACACCGCTGCCGAAGAAGCCGGTCTTTTCGAAAAGCAGGTCTCGGCGCGCTCGCTGTATACGAAGATGATGCGAACCCTCGCCCAGACCGGCAACGGCTGGATGACGTTCAAAGATGCTTCCAACGAGAAGTGCAACCAAACCGGTGCCCTCAACGACGACGGTTCACCACGTGTTGTGCACCTGTCCAACCTGTGCACCGAAATCCTCGAGGTCACCGACCAAGACAACACGGCTGTCTGCAACCTCGGTTCGCTCAACTTGGGCAGCTTCGTCGGTACTGGAGCCAACGGTGGCGACGAGTTCGACTTCGAGCGCCTCGGTCAGGTTGTGCGCCAGGTCGTTCCGTTCCTCGACCGTGTCATTGACATCAACTACTACCCGACGCCCGAAGCCGAATACTCGAACAACAAGTGGCGCCCCGTGGGCCTCGGCATGATGGGCTTGCAAGACGTCTTCTTCAAGAAGGGTCTGCCGTTTGATTCGTCTGAGGCAAGGGAACTCAGCAAGCGGATCAGCGCGCATATCTACTTCCATGCTCTGTGGGCGTCCACCGAACTCGCCGTCGAAAACGGCCCGCACGAGTCGTTCTCTGGCACTCGTGCAGCGCAGGGCGACCTGCAGTTCGACCTGTGGGACCTCGGCGGTCGTAAGAGTGGCGTTCCCGTTGTTCCGCCGGCCGAGCTCGACTGGGACACATTGCGGGGCCGTGTCAAAGAGCACGGCCTGCGCAACAGCCTGCTCATCGCTATTGCGCCGACGGCAACGATTGCTTCGATCGCCGGCTGCTACGAGTGCATCGAGCCGCAGCTGTCCAACCTGTTCAAGCGTGAAACCCTGTCGGGCGAGTTCATGCAGATCAACCGCTATCTCGTCACCGAACTGCAGCGCCGTGGACTGTGGGACGAGGAGATGATCAACGAGATCAAGCAGGCCGAGGGCTCGGTACAAAACGTCGATCGCATCCCCGTCGAGTTGCGTGAGGTTTACCGCACGTCCTGGGAGATCCCGATGCGCCAGCTGATCGACATGGGTGCCGAACGAGGCGCCTTCATCGATCAGAGCCAGTCGCTCAACCTCTTCATGGAAACGCCGACTATCGGCAAGCTTTCTTCGATGTACCTCCACGCATGGAAATCCGGTCTCAAGACGACCTACTACCTGCGCAGTCGTCCGGCCACCAAGATCAACAAGTCGACCTCGGCCGCAGCCAAGGCCACCACACCGCCGAATGGTGGCGGTGGTGCTCCCGAGCCAACCCAATCAAAATCTTTCACCGATGAGGAAGCGCTTTCATGCAGCCTCGAGAACCCCGAATCCTGCGAGGCATGCACCTGATGGCACTCATTGACCCGATCACATCCAACGACTACGACACCTTCGCTGCGCCGAGCACACCGACCGCAGCGCCGGTCGCTCGACAGCGGAACATTCTTGATCCGGGCTTCGACCTGACGCTCCGGCCGATGCGATACCCGCAGTTCTTTGACATGTACAAAGACGCAATCAAGAACACGTGGACGGTCGACGAGATTGACTTCTCCGACGACTTGGTCGACCTCGACCGCAAGTTGTTGCCAGCCGAGAAACACATGGTCAGCCGTTTGGTCGCGTTCTTCGCCACCGGCGACTCCATCGTGTCGAACAACCTGGTGCTCAACCTGTACAGCCACATCAACAGCCCCGAAGCGCGGATGTTCCTGTCGCGCCAGCTGTACGAAGAGGCCTTGCATGTCCAGTTCTACTTGACCCTTCTCGATAACTACATCCCAGACATGAAGGAACGCGAAGCTGCGTTTGCTGCAGTCGAGAACATTCCGTCGATCAAGGCCAAGGCCGACTTCTGCTTCAAGTGGATGGATCAGATCCAAGAGATCGACAGGATCGAAACACCGGAGCATCGCAAGCAGTTCTTGTTGAACCTGATCTGCTTCGCCACCTGCATCGAAGGCCTGTTCTTCTTCGCAGCGTTCGCCTACGTTTACTTCTTGCGCTCGAAGGGCTTACTCAACGGCCTGGCCGACGGCACCAACTGGGTGTTCCGTGACGAATCGTGTCACATGAACTTCGCTCTTGAAGTCGTCAACACGGTCCGGGTCGAAGAGCCCGAACTGTTCGACGCTCAACTTGAGTCCGATATCCGCGAGATGATCAGCGAAGCCGTCGAGTGCGAGTACTTGTTTGCTGCCGACGTCCTTGTCGAAGGCGTACCGGGTATGAGCCTTGGCGACACCCGCGAGTACCTCCAGTACGTGGCAGACACCCGCCTCGCCCTGCTCGGCTACAGCGCCGAGTTCGGGTCGAAGAACCCGTTCAGCTTCATGGAACTGCAAGATGTGCAGGGCCTGTCGAACTTCTTCGAGCGCACCGTATCGAGCTACCAAACCGGCATCGAAGGCGAAGTCGGCTTCGACGAAGAGTTCTAAGTATCAGCAGTACAGAGGGGCTCTGCTCTGTACTGCGATGCCTTGAACGTTCGTTTGCGAGGCTGTGCTTGGCTACGTTGCTGACATGAGTCAAACTTTGCCAGCCTCGGTGATCTTGCGCGATGTGTCGATGCGCGACGGGTTGCAAGATGAGGCGCCCGTTCCGACCGAGACGAAGTTGGCGCTTTTCGAAGCGCTTGTTTCGGCCGGGGTGCGCGAACTGGAGCTCACCAGCTTTGTCCGGCCCGACCGGGTACCGGCAATGGCTGACGCCGACGAACTTTGTGCAGCGACGACAGGTGCTGACGTGGTCCGGTGGGGTCTGGTTCTGAACCGGCGTGGGGCCGAACGAGCATTGGCTGCGGGCTTGACCCATCTGCAGTACGTCGTATCGGTGAGCGACACGCACAGCCGGCACAATGCCGGAGCGTCGACCGACGACGCGATTGCTGCTTTCGAAGCGATAGCCGGGCCGATGATCGATCAAGGCGCTGTGATGGAGATGACCCTGTCGACGGCTTTTGGCTGCCCGTACGAGCAGCGCATCGACCCGAACCGTGTTGTCGAAGTTGCGCGGCGCGTCGTCGACGCAGGTGCATCGTCGATTGGTCTGGCTGACACCATCGGAGTTGCCATCCCGAGCGAGGTCGAAGCGCTGGTCGCGGCTGTCGCCAATGCGCTCGACGTGTCGATTGGAGCGCACCTCCACGACACGCGCGGCTTGGCGCTCGCCAACGGGCTCGCCGCACTTGGTGCCGGAGCGAATCGCATCGACGCGGCAGTCGGTGGCCTCGGCGGTTGCCCGTTCGCTCCCGGTGCGAGCGGCAATGTCGCCATCGAAGACGTGGCGCATGCCCTCGCAGAAATGGGGGTCGACACCGGTTGCTCGGTCACTGGATTGATCGATGCTGCGGTCCTTGCCTGCGAAGCAGTCGGTCGGCCCGTCGCCAGCCACGTCGGCGTTGCTGGCCCGCGCTTTGCCAGCTGACATCGCTCGATCGAACTGAAGTCACTTCTCGAATCGTTGTCCTGTCAGTACCGTTGTGATTATGAGTGCGGACTGGCTCACCAGGAGCAATGTTGTCATCGTCGCTGGCAAAGGTGGCGTTGGTTCCTCGACGGTCGCTGCAGCGCATGCGCTCGCAGCCGCTCGGCAAGGGGCCGACGTGCTGTTCATCGCCGTCGACGGCCGCCCGGGTATGGGATCCCTGCTCGGCGGACGTGAGATCACCGACCGCACCCAAATGCTTCAGCGCAATGTCGCGTCGAGGGGATCTGGCACTATCGCGGCCCGCACGATTCCCGCTGACCAAGCCTTTGGTGACTATCTCGAACTCAAAGGCGTCGGTGGCATTGTCCGTCGAGCGGCGTCGGCTGCATCGCTGCCGATGATCGCTGCAGCGACGCCTGGGCTCGAACACCTTCTTGTCCTTGGAAAGATCAAAGAACTCGAACTCGACCGGGCCGCCGACCTGATTATTGTCGATGCGCCACCTGCTGGGCATGCGGCGCCGTTCCTTCGGTCGGCATCGGGCCTTTCTGACGTGGTGAAATCAGGGCCGGTACTCGATCAGGCCCGAGAGGTCTCTGAAATGCTTGCTGACTCGGCGCGTTGCATGGCACTGCTTGTAGCGCTTCCGGAAGAGACGCCGATCACCGAGGCCATCGAACTCGCTGGCGAACTGGGTGACGAGATCGGGCTTGCGCTGCTGCCGCTTGTGGTCAACGCGTGCTGGCCCGATCGGGTGGGGCTAGCGAAAACTCCCGCGATGGCTGCAAGGTCGCACAAGATGAAGTTGTCGGCCGAAGCGAAGTCGGCGCTCGAATCAGCGGCTGCGTTCGGTCGCAGCCGGCTCGATCAGCAGCGCTATCAGATCGAGCGTTTGCGCAACGAGCGGCCGGAGCCAGTGGTCATACTTCCCCGATTGACCACACCCAAGATTGGCCCTGCCGAACTCTCGGTTCTGGCTGACGCACTCGTCGAAGCGGATCCGTCATGACATCGCTGTCAGATGCAGTGACCGACGCCAAGCTCCTGGTTACCTGTGGGCCAGGAGGCGTCGGCAAAACCACCACAGCCGCAGCGCTGGGTGTTGCAGCAGCTCGCGCTGGGCGCAAAACCGTCGTTGTCACCGTCGACCCTGCCCGACGGCTTGCAGACGCGCTCGGCCTCGGCAAAGAAGCAACCACCGACGAACCACACCGGGTCGACGGCGTCACAAATGAGTCGGAGCGCGGCGAACTCTGGGCGTTGATGCTCGACGCTGAGCAGACTTTCGATCGTCTTGTTCGTGATCAGTCTCCGTCAAAGAAGCAAGCTGACGCGGTCCTCAACAACCCTGTCTACCAGGCAATATCTGGCTCGCTGTCGGGTGCGCAGGAGTACATGGCCATAGAGCGGCTCCACCAACTACACACCAGCGGTGAGTGGGACCTGATCATTGTTGACACGCCGCCGTCGCGTCATGCCATCGACCTGCTCGAAGCCCCGGACCGCCTCGTTGGCTTCCTTGGACACCCCGTCTACCGTGCCCTCACCGTTGGTCAGCGTGCGTTTGCCAGGGTGACCGATGCAGCTGCATCGATGTTCCTCTGGGTAGTCAAGCGCCTCGCGGGCCCGCAGATTGTTGAAGACACGGTCAACTTCTTCCGGTCACTCGCAAACATCGAGGGTGGGCTCCGCACGCGGGCCAAAGAGGTGTCGGCACTCCTGCGCGACGAGGACACGTGTTTCGTGGTCGTGTCGAGCCCCCGTGCCGAAGCGGTGGGCGAAGCCAAGCATCTGCTCGATGCGTTGCAGGCCAAAAACTTTCCGTTTGGCGGCCTCGTGGTCAACTTGATCCACCCGCTTCCCGAAGCGCTCACTGCTGAAGACGCTGCGTTGCTCGCTGACCTCGATGACGGCCCACTCGCCGAGCAAGTTGCCTGGCACAATGAACTCACCACTTTGGCCACTGCCGAGCGAGCCGAACTCGTCAGCCTCGAAGCGCTTGCAGGTGACGCACCGATTGTCGAACTGCCACTGCTCGACCACGACATTCACGACGTTCCTGGCCTGATCGACCTGTCGGCCCGTCTGACTTCGTCTGACTTCGTCTGAATTCGCGGAGCCCTCCGATGGCTTCAGCTTGCGGATCGCAGTAACGTCCGCGCCATGTCGGAACTCGAAAAGCTGGTCGACGAACTGTTCAGCCGCTCTGATACTGAAGGGCAGTCATTGGCGCTGGTCATTCAACAGGGCGGATCGATCGTTACTGAGCGCTACGGCACCCAACCGGCAAATGACTTCCAGCCCGCCGTCGAGCTCGACGCTGAATCGACGCTCATTTCATGGAGCATGGCGAAGTCGATCACTCATGCTGCGATCGGCATCTTGGTCGCCGATGGAAGCATCGATATCGACGCTCCAGCATCGGTTCTGGAATGGAAGGGGACCCCGAAGGAAGCAATCACAACGCTCCAACTCCTCGAGATGCGATCTGGCTTGCACTTCGTGGAGGACTACGTCGACGGCACAGCATCGAACTGCATTCAGATGCTCTTTGGCGACGGAGGGCCGAGCCACGCCGCATACGCAGCCAGCCAACCACTCGACCACGAGCCCGGCAGCGTCTGGAATTACTCGTCAGGAACCACCAACATCATCTCTCGAATCATCGGCGACATCGTCAGCGGCGGCCCCGGCGGAGACCCTGGTGACCGAGAGACAGCAATGCGTTCGTTCTTGTCGGAACGGCTCTTCACGCCGACCGGAATGGCCACAGCAGAGCCGAAGTTTGACGGTGCCGGTGACTTTGTTGGATCGTCGTACCTGTACGCGTCCGCACGGGACTTCGCCCAGTTCGGTGAGTTGTACCGTCATGACGGGGTGACCGACCTCGGCAACGGCGCGCAGATCCTGCCCGTTGGTTGGGCGGCGCACGCGTCGTTGCAGGTTGCCACCGATGAAGAGTCAGGCTTCGGGTATGGCCGGCACTGGTGGTCCTGGCCAGAGATCCCTCGGAGCTATTCCTGCCACGGGTATGAAGGACAGTTCATCGTCGTCGCACCAGAGACCGAGGTGGTGCTTGTACATCTGGGCAAGACCGACGTCGCGGTTGCGTCAGCGTTGCGTGCCCGGCTCGGCGGATTGCTCCAACAGTTCGCTCAGTAAAGATCGCACGTATCTGACCCTGGATGAAGCCGGCAGTGTGTCGATTGATTCGAGGATGTTCTCCAGGACCCTGACGCATCAGATAGGAAGTACACGTGACCGAGGACGAGGGTTCGGGGGCGGCTGGCGCCTACGACAAAACGAATGAGATGCAGCGCGGACTGATGGGTGATGGCGAATTGCCGCTGGTGCCCCTGAAAATCGTTCAGAAGCCGCGGATCCGTCCAATTCGCTTCGGAATCAAGATGGCACTTTTCGCCCTGGTGCTGTGGTTCGTTGTTGGACTGCTGCCACAGTTCATCGAAGCCGCCACCGAGCTCCGTAACCTCAATCCGTTTCTCCTCGTGTTGGGCTTTGCGCTTGAGATCATCGCGTTGTATTTCTATTCGCTGCTCACGCGAGCGGCCCTCGGCGAAGCTGCTGCACCATTGTCGGGCATGCGCATGTTCCGCATCCAGTTGTCGACTCGCGCGCTGACCAACGTTGTGCCGGGCGGTAACGCCGCCGGGAGCGCACTCGGTTACCGGCTGTTGACTCTCTCTGGCATCAAAGGGCCAGACGCTGGTTTCGCACTGGCCACTGCAGGCATTGGTTCAGCTGTCGTACTCAACCTGGTGTTCTGGGTCGGCCTGATCGTGTCGGTGCCGCGGCGCGGCGTCAACCCGATTTACGGAAGTGCTGCCCTCATGGGCATCATCGTGATCGGAATTGCCGCGTTCCTGGTGATTGGCATCATGGAAGGCCAGGGGCGGTCAGAGCGTGTGATTCGCTGGATGGCCCGTCGCCTTCGTATGGACGAAGACCGATTGGCCACGGCGCTCCATCGTGTCGCTGAACGGCTTGAGGAACTCATCAGCGACCGCGCTCTGCTCAAGCGAGTCGTCATCTTCGCCCTACTCAACTGGCTCATCGATGCTGCAGCCCTCTGGGTGTTTCTACGAGCATTCGGCGGCAGCCTGGACATCGACGCGCTGATTGTTGCATTCGGACTTGCGAATTTGCTCGCCGCTGTGCCGATCACGCCGGGTGGCCTCGGCTACGTCGACCTGACCTATGTCGCCGTCCTGGTCGGCTTCGGCCTGACGCAGAACACCGCGACACTGGGTGTCGCGGCATACCGCTTCGCCCAGTTTTTCTTCCCGATTTTCCTCGGTGCGGTCGCCTACGCTTCGCTCCGGTTCGGGCCGTGGAAGATTGAGAAACGTGACCGTTTGGCACGTCTGCGCGACCTGGCGTCGAGTGGGTCGACATCGCAGGAATCGACGATCGACTTCGCAATGCGATTCGGCCGCAGGCTCACCGGGCTGCAGCTTGGCGAGCCGCTCGACGACGATCAGGGTGCTCTGTTTGCCGCCGGAGACTTGCTTGACGACGACTTGTCTGTCACAGACTCGCCGGATGACGAGACTAATGATGGCGGTCACATTGTCGAGGCGGCCGACTGACGGATACGGTCGCGTTTCATGACGACTTATGAACGCCCGTTCGGCAAGTACCTCGAAGACTTCACGCCCGGCGACATCTTGAAGCACTGGCCCGGCAAGACGATCACCGAATACGACGATCATCTCTTCTGCATGATCACGATGAACCATCACCCGTTGCACACCAACGATTGGTTCGCTGCCGAATCGGTGCAAGGCCGCAACGTTGTGGTCGGCAACCTGGTGTACAGCCTGGTGCTTGGCATGAGCGTGCCGGACGTGAGTGGTGCAGCGATCGCGAACCTCGAGGTCGAAACGCTGCAGCACAAATTCCCCACGTTTCATGGCGACACAATCCATGCTGAGACCCGGGTCCTCGAGGTGAAGGAATCAAAGTCGAAGCCCGATCGCGGCATTGTCACGGTCGAGACCAAGGGCTTCAACCAGGACGGCAAGGAAGTCTGCTACTTCAAGCGCAAGGTCCTGATCTGGAAGAAGGCTGCTGCGCCCGAACGCAAGCGCCCATACGACAGCACCGATGTCTGGGCCGACTGAGCGCGAGCCGACCCGGACCGAGTTGGCTGGTTCGTTCGACGCAATAGCTGCGGCCTACGAACTCGGTCGCCCGGAGTATCCCGACGCGGTCCTCGACTGGTGGGATGAGCGCGGCGCGTTCGAACCCGGCCATTCGGTCCTCGACCTCGGCGCGGGCACCGGCAAGTTAACTCGGCTGCTGCCAATCGTCTGTGAGCTGCACGCTGTCGAGCCACTTGCCAACATGCGGAGCGAGTTCGCGGCGGCAGTCCCCGATGTCGACGTCCTCGGTGGTACGGCCGAACAGATTCCGTACCCGGACGACACGTTCGACACGGTCCTGGTTGCTCAGGCGTTTCACTGGTTTGACCAGGGCGTTGCGCTGGATGAGATTGCACGCGTTCTCAAGCCTGGAGGCGGGCTGGGTCTCGTATGGAACGAAGATGACAGCGATGCTGCACCGTGGCTCGCGAAGGTGGTCGACGACAAACGCCTCATGGCGGCATCAACGACGAGTACTGAACGTCCTGTGGTCGAAGTGCTGGCGCTCCATGACGCGTTCGGCTTGGCCGAAGAGATGGAGCACCGCTGGGAGCTCGACACGACGATCGAACGGGTACTGGCTGATGTGCTGTCGCGCAGCTACGTCAGCTCGTTGCCTCCGGAGCAGTGCCTTGCGGTGTTGACTCGGACTCGTGAGTCGATCGAAGCCGAACTCGGCACAGGTGTCGAATCGATCGCGTACCCGTACCGGACCGTCGCGTTTTGGGTACCGACAGCAGAGTGAGTCGCCCAGACATCGATGCCGGTGCTGTGCTGGCGTGGGGGCTCCCTCGCATGCGCGACTTGCCGTGGCGCAACGAGCGCGATCCGTGGCGCATCCTGGTCGCCGAGGTGATGCTGCAACAGACTCAGGTCGAACGAGTCATTCCTAAGTGGGTTGCCTTTCTCGATGCCTTTCCGACACCTCGAGAGTGCGCCGCAGCGCCGCTGGGCGACGTTTTGCGGCTCTGGCAGGGGCTCGGCTACCCACGGCGTGCCCGCAATCTGCAGGCCACCGCAGCGGTCGTTGTCGAACACCACGATGGATTGCTTCCTGACGGACTCGAGGATTTGCTCGTCCTTCCTGGAATCGGCCCGTACACGGCGCGCGCGGTCTTGGCCTTCGCGTTCGAGCGGGATGTCGCGGTAGTGGACACGAACATTGCGCGAATTTTGGCGCGCACGGCAGGGGAGCGACTGACGCCCAAAGCCGCACAGGAGCGTGCCGATGCTGCTGTGCCGCTCGGCGATGGATGGGCGTGGAACCAAGTCTTCATGGACCTTGGTGCCGGGCTCTGCCGACCAACTCCGATATGCGCCGAATGTCCACTCGTAGCGAGCTGTGCGTGGAGCGCCGCCGAGCGCCCCGACCCGGATCCGGCCATTGGTTCCGCTGGTGTGAGCGGTAAGCAAGCTCGCTTCGAAGGAAGCCGCCGCCAAGCCCGTGGCAAGGTACTGAAGGCACTCAACAACGGTGCTCGACCCGCAGCCGACTTCGATCTACAGATCCTCAGCAGCCTGCTGGCCGACGGCCTCATCGAACAATTCGGCACCACCGTCACCCTTCCAACCTGACCCGCAACCTGGCCCGCGCCAACCAGACTCGCGTCAACCTGGTCTTTCGGAAGGGCTTGGGCAGACAGATGTGCGGGCCAATTACCGGTGGGTAGCTTGCGGGTTCTATCGTCAGGGGCGATGCGCCCATCAAAAGACTTCTTCCGTCCGCTCGCCGTCGGGGCCCCTCAGCCAGTCCGCGAGATTCCGTTCCCGCCGAGCCGGATGATCCACTTCTTCCCGGCAGCAAACGCAAAGATGCGATCGAAGGTGCCCCAGATCGCGCCAACGGTCGACATCCTTCTGGCGAACCTCGAAGACGGCGTTCCTGCCGACCAGAAAGAAGCCGCCCGCGCCGGCCTGGTGGAGATCGCGCAAAGTCCCACATTCGCCACGGACTTCGGCGCAACCCAGTTCTGGACGAGGGTCAACAGCCTCGACTCGCCGTGGGGCCTCGACGACATCACCGCAGCCGTGCTCGAAGCTGGTGAGGCGCTCGACGTGATCATGATCCCGAAGGTCGAAGGGCCTGAGGACATCCACTACGCCGACCGGTTGCTTGCACAACTGGAAGCAAAAGTCGGCTTAAAAAAGCCGTTGCTGATCCACGCGATCCTCGAAACTGCGCGAGGCATGGCCAATGTCGAAGAGATCTGCGCAGCCTCGCCTCGCATGCAGGGACTCTCCCTTGGCCCGGCCGACCTTGCAGCAAACCGCCGCATGAAAACCACCCGCGTCGGCGGCGGCCACCCTGGCTACCTCGTCCGAACCGACCCTCCCATGGTGACACGAGACGACGGCACAGCCGAGACCGATATCAACGCCGACCGCACCACGTACCAGCAGGACCTGTGGCACTACACGATTGCTCGCATGGTCGATGCCTGTGTGATGAACGGGATCCTCCCGTTCTACGGACCGTTTGGTGACATTAAGGACACCGTTGCCTGCGAAGACCAGTTCCGCAATGCCTACCTGCTCGGGTGCGTCGGCGCATGGAGCCTGCACCCCGTCCAGATCGACGTCGCCAAGAAAGTGTTCAGCCCGGCCCCGGCCGATGTTGCGCACGCGCAGCGTGTGATCGAAGCCATGGGCGACGGGACGGGCGCACTGATGCTCGATGGCAAGATGGAAGACGACGCATCGGTGAAGCAGTGCCACGTCGTGGTCGAACTTGCCAAGGCACTTTCCGCCAGCGATGCCGACCTCGCCGCCAGCTACGGCTTCTGAGAGAGACGGACCAATGACCAGCAATCCAGTGACCAACGGCGCATCAGCTCAGCTCCGCCCCCGCCGGTCGGTGCTCTACATGCCGGCAGCGAACGAGCGGGCACTCGAGAAAGCCAAGACAATTTCGGCCGACGCAATTATCTTCGACCTCGAAGACGCCGTCGCTCCTGACGCGAAGCCCGATGCCCGCGCTAGGGCCGTTGCGGCTGTGCAGTCGGGTGAATACGGCAACCGTGAACTCACCATCCGATGCAACGGCCTCGACACCGAGTGGGGTGCCGACGACATCGCCGCAGCGGGTGCAGCCTCGCCCTCAGCCGTGGTGATCCCGAAAGTCGACACCGTCGAGCAGGTCGACGCCGTGTCGGCGCAACTCGACGCCGCTGGAGCATCTGTAGACACGATGATCTGGCCGATGATCGAGACACCGACCGCCATGTTTAACGTCCGCTCAATCGCTGCGCATCCGCGTGTGGCCGTGCTGGTGATGGGGACCAACGACCTTGCCAAGGAACTGCGCTCGCCAATCGTGACCGGCCGCCATCCGCTCGTCGCGCACCTCGCTACAGCGCTGCTCGCTGCCCGCGAGGCCGGCAAGGTCATCCTTGATGGCGTCTACAACGATGTGAAGAACCCTGACGGCTTCGCGGCCGAATGTCAGCAGGGCATGGAAATGGGTTTCGACGGCAAGACGTTGATCCATCCAAGCCAGGTCGATCCGACGAACGATGTATGGGCGCCGGGTGCCGACGAGATCGAGTACGCCGAGCGGGTCATCGCGGCGTTCGACGAGGCAGTCGCCGCCGGAAAGGGCGTGGTCACGGTCGATGGTCGCATGATCGAAAATCTGCACGTCGACAACGCCCGGCGAGTACTCGCTACGGCTGTGGCAATTACAGAACTGCAGTAGGCCAAGGCCTCAGAAATGGTCGGTTGCCCATCTGGTCGCACTCGCTGTGGGATGCGCCAGCCCCTGTGGGGTGCGGTCGCCCGCTGCGTCAGAGTGTCAGGGCATCAAGAATCTGGTCGAAGGCCACGTCGGCGTAGGTGAGCATCTCATCGTCGGTGCGATCTTGGATGGGATGTGGGGTGAACACACGCGACACAGCGGGAAAGCCGAGCGCCGTCGATTGGGCCACGGCAGCATCGACAAACTGGTCGGAGGCGATGAACATCGACGGGATGCCACGCAGTTCGAGATCGTTGATGTCGTGCACACTGCACGACGTGCAACTGCCTCAATCCGCCAAGGCTTCGATGACCACCTGGCATTCGGTGGCGATCTTGTGGCGAAGGTCGACAGGTGCTGGCTTGGCGAAGGTCGGTTTCATGTAGCGGTTGACGTTGGCGCCGATGCCGATCAGCCGTTCCTCGATCCGGTCGAGGAAAATGTCGCCGCGCGGCTTGGAGATGTCGAGCAGTCCAACAGTCAAGCCTTCGAGTGACGCCGGGCGTGCCAGGCGTTCGCGCTCGACGAGCGT
>Ga0115004_10000476_pt1 | contig 30506 bp, 23 predicted proteins | sample ArcticOcean_MG_C_10_FD_88737 | JGI IMG/M metagenome (GOLD analysis project Ga0115004, IMG submission 88737) | Marine microbial communities from western Arctic Ocean - ArcticOcean_MG_CB11_90 | ecosystem: Environmental > Aquatic > Marine > Oceanic | place: Arctic Ocean: Canada Basin | collected... | reverse complement strand
GCAACGATACCCTTGGTCACCGAAAAGACATTGACTAAGGTATCCTCCTGCCAAAGCCTCGTCTTTGCGGCGTCCTGATAGCCACCCCAGAGATTGATAACCATTTCCCCACGGTACTCTACCGCTAGGGTGGCCCCAACTTCATAACCAGACTCAACCGATCGTGCAAACAGATCTCTGACCTTTTTAAATCGAGGATCACAAAAACCGAAAACTAAATCCCGAGACATTAACGACTCCAATTTAACACCATTGAGCTTACATTGTGATCTTGGCACACAGGGCCATTGATACCAAGGTAAAAATCCGCTGTATATTCATTGTGACTACGACACTAGCCTTTGTTGTAGCGCTAGGTGGGTGCAGATCTTTCGGCTAGCAGACTGGCGAAATAGACTAAAAAGATGGCTGGATATTCGAGACCAGGAAAAGGCCCACCCTTGGCTGCTAATAATAGGCGAGACACTAACCCTTAATGGTAGGATAGCCACTGTTGACGCTCAACAGCTTAGGACAACAGCTTAGGACAACAGCTTAGGACAACAGCTTAGGACAACAAATGACGTATTCACTTAACAGATTAATGCTGGCGACTGCACTTTTATATTTAGCGGCCTGTGCCAATGGAGCAAAGAGCATGATTATTGACGTTAGAACGATAGAGGAGTGGAACGCGGGTCACCTAGCATCGGCACAGCACCTGCAGCTAGAATTGGTGGCATCGAATATTACCGAGCTGGCGACCGACAAAGATCAGCCTATCTACCTGTATTGCCGCAGCGGCAATAGATCAGGACAGGCTAAGACAATACTGGAAGGTCTGGGGTACTCCCAGGTGACTAATGCCGGAGGGCTTGGCGAGGCCAGTGAATTGCTGACTGAGCAGATTATTCAATAGCTCTTAAGCATAACCGCCTTCGCTCTGTGCGGTCTGACTAAGGCGCCAGACGCAGGCGTACTTCAGCCGCTGACGGTATCTTGACCGCCGCCTCTATGGCGAACGACTGATGTGATAAGTCGGGCAGTGAACCCATGAAGTAGTGCATCGCCAAGTAACAGATATTACAGTGACCGGCTGCGCCGCCAGACAATAAAAAAGATGCCGGTGGCCATCTGCCATGCGGCGTACAAAAACATCGTCAACAGCACCATATCCGCCATTGGATTGATTTCTCCTACCGCCACGGGGAACAGTGAAACTTTAAGCAGCAGGCCGAGATTGATATTCCTGACCACGACCTCCATCTCTATGGCGCTATTATCAGCTGGTTTCAATCCAAAGACTTTGGTCAGCCACACCCCCACTAGGGTAAGGCTGACAATAAAGCCAATCAGGACAGTAAGATCATCGACTGCGGCTTGGGTTACATCCAGCCTGCCCGCACCTAAAGACCCCAGGGCTATTATGACAATACCCAGCAGCGAACCTCTGACACAGAGAGCTGAAAAGCGCTGAGCATAATGGGGAAAACGCTGTAAAATGCCCATACCAAAAGCTAGAGGCAAAAGTAGGCACAGGCCTATTTCGATGGCGACTTTCGTCGCAGGCATGCTGAATTTATCAGTCATATAGTCTGAGATCAAGAAGTCTAGAATCATCGGCGTGGTGACGAGGCAGGCCACTGAAGTCAGGGCGGTAATACTGATTGATAACGGCACATTCCCGCGTGCCATAAACGTGAAAATATTGGACACCGTGCCACCAGGGATCGCTGCGACAATGGCGATACCAATCACCATGCCCGGCGGCAACTCGGTCATTGTAATAAAGCCCAGAGCAGTCAGAGGAACAACTACCAACTGCATTGCCAACCCGACAGTCACAGCCTTGGGATGGAGTACAACTTTCTTAAAATCAGCGAGTTGAAGGCCAGCACCCATGCCGAGCATCGCCAGTACTAGCTGCACTGCAGCAACCCAGTATTCGTATTCTAAGTAAAGTTGAACCATACTTTTCCCCTGTTAGTCGTTTTAGAGCCTCGCTATTTTGATTATTTTAATTGGTTGGTTTCAGTCAGACCAATGGTACTAACGACGCAAAGGTTAGCTGGCCGATCAATGCGTCTGATTGAAAAATTTTACAATCTCTCCTGGACCAGAAATATCGCTAGCATTGGGTCCTATAATTCTTGGAAAATGATAAATTTTTGATGGAATAACATGCCCTGAGCCCTGCAGTCTATAAAGGCTTACGGCAACATTATTGGCGCCGCGCCAGTGTGTCGCAACGACAGAGGTGTCGGGCATACCATCGGTCTGTGGATACTCAACAACCCGGTTAGGCGCAGCCACATCATAGCCAGCCAACTCAGCCCAGTATTGGGCTGTTTCGTCAGTGGTCAGTACTAGGCCTCTACTAGCATCGCTACCCAACGTTACGGTACCGCCATAATAGGGATTAATCGTATCTGCGGTGCCATTAAATATAGCCAGCGAAATAGGTATACCCGACTTCTTACAGTCAAGATTCGCATCGACCGGCAGATTGGCACTTATAGCGGCCACTGCGCGTATCATCTGCGGAGCCTCGAGGGCGAGTTTATAGGCCATATGACCACCATTGGAATGGCCCGTAACAAAAACCTTACTCGGATCTATCTGATGACGCCGAACAAACAGATCAATTAACAAGCCTATATACGCCACATCATCGATATCCAGTCTATTAGCTGAATAGCCTGCCGATCCTCGACAATCGTTCCAATGGTTTTCAAAGCCATTGGCATAGACGGGAATATACTGATTGGTCTCCGCAAGCACGTCGAACTCATAACCCGCCATTTGCCGAATCTGTTCGCCACTACTACGGGAGCCATGCAATACGAATATCAACGCGGCATTCTCTTCAAGGGTCGATGGAAGATAATAGGAATAGGTGCGATCGATAGCGCCAATTGCTACCGTATTATCGGGCCTGTACTCACCGGCCAGTTCTGGCTCTGAGGCTTTCGGCGTGTACACATAGTACCAGTGCAGAGCCCCCCAAATGGTTAGCATCAGTAGAATTAAGACCATAATCCATCGAATAATTTTCAATTTTCCAAACCTTTAGCTCAATGAATAAACGCCCTACTCTCGAACAGTAGACTCGACGCTCATGAGCCTTGTTGTCGCTTTCAATTATTGTATCATCAGAGTCAGATCAATCACGCAGTGTCTGCGACCGATAGGTGATACCCTACAATACGGCGGCTTATTGTCCAGCCCGTATAATTTTTGGAGCGGATATGTCCGAACCTGGTTTCTACACCCTAATTCCCGTGGTTATCACTCTGGTCCTGTCGGTCTGGTCGCGCAATGTTGTATTGGGGCTATTTGTCGGCGTGTTCTCGGGAGTACTGATTCTTAATGGCCCCAACCCCTTTACCGGCATGAGCCTGATGATCAATAATTACTTTGTCGCTCAGGCGTCCAGTAGTGCCAATATGGGTATTTTGCTGCTGATGATTTTTGTTGCTGGCCTTGTTGGACTGATGCAGCGATCCGGTGCCGCCGCAGCATTTGCTGGGATGATGACACAGTTTATTACCAGTAAGGCCAAGGCTCAGACCGCCGCCTGGGCGAGCGGAGCCATGTTATTTTTCACTGACTCTGGCACACCTCTTATTGTCGGGCCCCTGTTTCGACCCATTATTGATGGCTTAAAAATATCCCGCGCCAAGTTGGCTTGGATTATCGACTCAACCGCATCGCCAATTGCCGTGCTGGTGCCATTTATTGGCTGGGGTCTTTATTCTCAAGGCTTGATAGCGCAGGAGTATAAAAGCTTGGGTATCGACGAAAGTGCCTTTCTGTCTTACATCAAAGCCATGCCTTTTCAGTTTTATTCTATCATTGCGGTTATTATGGTGCCGGCGATTGTCATAGCCAAAGCTGATTTTGGGCCGATGAGAAAAGCAGAGACAGACAGCGCCAATGGTATTGTTATGGAAACGGCCGAAGCCCTTAAAGCTGAAATTGTTGCCGACACCGCATTACAAAAAGCCCGGCCGATTATGGTTTGGTTACCGCTATCAGTGATGTTGATCGTCATGTTCTGTCTGCTGGTGCCGCAAGGGTTTCCCATGGACATGGCCAACATGCCGTCCAATGCTTTTAGGGCGTCGCTGTCGACGGGCTATATCTGCGCAGCTCTGGTGCTGATGCTATTGATGGCTCGTTACGGTGTGCGCTCTTTGGCTGACGCTTTTGCTCTATATTTAGAAAGTATGAGTAAGATTATCAGCGTCCTTATTATACTGGTCTTAGCCTGGTCACTGGGTGCTGTTGGCAAGGATTTAGGCGCGCCCGCCTATATCGCTGCATTGATCGATGGCAAATTGCCGGTCTATCTTATACCTGCAGTAGTGTTTGTGGTGGGCGGCATCATCTCGTTTTCTACTGGGTCTTCTTGGGGTACCTACGCAATTTTAATACCGCTAACCATCCCCATTGCCCATCAGTTTGATGTGCCCATGTCTGTTGCGATTGGCGCGGTGCTGTCCGGAGGCTTATTTGGCGATCATTGTTCGCCCATTTCTGACACCACTATTTTATCTGCAACCGGCGCCGGTTGCTCACAGATAGATCACGTAAAAACTCAGATTCCCTACGCCATGTTTAATGGTACCTGCAGTCTGATAGCGTATGTGGTGGCGGGCATCACCGCGAATGTTTGGGCCTTAGCGGTCGGCATAGGCCTTATGCTAGCTGGATTACTGGTTATGAAAAAATGCTAGCGGTCTAAGCCGACACCGCGAAAACGTGCACCCACGGTAAGCGCGGCACCAATATCTAAAATGGGTCTCGGCGGTATCCAAGCTCCAGGGGCCGAAGCGAGACAATCATTAATCAGCTCAGACTGACCACCACTGGCATACTCCGCTAGCGCGAAGCCAAATGCCGATCCTTTACTCACGCCAGACCCGTTATAGCCGCCGGCAAGATAAACATTCTTAGTCTGCTCACCAAAGAAATTGGTGCTATTGCGACTGATACCTTCAACGCCTGACCAGGCATATTGAAAAGGGACATGGGCTAACTGTGGAAAGCGCTTTTCAAAACTAGCTCGATGTATGACTTGACGCTCCATTAACCGCTTTTCACAGAGCAGCTTACCCCCATGATATTCAGCAGTATTGCGCAAACAAATACGACCATCGGCAGTCAGGCGGACGGTTGCCCCACCACTGTGCAGAGAAATAATACCCCATTGCTTATACTCACCAAGACTCGCTAATTCTTGCGGTGTTAACTGGCGCGTAAAACTCCCTGATAAGGTACTTCCAATAAGACGCCGAGATAGAAAACCCAGTTTCCCAGCTTCATAGTTAGTTGCCATGATTAGCTTGTCAGTGCTAATTTCCCCCTGAGGAGTATGCAATTTAATCGGCGTACCGGCTTCTATCTTGAGTACTGGGCACTGCTCTATCAACCTGACATTTTGTGGAAGTGTATCGGCGAGACCGCGTACCAGAGCCGCCGGCTGCACTAACGCACCCTCGTGAACATGCACACCTGCCTGATATAAACGAGTACCAAAACGCTGCTCCATAGCCGCCGCATCCAGCGCGGTATGGGCCACTTCCATTGCATCCAAATAGCCGATAAAATTGCCATGTTCACTCATTGACTGGGTGTCGGCAGCTCCATGGTGAAACCCTGTGTCGTTCCACTGGCAGTCCAACGAATGGGTTTTAACCTGCTGTGCCAACAGTGCCACACCTATTTGATTGATGCGGTTTATGCGCGCGTAGTACGTTTTTTGCTGAGGGTTGTAGGGCCCTATAAAATGGCTAACGCCAACAGTAAAGCCTGAATTGCGGCCAGACGCTCCCTCACCGACCATTCGCGCGTCGAGTAGCATAATCTCCTGATTGGGATGCAGTTCAGCCAAATGTCGCGCACAGGCCAGCCCAGTTAAACCCGCACCGATAATCGCCCAGGGTACGCGACCTTTGCCTGAGAGTTGGGCGGGATTTTTTCTATCGGGTAAAAGTTCGGCCCAACCGCGGTGGTCTGTCGAAAACTGTTTAATGGATAACATCCTCGTAGCCTGCGGTTGTGCCTGTTTATGCTTCCGACTTGGTAATCGTTAGCGCTAGCCTTCAGTGGAACAGATGACAGCGGCAGTGGATCGCTGATAATAGCGAGTAGCCCAGCCCATGCCAAATCATTGCAACGTTTTTCCTCAGTATCATTGGGTAAGTTTTTGGCCAGAATGCTGACAGGATATCTTGTGCATAGTGCCGACTAAAGTATGGCCCGCTTAACGGACAAAACATAGCCCTTGCATTGATATTTACCAGCGGTGGCTTGCACTATTAAATAGCTTAAACTAGCCTATGACTGAGGTTAAAAATAATAGGTGATTAGACGCTAATATCACTAAAATAGTGCTCCTGGCGACTATCCTACGATCATTTTAGGGTTACATCTTAATACACAGGTAGGGAGTAACACGGGTTTATGCAGACAATTAAAAACCCCTGGTTTGGGCAGGATAATGCGTTGAGATTAGACAATATTCCCCACCCAAGTGTTTCAGCTGAGCGGCCCATCGAATTATTAAAGCGATGTCCCGACGCAGCATCGACCTCGCTGCGTGATCTGGGCGCGTTTGCAACCGCCGGACAGGTGTTTGTAAAAGACGAGCGCAGCCGCATGGGGCTTGGCAGCTTCAAAGCTCTCGGAGCAGCCTATGTGATAGCTCAGGCCGCACAGAAAAACAATCTGACTGGAATCACCTATGTCGCTGCTAGTGCTGGCAATCACGGGCTATCCGTTGCCGCAGGCGCCAAGGTGTTCGGTGCTCAAGCAGTGATTTATCTTGCCGACACAGTACCAGAGAGCTTTGCCGCCAAGCTGCAAAACGTCGGCGCCTCTGTGGTGCGGGCGGGGGCAGATTACGCGGCGAGCATACAGGCAGCACAAGCGGCTGCAGTAGACAAAGGCTGGATTCTCCTGTCCGATTCATCTTGGCCCGGCTATGTGGATATTCCACAGCAGTTAATGGAGGGCTATTTGGTCATGGCTGCCGAGATCGTCGCACAGATACCCCAGCCACCAACACATATTATTTTACAGGCGGGCGTTGGCGGTCTTGCGGCTGCCGCCGCGGCCTATTTTCGTGTTCATTGGGGTAGCGCCCCGAGCATCATCGTTGTCGAACCAGACGCAGCCCCTGCTCTGTTCAATAGTATCAAAGCAGGCCACTGCGTCACTACTGCGGGCGCAGTTTCAAACATGGGACGACTGGACTGCAAAGAACCCTCACTAATTGCCCTCAAAGGGCTAGCGCGGGACGCCGATATATTTTGTTTGATCTCAGATGCGGTTGCCACAGCGGCTATGCCGATCTTAGATGCGGCAGACTTAGCAACTAGTCCCTCAGGAGGAGCGGGCCTTGCCGCGCTACTTGCAGGGGTCGAAGGGATCGACAGCCACTCGAGGGTCCTGTGCATACTCACCGAAGAGCGAGACAATTAGCGCATATCTCTACCCTAATTGTCTTTAGACAGGTTTATCAGACAGGGGGTAATGCAAAGAATACGGCAGCAAATACCCTCCATTGGCATAACTAGCGTCTGGAATACCTGAAATACACTCTTAAACTGAGTCAATTAATCAGTGATCAAAACGGCGCTTCCACATCACCCATACGCACAAAGACAGATTTAATTTGCGAGTAATAGGTGATGGCATCTTTGGCATTTTCGCGCCCTACCCCCGACATCTTAACGCCACCAAAGGGCATTTCAACGGGCGCGTCGTTATAGGAATTAATAAAGCACGTACCCGCCTCTAGGGCATCGATTACGCGATGTGCTCGACTAAAATCAGCGGTAAAGACGCCAGCAGATAAACCAAATGCAGTGGCATTGGCGCGGCCGATGACCTCGTCCTCATGCTCAAAATCTAAAACAGCCATAACCGGACCAAAGATCTCTTCCTGGGCAATCGTCATGCTATCTGTAACGTCGGCAAAAACAGTCGGCTCAATATAGTAGCCGCTGCCAGCAATGCGACTGCCACCAACCACCAGTCGCGCACCTTCGGCTTTGCCCTGCTTAATATAACCCAGCACAATATCGAGTTGACGCTGACTGACCATCGGCCCGATAGTCGTGGTCTCATCCAGTGGATCGCCAATAATGGCAAGACTGAGACGCTCCTTGAGCCGCATTAAAAAAGCGTCCCTGATACCCTTTTGCACGAACACTCGTGTACCGTTCGAACACACCTGCCCGGTGGAATAAAAGTTGGCCAAAATAGCACCACTCACCGCATTTTCAAGATTGGCGTCATCAAAAATTAGCAACGGTGATTTGCCACCGAGCTCCATGGTCACCTGCTTCATGCCCGCTGCCGCCGCTGCGTAAACTTTACAGCCCGTCGCCACAGAACCCGTGAGAGAAACCTTGGCAACCCGAGCATCTGCGACCAGACTGGCTCCCACATCACCCAAGCCCTGAACAACATTAAAAAGCCCCGCAGGCAGCCCCGCTTCAAGCAGTATTTCCGCGACCTTTAATGCACAGAGCGGTGTTGTTTCCGAGGGTTTAAATATCATTGCGTTACCACAGGCTAAGGCAGGCGCGCCTTTCCAGCAGGAAATCTGCGTTGGATAATTCCAGGCTCCGATCCCCACGCAAACACCCAGTGGGTCGCGTTTAGTATAGGCCCAGTTACCCTCGCTTAAAGGGATGTGGTCGCCGGTCAGTGATCCGGCCAGACCACCAAAATACTCTAGCGCGTCGGCGGCACTGGTGGCATCAACATAGAGGGTTTCAGACAGTGGCTTGCCGGTGTCATAGGTCTCCAACACCGATAGCCCATGATTGCGCTCGCGCATAATATCTGCAGCTCGGCGTAAGACACGCCCGCGCTCGGTACCTGATGTTTTGGCCCATGCACGCTGCGCATTCTGCGCACTGACCAGAGCACGTTCAATAATGGCCGGAGTTGCTGAATAAACACGCCCGACAATCTCGCCAGTCGCCGGGTAAATTACATCAATGGGAGTACCAGCGGTGTCTTCTATATAGACACCATCAATAAAGTGACTCGCGGTAGGCTGTATGTCCATATTCTGTTCTCGTCCTTTGGGTAGTAGCTTTTAAAAAATCAAATGGCCAGCTTCACTGGTGATTAATTTGAATCTGTCAGTATAACTGTGCATGGCCATTTATCAACAGGCAGAGATCAAGATCTAGCTCCCCTAATAAGACATCCGCAGTCCTCCATAATTGCATCTAAATAACTAATACCACTAAGTGGCTTGCTCAATGTAAGGCGTTGACGTAGCCTAGGCTAACGCTCAAAAATAATAACAAATACCACTTAGGTATCTCTAGGGAAACTCTATGACTGATCAAAAAATGCCGAGTAAAAGCTATAGGCGGCTCGTGCTTGTACTGCTGACTATTGTCTACGGCTTTAACTTTATCGACCGACAGATTGTCGGTATTTTGGCACCGTTTATCCAACAGGATTTGGGTCTGTCGAATACAGAGTTGGGCTTATTGATCGGCTTGGCATTTGCAGTTTTTTACACTCTGGTGGCAATTCCTATTGCCTGGTTGGCGGATAGGTATAACCGCGTCAATATCCTCTCTATCGCTCTCGCCGTATGGAGCGGATTTACCGCTTTAACAGGCCTGGCTGGCAATTTCATGCAAATTGGTTTGGCGCGAATGGGCGTTGGCATCGGTGAAGCCGGCGGCAGCCCACCATCTCACTCGATTATTTCTGATTTGTATCCCAAAGAGCAGCGCGCAGGTGCACTGGGCGTTTATTCCATGGGTATACCACTGGGCATTATGGCCGCGTATTTTGCCACCGCTTCATTGATGGGGACATCAAGTGAGGATGTTGATTGGCGCCGTATATTTGTATTTCTCGGTGTCTCTGGTGTCGCCTTAGCCGTGATTGTGCGGTTGGTACTGCGTGAACCGGTGCGCGGCGCGATGGAGATCGATAATCATACTGATATCGTCCAGCCACCCTTTACAGAATCACTCAAGAGTCTGCTCAAAATACCCGCCTGGTGGTCAATGTGCTTAGGGATCGCCTTTGGATCTTTTGTCTCCTATGCCTTTTCTGCATTTCAGACTAAATATGTAATGGCCCTTGACCCTAGCTTTGATTTTAAAACTCTGGTGATTATCCTCGGCGTAATCAATGGAACAACGTACGCAGGCGGCGCATTTTTTGGCGCTAAACTCGCCGACAAATGGGGCGCAGTTAATATCCGCGCCTATGGCTGGTTACCGGCCATAGCCATCGGCCTGTGCTTACCCATTGGTGTCGCTAGTTTTTGGGTAACCTCCGTCTGGGCACATCTGGGTTGTACTACTTTTTTCTTGCTGTTTTTGGGTATCTATTTAGGTCCTAGCTTTGCCATTGCACAGACTCTAGCTCCGATTAATATGCGCGCCATGTCTACCGCTTTATTCTTTTTTATTCTCAACATGATCGCCCTGGGCGGCGGGCCCACATTTGCTGGTTGGCTTATCGATGTATTCAAAGAGAGCCATGCCGACCTGCCAGCGATGCGCTATGCGATGTCCGTCACCTGTCTGATGTTTATCCCATCGATTTTGAGCTTTTTGGTGGTTGCCCGCGTACTGCCCCACGACTGGGCTGTTGCTGAGATGCGTAACGAGGTCCTTAATAATCAACAAGCCAGTGATTCTGCTGCCTAGGGGAAGAGGGTAATGTTTGAGCTAATGTGGTCGCGATTGTTCTGCCTGCTCGGCTTGCTGGTCGGTGCTATTTTACTGTTGGCAGCGGCTCGGTTGTCGGCAGCCCAAGAGATTTTAGTTGTGTCTGATCTTTTAATGGCGCAGGAAACGTTGGCGTCCGCGCCATTAATCCCCTTAGCCGTTTTCGCCCGTGCAGAGCGCGATAAAAAAGGCCGCTTTATCAATCCCGATACGGATCTGTCTCATGGTTCAGTGTCGGTGCGCGCAGGTTTTTTCCTCCGTCGCTTTGCCACCGCCTTTCGCAGTGGCGTCGGCGCCCCGCAGCGCGTGGCTAATGATGGTTCGCTGATGCGTGACTATCCTGCCCATCACCGGCCAACTGTAACCTGGATAGGCCATGCGACAGTATTGGTGCAGATGGATAATGTCACCTTTCTCACGGACCCGATCTGGTCAAAGAGACCCAGCCCGGTTCCAATTATCGGTCCCAGTCGGTTTGTTAAACCCGGCGTGGCGATTAAGGATTTACCACCCATCGACTTTGTTGTTATCTCGCATAACCATTACGATCACCTCGACCTGCCAACACTGCGCAAGTTGGCTAAACGCAGTCCTGAAACGGTATTTTTTGTGCCTCTGGGGAATGCTGATTTGTTACGTCGCAATGGCATAAAGCAGGTGCAGGAATTGGATTGGGGCGAAACTGCCGCTTACAAAGACACCACGGTGCATTGCCTACCTACACAGCACTGGAGCAAACGCAGCCTCAATGACACCCGAAAGTCACTCTGGTCGGCCTGGGCGGTGACCGGCACAGAGCGACGCTTTTACTTTGCCGGCGACACCGGTTATTTCGCTGGATTCAAAGACATTGGCGACAAACTGGGACCGTTCGATATCGTAGCCATGCCCATCGGCGCCTATGAGCCTAATAAAATGATGAAAGCCTCACACCTGAACCCAGAAGAAGCGGTGCAGGCATCGGTAGACCTGCAGGCAAAGCAGGCGCTAGCCATTCATTTTGGTACCTTTGACTTATCCGATGAGCCTCTTGCTGAACCGCCACTGCGGTTTAAACAGGCCGCAGCAAACTCTGCCTTGGGCAATGACAACGGCTGGGTGCTGAAAATTGGTGAATCACGAGAATTTTAGACGCAGGCTAACGCTATGCGCGCTGGGATCTCTCGAACATAATTCGTATTAAGGATCCATTGATCGCTAAAATCCTGCCCAGCCTCCTGATATATCGACTTTTAACCGACAGGTAACATCAGGCGAGAGTTTGGTGCGCTGTCACAATGGATACCATCCCGATCTAAAAAATTTTAATCGGCCTGATCCCGTTGCGTTTATGGGGTAATATAGAGAGTCAATACTAATGTCCATAGGCTTCGCTGCCTCAGCATGAGTATGAGCACGTCAAGAAAAGGCTGACCAATGATCAACATCAAAAATGGTACAAGACTCTTACTAGTAACCGCTCTTTTGGGCGCCAATCTGGTGGCCGCTGATGGTTACAACCCTGAAGCAATTAAGTCTGGTCGAGTAGATCCGAGCATGCATTTACAGCAGGGCAGCAATCAGCTCGAAGCGCAAAAAATTAATTCTGTGATCTATAAAGCGACTGGCTTTGGCAATACCTTTATGGTGGTCACTAGTGAGGGCAATGTCATTATTGATACCTCCCTGCCGAGTATGGCACCGAAGCACAAAAGCCTTCTCAATGCGGTCGACGATGGCCCAGTCCATTCGATTATTATTACCCATGGTCATGGCGATCATACTGGCGGTGTCGGGCTTTGGCGAGAGCCCCAGACTAAGGTGATCGCACAGACCAACATGGTCGAATTTTTACACTATCAGCAACGCCTTAAGGGCCTGTTTATACAACGCAATAGCGCACAGTTTGGTTTTGATCTCACCTCGCCAACAGATGCGTCCGCCAATGAAAGTTCCGGGGTCAATATGCTCCCCAACACCCTGTTTGATCAGCAACTTGATTTCACGTTGGGTAAGGAAAAATTTCAACTGTTGCACACGCCCGCAGAAACCTATGACGCGCTGACCGTATGGATGCCTGAATATAAGGCGGCCTTTGTCGGCGACCTTTATTATCGCTCGTTCCCCAACATCTATACGTTGCGAGGCACTAAACCACGCTGGGCGCTAGACTATATCGCGTCAATTGATCGAGTGCTGGCACTGAAGCCAGAGATTCTGCTGCCAAGTCATGGTGAGCCTATTTTCGGCAATAAAAACATCTCTGCGGCAATGACCCGTTACCGCAATGCCATTCAGTATGTCCATGATGAGACAGTGCGCGGCATGAACGCAGGCAAGGATGTCTACAGCCTGATGCGTGACATTAAACTGCCATAGATGCTAAATGTTGGTGAGGCCTATGGTTGGGTATCTTGGTCGGTGAGGGGTATTTATGAGGGTTATACCGGCTGGTTTGATGGCGCCCCAGCAAATATGTATGCTCAGTCTCCTCAATCTATCTATCCCGACTTAGTGGGATTAAGCGGAGGCAGTGGCAAGATAGTCAACCTTGCACAGCAGCATTTAGAACAGGGTGACGCGGTGAAGGCTCTGCTCTTGGTCGAGGCAGCGATGGCTGCTGAACCCAAAAATCATGCCGTCCTGACAATGCGTCTGCAAATATTATCAGTGCTACGCAATGCCTCCGCAAACCTTAATGAAACTGGCTGGCTCACTCATGGCATCAACCAAACGCAACAAAATCTTGAGCTAATAGATTAGCTTTTGAGCATGACATCGCCGTCGCCAATCTTTGACAGTCCTGACTTTTGTTAGACAAAGCAGACCACGAGGTTTTAATGGGTTAGCCGCCCCAGATAGAGAGAGAGTTGTAACGCGCGCATTAACCCTCGATCAACGGTTACTAAGCTTAAACTGTGGCGTTTTTTTCAGAGCATTCGGCCCTTTGAGTGATGTCGTCGCACCTACATTATGTGTAAGATGGTAATTAATAATCTGAGGGCTTAGTATTGGCTCTGATCAAGCTCCAGGTCAAGGCGCTTTGTGGAGGTTCCCACCGATTGAACGTCTGGCCTTGGTAATAGTACAGGGGAAATAGCATGGCAATAATGTCGCGTTTACTCGATAAAATAAAACCTAAAACGCTTGCGGAACAGTTGGCCGAGCTTGATAAGCTGACCATGGTGCAGCGTGAAACTGTGGCCATGAGTGAAGAGTCCATAGAGCTCCGCAGCGCCGCCATTAACCTGCTCGACCACGGTGTCACGCTGACCGGATTAGCTTGCGATTGCCCCGTTACGAGTTTGCAGCAGCAGGCTCGGCAGCGCATAGCTAAGCTTATCGACAGCGATAGACTTGGCTTGCCCCAGTTGACCGACGATGGACTGGATATCATGGTCCAGTTCGCCATTGTCGGCTTCTGTCAAGACCCGGCCTTGCTGTCACAGCTTATGGAAACCCGCAGCGATCCTCAGTTCTTGTACCAGATTGCCACGCAGGGGGTTTCCGCCCGACTGCGTGAACTGGCGGCAGACAAGATTAGTAATGAAACCACATTAAAACAACTGCTCAGAGAAAGCAGGGGTAAAGACAAGCTGGTGTACAACATTGTAAAAGGCAAGATTGATGTTTTTCGTGCAATTGAGAAAAAAGCCGCACAGACTCATGCAGATATTGAAGCCCTATGTGAGCTTTTACAGGCCCATAGTAACCGTAGCTTTGATATGCTTTTTACCAACAAAGCTGATCGCCTATTCAAACGTTGGGAACAGCTTGCACCCGAGAGTCTCCCCGCCCAGCGTGATAGAGCTCAACAGGCCATACTCACTTGCCAGCGGACCCTTGCAGCCCACGCAGCAGAACAAGCTGAGATAGCCGAGCGTAAATCTGCAGAGGAGTCTGCTACCCAGATATTGCAAACCATAGCATCTGACCTGATAGCGCTATTGGCCCAGATGTATGCAATGGACAGTAGCGAACCACAGCGCAATATCATCGTCGAAGCCGTTAATAAATGTCGGCAGCGGCGAATCACTGCACTTGTATTGGCCAGCAGTAATCCCCACGCAGACAAACAGTTCAGCCAATTAGATAATGCAATTACCTTGCAACTGCAGCTGCTAGAAGAACTGGGCAGTGTCGCGCAACAATTAGCAGCGTTGGAGCAGCGAGTCAGCACTGGTGATAACCAAAGCCAACAGTCAATCGAGGATGCGGCCTATCGTGCCATGCAGATGCGACTCAAAGACGCGGCGCTGCTGCCAAAATCACTGGTACCGCAAACAGTGCTCGATGCCCGCTCGGCCATAGCCGATAAAGAAAGGCAGCGGTCCGCGCAAAAGCAAGCCTTGGCCAATCAACTGCGGCATATCAATGCTTTAATTGGTAAAGCCAACGGCGCGCTCAAAGATGGCCAGTCGAATCAGGCCACCGGCATCAGGCGCACCCTCGAGAAGAAATGTCTCGAACTGGAGCGGATGCCACCCGCCGTCACAGCGCAGATAGAGCAACTGGATACGGCACTCGACAAGTTGCTCGACTGGAAGCAATATGCGGTGGAACCGAAACAGCAGCAGATGATCGATCAAATGCAGGCACTGGTAAGCAGTAATGATAACCCTGAGGCGCTAGCGAGTAAAATCAGGCATCTGCAGGAGCAGTGGAAATCTATCAGTAAAGGCTCTAATGATCAGGAGCCTTGGCTGCGCTTTCAACAGCTAGCCGAGCAGGCATATCAGCCCTGCAAACTATATTTCGCCGAACAGGCCGCACTGCGCCTAGCCAACTTAGATAAACGCCGCGCGCTGGTGGCCCAGCTAAGGTCGTATTTTACTGACCAGCCATGGGAGACCGAAGACGCAAAGAGTATTGATTGGGCGCTGGTTGAAAAGTTGATTACGACTGCCATTCGTCAGTGGCAGAGCTATGCACCTACCGAGCGCAGCGGCAATAAACCAGTGCAAGCTGAGTTCGATCAGGTGTTGGCATCGATGCGCAAAAAGCTGGGCGAGTATCGCCAAAATAGCCGTGATGCCAAACAAAAGTTGATTGACCAGGCACTGCAATTGTCAGATATGGAAGATAATCGTCAGGCCATAGAAAAGATCAAACAACTACAGGCCCAGTGGAAAACTGTCGGTCATGCTGCCCGTAGCGATGAACAAAAACTATGGCGCGCCTTTAGAAAAGGCTGTGATGTGGTCTTTACAAAACGCCAGCAGCAGAGCAATGAATTTAAAGCTGAACTGCAGGCCCATAAAGTTCAGGCACAGGCTCTGCAGGCCGAGGTGCAACGTCTGGGTCAATTGACCGGACAGGCCCTGCTCGACGCGCGCCCGCGAGTCAAGGAATGTCAACAAGAGTTTCGCCGCATTGGCCCATTGCCCAAGACCGCCTCGGCTAGCTTAAACGAACAGCTATATCAATCACTGCAGCAGTTTGAAACGGCCGTGGCAGGTCAGTTAGCGGCCGCTAAAGTAAAGGTGTGGGAGGATTTATTTGAGGCCAATAATAAAATTCGTTTGGCGCAATTAGCCAGTGATCCTGCTGATGCAGAAGCGCTGCAGCAACAGGCCAGAGACTTTATCGACAGTGTTCGTCACTGGCCTAAGCATGGCCTTGCTGCGCTTGAACAGAAAATCACTGCGGGCGCTGACGGTGCAAAACAAGAGGACTATCAACAGGCTCTGAAGATACTCTGTATACGCGCTGAAATTCTCAGTGACAATCCAACGCCCCCGGACGACAAAGAACTGCGCATGCAGTATCAGGTGTCGCAACTGCAGCAGAATTTTCGAACCAGCGGCGGCGAAAGAACCGATAATCTGCAGGCTCTTATTTTAGACTGGGTGGCCGTTGGCCCGGTTGTCACCGACATCTATGACAGGCTATTGATACGCTTTAGGCTCAACCGCTAACAGGGTGTTTGTCGGGGACGTTTTTCGCAGATCTTAACCAACGCAAAAAGGCTCAGGTTCGCTCCATGACATAGTATTGATCCAAATAAAAACCCCGATATAGGCAAACTTTAATTATCTATCAAAGCCACTATTGCCAATATTATCTGCGGAGTCAGCAGAAATACCGGACACCTCATTCTGAACTAGCAGGCTACCAGCACGTAATAAAATCCCGTAAGCGATAAGTTCAAAGATCTCTTCATAAAAAACGTTGTGGGTAAAGGTAAGTTTTTCACACAGGTCGCCAACAAGCAGTAACGCGCCCGCTTTCATCGCCATGATACCCGCAGCATTGGAAACAAAAGATTTGGCCAAAGAAAAATAGAACCTTAACTTCCTCAAAGCTAATACAACCATGCATGCTAACCCTAGGCCTAACAATAGATTGCGACCGGATCCAGCACCCCACTGATGTAAGAAGGCATGAACATTTAGCCTATCAACATCAACTTCACGAAGGAAGAAAACAACCGCTAGCCACACAAAAAATAAACATAGCAACTTATCCGTTCTGTGTCCTTGAAAAATGGGCATGATGTAGACCGCTATCACCGCTAGTAGTATCAAAGCCTGAAGATTTTCTAATATATTATTTTCGTCAAAAACGCTAAAATCTTGCCTGATATAGACAGAATAGCCCGACCAAAAAATCACTAAAATGATTATGGCGTGGGCAAAGAATATCAGTGGTGTTATTACTCTCAATGTAGATATCTCCTACTAGGAAAGTTTTTTATATACGTCAAATGCGCGTTATAGACATAATCAATTTCGCCTACTATCAGATAAAATTTTGGGGATTAGAAATAGATCGCCGTGATGAGCTAATAGCCTCTATCGGTAACGGGCGGAGAGATGATACCGCAGAAATGGTGTACCTGTCAGCATTCGCTGATCGAACAGCCGATCAACCAGTCCCAAGTCAATATGATGATGGGTAAATTGAAGTCCTTATGCGGCTCTTTTTTAAGGCTAGCTGACCCCATTCAGTAGCACTTCTTATTTGGTGACTGATATAGACAGAATACCCCGACCAAAAAATCACTGAAATGATTATGGCTTGGGCAAAGAGACTACAAATTATCCAACTTATGAATACTTTTTTTTCAATGAGGAATATTAGTGCTACATGTAGCTTCGATGATAGCGGCAAATAACGCACTATAGGGGCACGTTACTTTCAGTATTTCGCCACAATCTTACAGTAACTGATCAGGTAACATCCCCCGATATAATGTGGCGCAGCGGGATTTAGACTGTTTGGGGCTGGTTAGCGATTAACAATCACTCAAAACCAACATAGGTGACAAAAGTGCTATTTTCAGCGCGCGTCGAGCGAACATCATTGGCGGGGAAACTTTCATCTGGATAGCCCATAGCAATACAGATCATGATATTTTGATCGTCCGGTATATTGGCATGCTCACGAACGACATCCGACTGCATAATGCCTTGACCATTAATCACACAGCCTATGCCTCGCTCCCAAGCAGCTAGGACGATACCATAGGCCAGCGAGCCCAAACCAAAATGCGTCATGGCCGCTGGCTCAAGATATTTGTCGTAGGTCAGCACCAGTGAGACTGGGGCATCAAATTGGCGGAAGCCTCTCAGCATCCAATCCATACGCTTTTCTTTGTCGTCTCGCTCTATTCCCATTGCTTCAAATAACTGAATGGCGACATCAATTTGGTTTTTGCGATGCCCGTCTTCATAGTCTTCTTTATAGGGAAAGTCTCGAACATGCGGCTTACCTGCTAGCGTATTTGCGGTATTGCCCTCACGGATAGTATTTAACACATCGCCGGTGACAGCATGAATATGCCAAGTTTGAGTATTGTACGAAGTAGGCGCCCATTTAGCAGTATTGATAATTTCTTCAATCAACGCTTTGGGGACCGGCTTATCGAGGAACCCACGAGTACTTTTTCGAGACGCTGCAAATTGGGAAAAGTTCATGGATCGATCCTTGTGCTTATTTTTTTATGGCAGCTAGAATGCCATAATGTTTAGGTTATGCCTACGCTTTTAATTGATCCACCAAGTCTTATGCTGTTGAGACGATAGTTATCAATTACAGGTCCATCGAGGATTGGCGGCCTATAGCATGGTCGAGATGCGGAGGTTGCCAATCATCCACGTTACTAATATGCTTTGTTATGTCGATGTGGCAAAATTTTCCCATTGTATGATATTTTTAGGAAACGCCGACCTCTGGTGAGAGAGATTATGGGGGAGTTATGCTGACGTTGCATCGTCTGAATCAGTTATGCTCACAAGAAAAGGCTTGCGGTGAAATGACAAATAAGAAATATTGCACGATGCTATTAGCGCTAGTCAGAACCCTGAGAGGCCGCTGCTTCTCAAGATTAAGACTCATCTGTCTGTTGTTGCTAATCCCACTGGCCCCGGCGCTACAGGCCGAGACCCTGGCCCTGACTGCAGCGAGAATTATCGTCGGCAATCAAAATCATCCCCTGCTCGACAGCGCTGTAATAGTCGAGGATGACAAAATTATTCGGTTGCTCAGGCGTGAAAAGATCCCTGCTGGCATGCGTATTATCGACCTCGGTGATGCGACCCTGATGCCGGGCATGATCGATGCACATACTCACCCGCTGCTCTCCACTGGAGATTATCAGACCAGCCACCTTGCGCAGAGCTCTGCCTATAAGTCACTGCGTGCCGCGGCCTTTTTTCAAAAGCTTGTCTATGCCGGCTGGACCGGGCTAAGAGTGGCAGGTGATGGGGACGTATTCTATGGCAACACTGACATCCGTCGTGCTATCGACGAAGGTTTTATTATGGGTCCGCGCATGGCGGTCGCCAACCACTATCTGTCCATCACCGGTGGCGGCGGTGACCTAAACTACCTGTCGCCCGAACAGAGCGTGATTGCCGACGGTCTAATCGTCGACGGCGTCGATGAGATTCGCAAAGCGGTGCGTACAGAAATAAAATACGGTTCCGACTGGATAAAAATTATGGCCACCGGCGCCTATCTTACAGTTGGTGACAGCCCAAAAAATGTATCGTTCAGCCCGGAAGAATTTCAGGCCGCCATGGACGAAGCTAACCGGCAAGGCATACCTGTCATGGCACATGCTCATGCCACCGCTGGCATAAAACAAGCCGTGCTTGGCGGTGCGCGGAGTATTGAGCACGGTACGTTTCTCGACCATGAGGTTATTAATTTGATGGCGGCGCGTGACGTGTGGCTAATTCCCACTATTTATATCGGCGATTATTATGCCATTGAGGGAGGTCTACGCGAGGACGATCGCAACAATTACTATATGGAGCACGAACGGCCGGTATGGATAAACTGGCTCAAAAAAGCCCACAAGAAGGGCGTAAAAATTGGTGTGGGCCTGGACTTTGGAGCTCAGGGCTACGCACCCGAAATCTTTGTACGAGAGTTCACCACATTGGTAGAGATTGGCATGACGCCGATGGAAGCGATTCAGGCAGGGACACGAGTCAATGCAGAAATGCTCGGCTGGGATGATAGACTCGGCACCTTAGAGGTCGGAAAATTGGCTGACATTATTGCTATAAAAGGCAATCCGCTGGACAACATCGACGCATTAAAGGATGTGTCTTTCGTGATGCTTGGCGGTCGTATTATCCGCACACCCGGCGGTCAAAAAAATCCCCCTGAGGGTTTGCTTCAGTTGCCATGATGCGCGAATCAAAGACGGCTCGCCCAATATTAATGTGGAACGCTAGATGGACTGTTGGCCTGGGCCTTAAGTTCCCCGACACTAACTTAACAGATTAGATATTTGCCGCCCTCAAACGGCGACTGTGAGGCGGCAACCGCTCTGCTCTAAAGGAGTGATTAATCGGGTTTTTGCCGACGACGTGCACGGTTTGATGCCTTGTGGCCAGGCCCGGCAGCACCACCGGCAACCGTCAAATCACCGCCCATTTGAGCCACGGCGCCACTGCTAATCTCACCTAATGCTGACTGTATTCGCTCTACATCTGGCCTATCGGCTTTCACATAGCTGTCCATAGCTTGGCGCATAACTGCGACATGGGCCGGCGAGGTGCCGCAGCAACCGCCAATCACGCGAGCACCTGCATCCATCGCCATGTGAGTGTAACGCGCCATTAATTCTGGCGTACCGCTATAACGAATTTTGCCCTCGACCCACTCGGGGATACCACAGTTACCTTTTGCCACCAGTATAGGTACCACACCGGCTAATTCGGCAGCTTGCTGCATATTCACAATAGCAGCTATCACCTCCGCAGCACCCAGGCCGCAGTTGGTACCATAGGCGACCAATGGCGTGCACAGTTCAGATTGTAGCTGTACAAGATCTGCAGGCGTCACACCCATCATGGTACGGCCATTGGTTTCGATACTCAGGGTTAGCACTATGGGTAATCCTGCTACACTAGCCCCTCGCACTGCCGCATGACATTCTTCGATGGAAGATAGAGTTTCGATCCAGAGAATGTCAACGCCGCCATCCTTAAGCGCCATAGCCTGCTCGGCAAAAGCCACCTCACCTTCCTCTATCGTCATTAGCCCGGCTGGCGCGAAGATCTCGCCTGTTGGCCCCATGGAACCAGCCACTACAACCTCACGACCGCTCGCGGCAATCTCTTTGACTAATATTTGCGCAGCGGCATAATTAAATTCTGTCACACGCTCCTGTGCATCATGAAGCTTCAAGCGATAGCTATTACCGCCAAACGTATTGGTCAAAACGATATCTGAGCCAGCATCGATGAACGATCGATAGTGCGACGCCACACGATCGGGGAAGTCGACATTCCAAAATTCAGGAGAATCTCCCGACTGCAAGCCGAGTTCAAATAAGTTGGTACCCGTGGCACCATCAATTAGCAAGCTGTGTTTTTCGTCAAGCAATCGTAAAAAGATATTATCCATAGATAATCTACGCCATCCACCAAAGAGTTGTACAACAAAGAACATTATTGCGCTGGGTTAGAGATACCGAAGAAATAACAGGTTTCGAGTCTTGGCACTATACGATCAATCATGCCAAAAAGCCTTCTTTTTGGCATGATTCCCGAAAGCTAAGTGAACAACACACGAAACTAGTATCGCGACTGGCGTACCTTTCGGGCACAGATTTTGGTACTAGCTCGTAGGTAGTCGTCTTCACCCAAATAGGCATTCTCTCGCTTTTCCGCTCGCATACATTGTTTGTAAGGCGAAAACAAATAATCCGCGACAGACAGCGCACCAATCATGACAATGCCAGCGACCAGTGCTCGAATTAACCAGACTTTACCGCTTTTAAATACATCTAATGACCCTTTCATTACTCGGAATCCTTGTTACTCAGTTAGCCACTGCCTTGGCGCCAGATAAGCAGTAATCAGTAAATTGTCTAAGGCCTGCGTCGAATATTTGGCTAGCCGCAATCAATACGCTAATATCGGTATGACCTTACCAGTATTGTTCATTATTCGGAAGGCGTTAAGGTAAGTTTTGGTCTGGGACTTGAAGCCATATCGAGGGCTTTAACTGGCGATCCAGCCTATTTAGCGGCCAAGGGCATTGCTTGAGCCCCGGAGGCCCAAAGATCGCGTAGGTTGCAACCTTGAAAAATGGTGTTATAGTTAACCAACACACCACCAATAATGACAAACCCAGCAGACGCCTCGTTATGAAAATTGAATGGCATGACAAGAGTCCTATCTTTCGACAGCTAGCGGAAAAGTTACGTGAGCTGATTCTTCAGGGAATCTATGACGATAACGACGCCATACCATCAGTGCGCCAAATTGCTGCCGACCACCAAATTAATCCGCTTACTGTATCCAAGGCTTTTCAGATGCTGGTAGATGAACAGCTAGTGATTAAAAAACGAGGGCTCGGCATGTACGTTGCGCCCCACGCAAGACACCAACTAATAGCCAGCGAACGCAAGCGATTTTTAGAGCAGGAGTGGCCCAGATTTAACCAACGCGCTGTGGATCTAGGATTTGATCTCAGCATCTTAATGAAGGAGTTATCATGAGTACAGTCATTGAAGCACAGGGAATGAGCAAGTCATACGGCAACTTTAACGCTCTTGATGATATCTCTTTTGCCATACAACCGGGATCAATTGTAGGCCTAATTGGCCCCAACGGCGCTGGTAAAACCACTACATTAAAAGCATTGCTTGGCCTCATTCAATTTGATGGCGACCTGTCAGTACTAGGCGCCGATCCCAGAAAGGGACGCCATAGCTTAATGGAGCGAGTGTGCTTTATCGCCGATGTGGGCGTGCTACCGCGGTGGTTAAAAGTATCCAATGCACTGGACTATGCTGCAGGAGTACACCCAAAGTTCAACCGTCAGCGGGCCGAAGAAATACTCGCCGCCACTAATATCCCCATGAATAAGCGTGTCAAACAACTAAGCAAAGGCATGGTGACCCAGCTACACCTCAGCCTGGTTATGGCCATCGATGTGGAACTATTAATCCTTGATGAGCCGACACTGGGACTCGACATCCTCTACCGGAAATCGTTTTATGAAAGGCTGCTCAACGATTACTGCGACAAGCAAACCAGTATTATTATCAGCACCCATCAGGTCGAAGAAATAGAGTCGCTACTCACCCACTTGCTGTTCATAGACGGCGGTAAAATTATCCTCGACAGCGCTATGGACGACTTAGCGTCCAAGTACGCTGAGGTATTAGTATCCCCTGATGATTGGGCCCGCGCTGGGGCCCTGGCACCCATTTACAGTCGCGATCTACTCGGTAAAAAAGCGATGATTTTTGAAGATATAGCCGCGGACGATCTTGCAATACTGGGTGATGTCTCAGTGCCCAGCGTCGCCGATCTATTTGTTGCGAAAATGCGAAATAACGGCGGTGTAAAATGAAATCTCTAGCAATGTTGACCCGACGTGAATTCTGGGAGCACCGTAATACGTTCGTGGCCCTACCCGCGCTTGTCGTTGCGGCGCTTTTCGCTGTGATGCTTCTGGGCACGGCCTATACGCCACCTAGCGTTAATTTTAGCGTACAAAGCAACATAGATTCCAACGGTTTTAGCGTGCCAAGCAACATTCCGTCCGGCGGTAATCAACAACAATATGAATACCAGAGTGACCTCACCGGCACTTGGGCAACCCTATTAGTCACTGAGTTGCAGGCCACTGATAACGAAACTCGCGCAAAGTATCTTGCGGTCGGCCTGCGAACTATTGAACGCATTCTGTCGGTCATTCTTTACCTAGTGACCCTGTCTTTTTTACTTAACTGCCTGTTAACCGATAGACGCGACCGCAGCATACTCTTCTGGAAATCGATGCCAGTCTCTGATCAGGCCACGGTATTGATGAAACTTTTTACCGCAGTAATAGCCGTACCGCTAGTCTATTTTGCCGGCATTGCGGCACTCCAAGTTAGCTGGCTATTCCTATTAAGCCTGAGTACCGCTGGGACTGAGCTGTCGGCTTGGGAGACCGTTTGGGCACCTGCGCAGTTGCTAAGTCACTGGCTGGACTATCTGGCTCTGGTACTAATCAACATTCTTTGGTGCCTGCCACTATGGGGCTGGCTTCTGGTAGTCTCCGCCTATGCTAAAAGCGTCCAACTAATTTGGGCGCTGGGAGGACCGATTGCCCTGGTGTTCGTCGAGCGATTAGTGTCAGACCAAGATCATATGAAGGCCTGGATCATGCAGCACTGCATGCCCATCACCAGCTCAGCCAACATCTCTGACCAGCTGTTAAGCATAAACATGCTCAGTGCCCTAATAACCGGAGCGGCCATGGTTGGCCTGGCAATCTTGCTCAGAGGCCGAGCCGACGAGCTATAATATTGACTCACGCCCAGGCTAACTAAGATAGGAAATAGATTCGGCCTGAAGGACTTAAGTACCAAAGGACTAAAGGACTAAAGGACTAAAGGACTAAAGGTAACAATGGAACGGCTCCTACTGACCACAGCCGTTTCACTGTTGCTGCCAACTAGCCTTAGCAAACGATGGGTACGAGCTCGTTGATTGTATTAACGCTAGGGATGCTTGATCAACTTCCTCCCTATCTGCGCGCGAGTTAACGTATGGCTCAGACATTTAGAGGACAGGACCAACCAATTACCGCGCTAATAGAACTATAAAGATCTTTGTGCTGTCTTCTCCATCCGCCGCGCTAAAACTCATCAGCAAGTCATCTTTGCCATCGTAATTTAAGTCATTGACGCTCACCAAATCACCATCACTTGGCAGATGAGTTTTATAGCTGACACTGCGCTTGGCAAACATCTTACTATCAGATTTACCGTAGTAAATACGCAGCTTATTATCACCTGCTGATAATATTAAATCTTTTAGGCCGTCACCATTGACATCGCCAAGTTTAACGACGGGTGTTCCCGTTTGACCCGATGACAGGCTAAAATTTAACCCTACCTCTTTGCGAAAGTTAGGTTTACGTCCATAGTTGTTGGCGCCATTCATTTTGAACACATAAACATCTTGATCGATACTCCCTGAAACTAAGGCACCGATAATCTGCGTGAGTCCAATATCAAATCCAACCAGCAACACCTCTAACATATCGTCATTATCGAGATCAGAAAAATCTAATCCCGTCAGCACGCCGTCGGCACGAATAACGCTACTCGGCTGTTTAGCAAAAACTAACCTACCGAGCACCTTTGTGCCTAAATAAATCTCATAATCATTGGCTCTATCAAGCACGCCTGACGCTTTAGAATATTTCACCACCATGTCCGCAATACCATCACCATTTAGGTCTCGCAGGGCATCAAGCATACGCGACTCAAGATTACTTTGGTCTAATTGCTCGCCGCTCTCACCACGCTTAGTCCACCATTCCAAACTACTGATTGAAGCGTTTACGCTGATAGTTTCTGCCGTCTCATTAAACTGACCATTTTCAAGCTGGAGAAAAACTTCTATCTCGCCCTCTCCTACCCGTGATATATCTATCCGGTTATCGAAATTAACGTCCGCAAAAAATAACGTCACCGGTGTGTAACTGATAGTTTTTTGCTCAAGACTCATCTGTGGTTTAACAGGCAGTACCTGGCGAAAAAACCGGTTATCCTCTCGCCCGATCAAAAGAACTGTTTGACTAAAATTGGTTACAACGACATCGTCAAACGTATCGTTATTTAGATCTCGGACAAAATCTCCACGCATCAAATAGACCGCCTCTGGCTCTAAATATAGAGACTTGATTGCTGCCCGCTGAATAAATTGACCCTTCTGATATTCATAGAGCCCTGATGACGAAGTAAAATAGATTGTTTGTAACGCTTTTTTCGCTAATACCTGCTTAGACTGACCAATATCAAAACTGTGAAAGCTCCTCGGAATCGCCGTCTTATCCGTCACGGTATATTTTTGGAGTATCACATCGTAGATATAGATTATTAACCATCGATTTTTGTTTTCATCCAATGAAATAGTTAACAACTCTTTACCTGGTTGGGATAAAAAGTTGCCCGCGATAACCCCCATAGTTAAGGGGTATGGCGCCTCGACAGACTGATCGAGGAAGGCAAGCTTTTTGCTGGCCGCACTATGTGATTCAATTGAGAGAGCTGTAAAAATAAGTAGTATAAAGACTCTGCCCAACCAAGGTAATCGGCTAATAATGAAAGGGTTCATAATTACGGCGCTTGCTGCTAGATGTGTGACTTTATATTGGCACAAATCTAACGCCTAGTGAAGAGAACTAGTCCTTATCTTGTAGGTTCAATCGTCAATTTATTTGGGTCCCGATTAGTACCATCGATTACATTTACGAGCCTGTATAGGACGGTGCCGGCTAGCTTTTAGAGCCCAAGAGGGGAAGTTCATTAGATGGTCGAGATAGTGTTTATCGTTTGCATCTCAAGGATAGGCTGGCACTACCCTAACTAATTAACATGATTCGCCCGGTGCCTGGAGCCTAAGAGTACCATCAATGTGAATGTCTCTCTGTGGGAATGCAATTGTAATACCATTATCAGCGAACGAACGGTTAATGATAAATCGAATATCAGAACGAATCTCGCGCGCACTTTTGTCGCCAACCGAATAAACCCAGAAATAGGCATCAAAAACCAAGGAACTATCACCAAAATCTTCAAATATTATTTGCGGTGGAGGCTCAGTCAGTATTAATTCATGGGCGACAACAGCTTTTTGCAACAGGTTTCTAACCTTGTCTACATCAGATCCATAAGCGACGCCTACGCGCACAGTACATCTAAATAGCTTGTCTTCAAGCGTCCAATTAGTCACTGTTTCCTCGAGTAATTTCGAGTTCGGCACCAATAAATGGACGCCATCTACACGCCTAATTTTTGTCGAGCGCGTATTGATTTCTTCAACTGTGCCGCTTACACCGCCAGTCTCTATAAAATCGTTGATACTAATGGGTCTTTCCCAAATTAAAATCCAGCCACTAATAAAGTTATTGATAATATTTTGTGCGCCGAATCCAATACCGATCGCAACAGCGCCAGATATAAAAGCAAAAGCAGATAGTGGGACATTGAGCATTTCAAGCAGTGAAATAGACAGCACTATTAGTCCAAGAATATAAATAGCCCTGCGCACAACCTGTACTAAATTAACATCCATACTGCGGCGATGCATTTGTTTTGTAATGCGACGCACCAGCCAATTAAGCAATAAATATCCACAGGTAATTACCAGCGGAATGAACACCAATTGCCCAACTGTTACATCATAGCCGCCTAGCGTAAAAGCCTTAATGGCAGAGAACTTTTGAATGTCGGTCATAACTAAAACCACCTCTTAACCTTAAGTATTGCAATAACGGAAATTGATATGAATAACATAGTTCCAACTATAATAATAAAGGCGGTTGGATCCTCCAGACCAGGTAACCCACCGACATTCATTCCGAATACTCCGGTAACGAAGGTCACCGGCAAAAATATCAACGACACTATTGAAAGTGCGTACATACGCGTATTTTGTTGCGCCATAGCAATATTCATTACTTCTTCCTGTAATACCAACGTTCTCTCGCGGACCAAATCTAAATCCTCCAGATAGCGTGTCATTCGGTCTATTTGCTCCCTCAATTGATATGCACACCCCTCAGGCATTGAGGTGGTTGCATAGGTATACAACGTATCAAGTGCGTCACGTTGCGGCCCAAGGTAACGTCTAACACTAGCAATCTCAGATCGTAGCATCGATATTTGTGATCTTGAGCACGACATATTTACCGACTGAACGGCGAGCTCCAATCGCACTAACTGATCTTCAATTCCCTCCACATAATCTGAAATTCTATCCGTCACTCTACCAATAATAGCGACAACAAGATCCGGGATATTCTCCGGCCCTTTGCCAGCTAATATATCTTCGTTTATATCTTGAATAGATAACAGTTTTCGTTGGCGAACCGTTATTAATCGATCAGCTTCAATCCATATTCTAAGCGAAATCATATCCTCGGGATCAGCTCCGGGATTCAAGTTAATCCCACGGATAAAAACTAACAGGCCTTCTTTAAATTTGACTGTCCTAGGTCTAGTATCAGGTTGAGTAAGTGACTGCACAACTATCTTTTGAATGTCTAATGAATCTAGAAACCGCGCGGCGCTAGGATGGCTGTAATCGATATGCACCCAGGCCTGATTTAGCTCACCAGTTCTTATACGAGTACCGCCGCCTTCGGAATCTAAGTTATGACCGAAAACAAAGCATGGATCATTTGTATCTATCATAAGTCAATCTCTATTAACCATGCCTTTAACACGCCAATAATAACTTTAATAATTGAGGAGATTTTTCACACCTGGCGTCAGCTTATTTCAATAATTTATCAAATGCGTACCGTGTTTGGGGGTGTTACCGGCTCCATTTTAATTGCTCTTCAATCGCCGTGATCATCATTCTCGCAACATCTTTTTCGGTTGCGGTTTCGATCCCCTCTAAACCGGGCGAAGAATTAACCTCCAACAGCAAGGGTCCGGTTTTCGAACGAATAATATCAACACCAGCCACTGCCAGCCCCATAGCTTTAGTGGCCTTTACCGCCAAACGACGCTCTTCTGCGGTGGGACGCACCACAGAGGCGGAACCGCCCTGATGAATATTGGCACGAAAGTCACCAGGTGCCGCTTCACGCTGAATAGACGCACAGACCTTGCCATTAATCACAAACAGACGAAGATCTTTACCACCTGCTTCTTTAATAAACTCTTGCACCAGCAGGTTTGCTTTCACCGCCTTAAAGGCGTTGATTACGCTCTGTGCTGCTTTCTTGGTTTCTGCCAACACAACGCCACGACCCTGACTGCCTTCGAGCAATTTAACAATGAGCGGTGCGCCACCCACCATATCAATAAGTTCATTGGTATCAATAGGAGAATTTGCAAAACCTGTTAGCGGAATATCCAGACCACTTTTAATGAGTAACTGCAGCGAAAATAGCTTGTCACGGGACTGACTGATCGCCAGCGAGCTATTTTGTGCATACACACCCATACTCTCAAACTGACGGGTGAGGGCACAGCCGTAAAAAGTAGCGCTAGGACGAATACGTGGAATCACAGCGTCCAAGCCGGTGACAATATGTCCCCCACGATAATGAACTTCAGGGTTTTCATCATCGAGCTTCATATAGCAGTCTTTGATACTCAAAAACACCATCTCATGACCGCGCTCTTCACCAGCCTCTAGCAGGCGCTGATTACTATAAAGTTCGGGATTAGTGGCCAGTAGCGCAATCTTTAGTCCGGTCTTTTTGATCGGAGCAATGCCATACATATCCCGCAACTCAAGATCACTGATGCGCCCTAGATTCATGCTGGACGACGGGTCTACCAGAACGCGACCTGCCATCGCTTCACGCCCCAAAAGCATGCGATATCCCATGCTGTCACGATTGGTCAGGGTCAGCTCTATGTCCCATAACTGGTCACCAAGACGCATAGGTACCTTTATGACATAGCGTTTTTCACTGGCACCACTGGTGCTTTTAATTATCCGCCGATCGAGTATTGGCGATTCACAGCGCAGCGATACCTTGCGATTGTTCTGGAGTGGATGCACATCAAACGAAACCCAGGAAACATTACCCCGTTTAAACGTCTGAATATTAAACGCATGCAGAGCCGATGTCTTGGCCCCTGAGTCGACGCGAACTTTTACGGCCGGTATACCCAGCTGTGCAAGCTGGCACCATTCTTCGCTGCCAATAATGGTCTTTTCTGTTGACGCTGTGGGCATTAGTCGTTTTCTCGTTAGGGGCTATTGGACCAGTAGACAATTAGATTTCAAAATGGCACTCGAGTACAGCAAAATGTTAGTTAAATCTCAGCAGGCCATCTTTAAGTGCGTCCATCCCAGCGTGATTGACAATAACAAGAACATCCATGGGTTTGTCAACTGTTCTGGCTTTGCCCTCACCCCCTCTCAAATAAAAGGGGCCGCCGTCGCTGCGCTCCCGCGTTATCTTACCGCTGCGCGTGTTCATTCCCTGTAGCAGCCAGAAACCAAAAAAGGCCACCCTTTCGGGTGACCTTTTCTGGTATTTTGGTGGAGGCGGCGGGAATTGAACCCGCGTCCGCTAATCCGCTGCCCACGGCTCTACATGCTTAGTTCAGTCTTTAGTTTTAGTCCGTTGCAACCCGACTGACAGGGCGTTTCAGCCATGTTAGCCAACCTAATGACGCTCTAAGCAAACTCCTAGCTTTCAATACGTAATCCTCTAATAACAGAGAATGTGTGCCACATTGTGTGACAGTCAAAAGCCATATTCAAGTGTAAAAACTTAGGATTCCTACCCGCGAAAAATACCCCCATAGGGTCAAGTGTTTTGAGACTTTAAAAAGACAGGTAAAGGCTCGGTTTTTGTTGTTATTTTTATTTGTTT
>Ga0115004_10000475_pt1 | contig 30510 bp, 31 predicted proteins | sample ArcticOcean_MG_C_10_FD_88737 | JGI IMG/M metagenome (GOLD analysis project Ga0115004, IMG submission 88737) | Marine microbial communities from western Arctic Ocean - ArcticOcean_MG_CB11_90 | ecosystem: Environmental > Aquatic > Marine > Oceanic | place: Arctic Ocean: Canada Basin | collected... | reverse complement strand
CAGGGAATACCTTGTAACACCAATCTCTTTTAAGATTAGGTTAGTTTTGATGGTTGAAGTTATCATAGAGATAAAATATTAACATTTACTAATGAAAATGGATAATCAGAATAACAAATATAAAGCCTTTAAGCCCATTGAACTTGAAAATAGATCATGGCCTTCAAAGGTTATTAAGGAGTCGCCTCTTTGGTGCTCTGTAGATCTTAGAGATGGAAATCAAGCCCTTATTGAGCCAATGGGAGCTGAAAGAAAAGATCGCATGTTTGCCCTCCTTTGTGACCTAAAATTTAAAGAGATAGAAGTTGGTTTTCCTTCAGCCTCTCAAACTGATTTTGATTTTGTAAGAGATCTTATTGAATCAAAGAAAATTCCATCTGATGTAACTATTCAAGTCCTTACTCAATCAAGAGATGAGTTAATACAGAGAACTTTTGAATCTTTAAAGGGAATCCCTCAAGCTATTGTTCATTTTTATAATTCAACATCTACACTTCAAAGAAAAGTTGTATTTAGACAAGATAAAGCTGGAATAAAAGAAATTGCAATTAATGGTGCAAGAAAAATAAAAGAACTTGCTGAAAAAAATCCAGATACTGATTGGCGTTTTGAATACTCTCCTGAAAGCTTTACTGGTACTGAGTTAGATTATGCTGCGGAGGTTTGTGATGCAGTTGTTGAAATCTTAAAAGAAGCATCTGATCATAAAATAATTATCAACCTTCCAGCAACTGTTGAAATGTCAACGCCAAATATCTATGGCGATCAAATAGAATGGATGAATCAAAATCTTCAGCATAGGGATGATATATGCTTAAGCCTTCATCCTCACAATGATAGAGGAACTGCTGTGGCAGCCACAGAGTTTGGATTAATGGCTGGTGCCGACAGGGTTGAGGGAACTCTTTTTGGAAATGGTGAAAGAACTGGAAATGTTGATATTGTTACTCTTGCTCTGAATATGTTTACACAAGGGATCGATCCACAATTAGATTTTTCAAATATTAATGCCGTTATGCGAGAAGTAGAGTATTGCAATCAACTACCAGTTCATCCAAGACATCCTTATGCAGGAGATCTTGTTTTTACTGCCTTTTCAGGCTCACATCAAGATGCCATAAAAAAAGGCTTCCAGGGAATGAGAGAATCTAACGATCCAGCATGGGAAGTACCTTACTTACCAATAGATCCAGCTGATTTAGGAAGAAGTTATGAAGCTGTTGTGAGAATAAATTCACAATCAGGAAAGGGTGGCGTAGCCTTCTTACTTGAAAAAGATCACGGTGTTTCCTTGCCAAGAAGATTGCAAATTAGCATGAGTCAAAAAATACAAAAGTTAGCTGATGAATCTGGTAAAGAGATTAATACTGCAGAAATTTGGAGAATTTTTGAAGATAATTTTTTAATTCCAAAAAGAGGCTTTTCTTATATAAGTCATAACTCCTCCTCTCAAGATGACGTGCATCATTTAGAGCTAAAGATGCTTATTAATGAAAAAGAAGTAACTATAAATGGCTCTGGAAACGGTCCAATTGACTCTCTTATGAACGGTCTATCTAAGGAACTTGGAGATGTAATAAAGGTTTCTGACTATCATCAATCAGCCATATCTTCTGGCTCTGATGCTAAAGCTGCTGCTTATATAGAATTAGAGCAAGACGGAAAAACTAGCTGGGGTGTTGGCATTAATCCCAATACAACACGAGCTTCTTTTGAAGCTATTATTGTTGGGCTAAGCAAGCTTTCTAATAACTAGTCAAAGTTAGGCTCTCTTTTCTCAAAAAAAGCAGAGACTGCTTCATGGTTTTGAGGGCTTCTTGTTAATTCATTTTGAATTTCTGCTTCGCTCGCATAGGTATCCCAGTAACTGACATGCAGAGACTCTCTCATTAATATTTTTGTATGACTTAACGATTGAGATGATCTTTTAGATAATTTTAGAGCCCATTCCATAGTCTTACTTTCCAACTCATCACTTGAAACAATTTTATTTGCAATACCGTACCGCAAGCATTCATCTGCAGTAATTTTCTTTGCTTCAATTGCATACTCATATGCCTTTGCATAACCCATAAATTTAGGAAGAAGCCATGAAAGACCTCCATCAGGAACTAGGGCTATATTACTGAAAACAGAAAGTATATAGCTATTATCAGCCATCACTCTTAGATCACAAGACATAGCTATTGCTGCTCCAATGCCTGCGGCAGGTCCCGAAACAGAGGCAATAACTGGCTTAGGCATTGAGGTAATATCTAAAAAAATTGGTTTATAGCCCCTCATAAGAGCATCTTTAGAGCTTTCCCAGCTAGATTCACTTTCACTTAAATCAGCGCCTGCAGAAAAAGCTCTTCCAGCTCCAGCAATTATAACAACCTTAATATCCTTGTCGTCTCTAACATCGGCAGTTACTTTTTGAAGATCCCATATTAATTGCTCATTCACAGCATTAAGTAGCTCTGGTCTATTTAGTTTTATTATTGCAACCTTATTTGCTTTAATTAGCTCTACGGTATCGAAACTCATATCATTTTCCTATTAAATATTTTTAATAATTATATAGCCTACTTCTTAGAGATAACAATATAGCCATCCCTGTAATTAGTTCTTCCCCCTGGAAGATCTTGATCGTCTCTAGACCATGAAACTTCAGATTTTGGTCCAGGCCTAGATGAGAGGAATGTTTTGGTAATCTCGTTAATTATTTTTTTACTCGGGAAAGATATGCCCTGCTCTCGAATAGAAGTCCTTAAAATATCAATGACTATTTTACTGTCTAGTTTCTTTAATTCTTTAAGGGAAATTCTATTTTTAATTAAATGATTGAAGCTCTTATCTAGTAAATATGAATAGGATTTATTTCTGTCTCTAATAATTTCTGAAGTAGCTTGGATTCTAGATGGAGTATTTGGCCACCTCTTTTCAATTAATGGAATTATGTCATTTCTAATAAAATTCCTATCCTGATTACTTTCAAAATTAGAACTATCTTCAATAAAGCTTATCTCATTAGATTTTAAATAATCTAGAAGTTCTACTTTTGTATAATCTAGTAAAGGCCTTACTAGTACTCCATTACCAACAGGCCTTGATAGTGCAGGGCCCTCAAGTCCATCCAGTCCTGTACCCCTAAACATTCTTAATAAAATAGTCTCTGCCACATCATTTGCATGGTGACCAAACAATATCTGCTCCCCAGTATTTAGAATATTTGAGAAAGCTTCATACCTTACCTTTCTAGCTGCTGACTCAAGACCATCTCCATCTACCCGCACATGAACAAATTCAGTATGTAAAACAATATTTAGTTTATTACATACATTTTTACAGTGGGATTCCCAAATATTGTTATCTGGAGAGAGGTTATGGTTAACATGAATAGCCTCTAAGTCGATAGAGTGACTCTGCCTTAAGTTTGAAAAGAGATAAAGCAGAGCTGTGGAATCAGCTCCTCCACTATAAGCAATATAGATTTTTTTATTAAGATCTATATGTTTTATTAAATTTTCTGGATTAATCAAGATCTAAGCACCTATATCTAGGAGCCTTTTGTATCTTCTCTCAAGAAGGTCATCCATTGAGTATTTACTTAAAATAGCTAAATTGGCTACAAGTGATGCTTTTATGTTTGCAGATACTAAATCAAAATCTCTATGAGCCCCGCCAACTGGTTCAGAGATAACCTCATCAATAAGATTAATTTTTTTAAGCTCTGATGAAGATACCTTCATTGCGGTAGCAGCTTCGGGTGCTTTTTCTGGAGTTCTCCAGATAATTGATGCACATGCCTCCGGAGATGCTACTGCATATGTTGCATACTCAAGCATTGATAAGTGATCACCAATACTTATAGCTAGGGCTCCACCTGACCCGCCCTCACCTGTAACAACTACAATGATGGGTGTTTTGAGCTCAGACATTACCGCCAAGTTTCTAGCTATAGCTTCACTCTGACCTCTTTCTTCTCCCTCAATTCCAGGGTAGGCGCCTGCAGTATCAATAAAGGTGATTACTGGAAGTGAAAATTGTTCTGCAAATTGCATTAATCTTTTAGCCTTTCTATAACCTTCTGGCTGAGGCATACCAAAATTTCTTCTTAGCTTTTCCTCTGTCTCCCTTCCTTTTTCATGACCAATAATCATGACAGGAATATTTTCAAGATACGCCGTCCCTCCTACCAAGGCCGCGTCATCTCCAAACTGTCTATCACCATGCAGTTCATCAAAATCATCAAAGACTCTTTCTATGAAATCTAATGTATGAGGTCTTTGAGGATGTCTTGCAACTTGAACGGTTTGCCATATTGAAAGCTTTGAGTAGATTTTTTTTGTTAAAGCATCTCTCTGATTTTCTAAAGTAACTATTTCTTTATTAATTTCAGGTAGGCTAGATGAGGCCAGTCTAAGGGCACTTATTTTCTCTGAAATATCTTGAATAGATTTCTCAAAATCTAAAAACTTTTGATCTTCAGAGTTTTTTTTACCAGGATCATACCCATCTGATGTATTTTTATTTTCTACCATAATTCTTATTACAAACTATTTACAATAAAGTAAGTTATATCTCCAATGCATTTGTTCCAAATATTTCTTCTAAATACGTTAAATTTATTAAAGTCGGAGGAAATTTAAATCTCTCACCTGCATTTATTATAGCTTCAGATTCACCAGTCTTAACTTTAATATTTAATTGGCAGCTTCCATGCTCCCAAAAATCATCTTTTATTTCTCCAAGCTTGACTGAAAGGTTATCCAGAGATGATATATCGGATTTTTCAATATTTATCATTATTTCTCTTACTTTCTTTTTAAGCTCATCATCAAGGGAGTGGACTTCTCTAACCCTCATTCTATACATGGCATCTCCTAAATCCTTTGACTTGTAATCATCAATTTCTATAGTTCCTTTTAAAACCAGAATGCTACCTTCCTTTAAGATGCCATGACATGTTTCCAAGACCTCACTAGCTACAACTCCATCCATAATCCCACTACCATCATCAAAATTAATAAATGTTAATGGATTTCCTTTTCTATCTTTGATTTGTCTGGCGCTATTAATTAAACAAACAAGAGATGCTTTTTTTATATCATTTGTTAGATCGCCTATTTTTCTTGATCTAAGCTTTTCAATTTTAGTCTCAATTGCATTAACAGGATGGCCTGATAAATAATAGCCTAATGATTTCTTTTCTAAAGAAAGCAATTCACTCATAGTAAGATCAGGTAGATTTTTATACTTCTCATATGGATCAAAATCCTCGTCAATAGATGCAAATAAATCACCACTTTTTGCACTAGGCCCATTTACTGCCCTTGAACTATCTTTAAGCATATCTTCTATACATGCTATAGCTATAGTTCTAGATGGCGCAATACTATCAAAGGCACCAGACTGAGATAAAGCCTCAAGAGATTTTTTTCCTCCAAGTTTGATATCTGCTTTTTTAGAAAAATCCCATAAGTCTTTAAAGTTGGCAGATAGCCTTACATTACAAACATGTTTAATAAAAGAATCAGCAACGCCTTTTATAGCTCCGAGTCCATATTCAATATCAGAGTCACTATTAACTAGGAATCTTTTACTGCTAGTTAATATATTTGGGTTTAAAACTTTAATGTTCATTCTTTTGCATTCTTGAATTAGCGCGTAAATCTTATCTGTATTTCCAAGCTCTGTAGATAAAACAGCCGACATGAAATGTTCTGGGTAATAGGTTTTAAGAAAAGCTGTTTGATAAGATATAACTGCGTATGCAGCTGAATGAGATTTATTAAATCCATACTCCGCAAATTGCTCGATTAGCTCAAAAATCTCATTAGCTTTTTTAGCAGGAATAGATTTCTCTTCACACCCCTTTACAAAAATTTCTCTTTGCTCTTCCATCTCTTCAATTTTCTTCTTACCCATAACGCGTCTAAGAATATCTGCCTGCCCCATTGTGTAGCCAGCAAGAACTCTGGCCGCCTCCATGACCTGTTCTTGATAAACGATAACACCATATGTCTCAGATAAAACAGGCTCTAGAAGCTCATGTGGATAAACTACCTGGCTCTTTCCATGCTTTCGTTCAACAAAAGTTGTATGCATGCCTGAATTTAAAGGGCCTGGCCTATATAAGGCTAACAATGCAGTTATTTCTTCAAACTTAGTTGGTTTTAAACTTTTTATAAGAGCTCTCATTCCAGTAGATTCAAGTTGAAAAATAGCCATTGTTTTTCCTGAGGCAAGTAACTCAAATACTTTGGGATCATTTAAGAGGATATTATCTAGATTTAATAGATCATCCATTTTTTTAGATGCATTAATTGACTTAACTGCTCGATCAATTACGGTGAGAGTTCTTAATCCAAGAAAATCAAACTTAACAAGTCCAATTTTCTCCACATCATCTTTATCGTATTGAGTCATTACCGAAGATGATTGCCTGTCATTATAAACAGGACAAAAATCTGAAATGCTTCCCGGTGCTATGACCACTCCACCTGCATGTTTGCCAACATTTCTGGCAATGCCCTCTAACTTATATGCTAGATCAACAACTTCTTTAACTTCTGGATCATTTTTTATAGCCTGGGCAAAAATAGGCTGATCTTCCTTGGCCTTGTCTAACGTCATTCCTGGTGCAAAAGGAATCATCTTAGAAATTCTATCTCCAACTGCATATGGTTTTCCTAAAGCTCTAGCAACATCTCTTACAACAGCCCTAGCTGCCATAGTCCCAAAAGTAGCTATCTGAGAAACAGAATTTGATCCATATTTATTACTAACATAGTCAATAACTTTATCTCGTTTTTCCATACAAAAATCAATATCAAAATCAGGCATTGATACTCTTTCAGGATTTAAAAATCTTTCAAAAAGGAGTCCATGATCAATAGGGTCAAGAGTTGTTATTCCAAGAGCAAATGCTACTAAAGACCCTGCTCCAGAGCCCCTTCCAGGACCTACAGGCACATCATTATTTTTTGACCATTGAATAAAATCATAGACAATTAAAAAGTAACTTGAAAAACCCATTGTCTTAATCTGATTTAACTCATAATCCAATCTATCTGTATAGATTTTATTCTTCTCGCTATTAAAATTATTAATATAGTCTTGCAATCTTTTTTTTGAAAGATCAACTAAATATGAATCAAAGTTATGATCTTCTGGAACAGGGTACTCTGGTAAAAAATATTGTTTAGTGTGGATTGAAACATTACATTTTTTTGATATTTCATTGGTATTGTCTAGAAGAGAGTCAAACCCTTTAAATAATTCTGCCATATCATCAGATGATTTGAAGTATTGTTCTTGTGAAAAAAGTTTCTCTCTATTTGGATCATTAAGGGTCTTACCTGTATTAATGCAGACTTTTGTTTCATGTGTATCAAAGTCATCAGGTTTTGCAAACAACACATCATTGGTAGCTATTAAAGGTATTCCTTTTGCTGTTGCTATTGGCAGAATATTAGAAAAATATTCAAATTCATCAGACCTATTTGTCTTTTGGACTTCTAAGATAAAATCATCATCGAACACCTTAAGAAAGCTATCAATTCTCTTCTCAGCGTCCTTAGGCCTATTCCTTTTAAGGAGCTCGAAAACATGACTATCCTTACCACCAGAGATAACAATAATGTCATCTTTTAATTTTATTAAATCATTAAAATTTATTATTGGGCTTTGATAAGTATAGTTATTATGCGCTGATGAGATAATCTTCATTAAATTTTTGTGGCCTGTATTAGTTTTTGCCAAACAAAGAAGCTCATGAGAGTGCTCATCATCGTCAAATATAACTCTAATAGAAGATCCTGATATGGGCTTTATTCCAGCAGCTTCACATTTATTAAAAAACTTTACTAAACCAAACATATTTGATTTATCTGTTAATGCAACGGATGGGATGGTGTTTTTTACAGCACTATCTACAATCTGATTGATAGTTAATAGGCCTTGGGTGATGCTGTACTCAGAGGAAACTCTAAGATGTGAAAATGTATTTTTCATCTAACTAAACAACACCTTTAAATGTCTTCCTATGTATTAAGCAGGGACCAAAAGCCTTAATACTTTGTAAGTGGGACTTGGTTCCGTAACCTTTATGCTGCGAAAAATTATAATTTGGATATATATTATTAAATTCTATCATTAGATTATCTCTATAAACTTTAGCAATTATTGATGCTGCACTTATCTCAGCAATTAATGAGTCACCTCCTATTATTGCCTGAACTGGAAGATCTACATCCGGCTTTTGATTTCCATCAACCAGGACTTCATCAGGTGTAATTGGAAGATTTAGTATAGCCCTTTTCATTGCTAATAAAGAAGCCTGAAGTATATTTATACTATCTATTTCATCATGAGATGCTGATCCAAATGCATAATAGGAATTCTGAATAATTATAGTTGATAATTTCTTCCGAGTACCGGGACTCAACTTCTTTGAATCATCTAAGTTAGATATTTTTGCTTTAAAGATTACTGCAGCAGCAATGACCGGCCCGGCCAAGCACCCCCGACCAACTTCATCAACCCCTGCTATTATCATTGTTAAAGTAAAGAAATTCTATTAGCAGTTGCTAGAAAACCTTCACCTGTTAAAAGGTTTTTAATATCGACTTTGTCACCTTTTTGCGTGGGACAGTCTTCTAAAGATTTAGCCTCTAAAAATATACTTTCTGGAGTACATTCATTTTGAAGTAGCTCCGGGTATCTTCTGCTATCTAGAAGCAGATTTGGAAGACCGATATGCTTCACTTTTAACATTCGAGAAATAATTGAATAATTTATAGTATTGGTTTTATAGCAAATAATTGGATCTGCTCCGAGGACAGCTGCTTCAAGTGAGGCTGTACCAGATGTAACTATTGAATATTCTGAGATAGATAAAAATTCTCTTGAGCAGTTACATTCAATTATTATTGGCAATTTAGTTTCATGAAGATATGATTCAATTAAGTCTTTTAAATCCTTATCTGCTGCTGGGATGAGATAGGTATAACTATCGGATTCTTGGTTATGTTTTCTAATAAAATCTATATAAATAGGCAACATTTTTTTAATTTCAGATTCCCGACTTCCAGGAAGAATGGATATAAATTTAGTATCATCTTTTAAATTAAATTTTGCTCTAACATCCTGAATATCAGCTTTTATAATTTCAGAAAAAGGATGTCCCAAATGAATACTATTTAAACCCCTCTCTTTATAGAATTTATCTTCAAAATTAAATAGGCAAGCTGTAAAATCTATATATTTTTCAATAGCTCTAATTCTTCCTTGTCGCCATCCCCACACTGAGGGACTAACAATCTGTATATTTTTAGATACTTTTCTATTTTTAAGAGCTTTATGAATTCCCATATTAAAATCAGGTGAGTCAATTCCTATAAAGTAATCTATTCCCTCTTCAGTAAATTTTTTAATTAAGTTTTTTCTTAGTTTGGTTAGCTCTCTTATATTTAACAATGGCTCAATCAAGCCCATTATGTGAAGTTTTTTGAAATCAAATTCTGAGTTAAGCCCCTGCATTCTCATCTCTGGGCCACCAACTCCAAAAAGTTTAACTTCAAAACTTACTTTTAAAGCTTTAATAATTTCTAATCCAAGCCTGTCACCGGAGAATTCTCCTGCTACTACTCCTACTTTAAGAGTGGGCTTACTAGACACTTATCTTAAAATTCCTCTTTCGGAAACTTTGATGGATTTAATAAAAATATCAAGGTAGGGATCATTAGTTTCTTCCGCCATAGTATCGAGCTTTATCAGTGCATCCTGTAATTTCAGCTCCCTCCTATAAACAACTTTATAAGCTTTTTTAAGCAAGCCTATGGATTCATCTGATATATTATTTCTAGACATTCCTACGGCATTCAAACCAACAACCCTTGCTGGGTTAGAGGCAACTTTAATATAGGCTGGGACATCCATTGTTATAGAGGTGTTCATTCCAGCAAAAGAATGATCGCCCATTTTACAGAATTGATGAACTGTTGTGAGCGCTCCTATAACTACCGAGCTACCAATCTCAACATGACCTGCTATTCCTGAATTATTAGCAAAAACATTATTATTTCCAACGATGCAATCATGTGCGATATGTGCGTATGCCATTACAAGATTATCATTTCCTATTTCAGTAACGCCTTTATCTTGAATAGTACCCCTATGAATAGTAACGCCTTCTCTAAAAATATTATTATCACCAATAATTAATTTAGTATCTTCTCCGTTAAATTTCTTATCAGGTGTATCTTCGCCGATAGTTGAAAATTGGTAGATAGTATTATTTTTTCCTATTACCGTAGGTCCTTTTAAAACAACATGACTTAAAAGAGATGTGCCTTCTTGAATTTCAACACCTTCTCCAATAGTACAGAATGGACCGATATTGACAGAGCGATCAATTTTTACAGATTCGTGAATAATAGAGGATGAGTGGATGCTCACTATACCTTCCTATCTGCACATAAAATAGTTGCGGAGCAGGCCAATTCTCCGTTAACTTCGGCTCTACAGGAAAATTTCCAGATGCCCCTTTTTTCATTTAAAATTTCACTATAAAGGTGAACAACATCTTCAGGTCCAACTCGCTTTTTAAACCTTGCCTTATCAATACCAGCAAAGACGTAAATTGAACCCTCTTCAGGTGTCTTATTCATGCTTTTGAACCCTAAAATACCCGAAGCCTGAGCCATAGTCTCTAACAAAATAACCCCTGGCATAATAGGGTTTCCAGGAAAATGACCTTTAAAGTAATCTTCTTCAGGGCTATTGTTCTTTATACAGTGTATTTTTTTTCCAAGATCAATACTTACGATTTCATCGATAAAAAGAAAAGGTTCTCTGTGTGGTAAAAGATTAGTGATTACATCTACGGTCTTAGTATCTAACATTTCTAGATCCTTTTTTTAATAAAGATTGATGACTTAGCCCAATCTTTCTGTTTTTGAGCTGGCATTATACCAATATAATTACCTGATTCTTTGATGGTTTTAGTAATTAGAGTATGAGCTCCAATTATTACATCATCACATATCGAGATGTGTCCCAAGATACCTGAAAGACCTCCCATTTGAAAGTTTTTACCAATAACTGTAGAGCCAGCAATTGCGCAACAAGCTGCTATCGCAGAGTTTTTTCCAAGAATTACATTGTGAGCAAGGTGGACTTGATTATCCAACTTCACACCATCATGTATTTCAGTATTGCCAAGCGCACCTCTATCTATTGTACACCCTGCACCAATCTCTACATTTGAACCAATAATTAACTTACCTATTTGTTCAATTTTTACATAACCATCATCAGATGGTGCATAGCCGAATCCATCAGAACCAAGAACTGCCCCATGCTGAATTATTGAATTTTTACCAAGATATACATCTCTAACAAGAGAGCAGTTTGGTTTAATAACTACATTTTCATCAATGTTACAACCCGGTCCAATATAAACATTAGCACCGATAGAGACATTATTTCCTATGATAGCTTCATTTGAAATTACAGCAGTTGGATGAATGCTATGAGTATCTAACTCGAACGAGGGCTCTTTAAAGAGAGCGCTTAACTTTGCAAATACCAGGTAAGGATCATCTGATTGGAGATAATTTAATTCAATATCTGTATCAAATTTATTGTGCACCACAACGGCTTTGGCCTTGGTAGTTTTTAAAAATTTTATATACTTGCTATTAGCAAGGAATGTAATAGAAGTATCAGAAGAATTCTCTAAAGTTGATAAGTTATCAACGACAGCTGAACTGTCGCCAATAACTATAGAGTTTGTAAGATTTGCTAGCTCGGCTAGTGTAAAACTTTTCTTTTCAGCCACTACTCAGACTGAGTATTAGCCTCTGAAGCTGCAACATCTAACATTGAAGTAACATCATCAGTTAAGTCAAGAGCAGGATCACTAAATAAAAGAGTGTCATTCTTTTGAAGCAACACTTTAATTTGTTTTGCTTGAATTAATTCACCTATAATTTTTTGCATAGACGGTCCAGTTGAAGCAAAAACTGCTTGTGCTGTCTCTTCTTGAGCTTGCTGTATTTTGCCAGCTAAAAATTCTAGATCTTTACCTTTATCTTGAATATCTTTTTGCATTTGAGTAATCTCTTGTTGAGATAATGTCTCGCCATTTTTTTGAAGCTTCTCAGCTATAGCCTGTCTTTCTGCTTGAATCGACTGAGCTTCTTCTAAATTTGAAGAATAGTCTGCGCTTTCTTCCAAAGCCTTAAAGGCATCTGCAGCAGCCTGTGTTGTTAAAACAGCAGTTCTCATGTCTATTACGGCTATACCTTCTGCCGCAAAAACTGGTGCTGAAGCAAACAAGAATGCTATCAAGTAAAATTTAAATACGTTTTTCATAATTTCCCCTTATTGGTGATGTTTATTTTATATTAATTAGAATACATTTCCTACAGTGAATTGAAATTCTTCTGTTTCTTCAAACTGTCCAGCGTTTGTAGGCTTGGATATTGCAAAACTCATAGGACCAAATCCAGTAATCCAAGTTACACCAACACCATAAGAGTATCTTAAATCTTCTAAAGCTGGTTTATAACAGTTGAATTGATATTCTTTGCAGTTATCAGAAAAGACGTTTCCAAAGTCAAAGAAGAATGCTGATCTCATTGATCTTTGATCTTCAATAAACGGAAGTCTGAATATTAGTTGGAAGCTTCCTTCAATCTTAATATTTCCACCAATTGGATTTCTTTGTGTATTTGAATTAGCATATGGATTGTAATAAGGATAATCTAATTCTCCATCACCATCTGTATCTATAAGATTTGGACATGTGCCTTCAGAGTAATTAAATTGATAGCAAGGAGCTTCCGTACTTCTAGGACCTAATGTATTTGATTCAAAACCTCTTAAAGATCTAGGGCCTCCGGCATAAAAATTTTGAAAGAAAGGAGTTTCTTTTGTGTCACCAAAAGCAGATAAATAGCCAATCTCTCCAGAAAAACCAAATACAAAGTTTTGAGATAGTGGTTGATAATACTTTTGCCTGATATTTAGCCTAAAGTAATCTATATCACTTCCTGGAAGCGTTGAAGAAAAACTTAATGCAGTTGAGGCTCCGTCTGTTGGGAAAGTACCCCTATTCAGAGTAACTCTTTGCCAAGAAGTTTGAGCAGTCAATGTTTCAAATATATTACCTTCAGCATTTGTAAAATCCCATATCTCTCTTGCAGGACTAGTTCCAACATCAATATCAGTTTTGTCATATGTTATACCAAGGCCAACTCTTTGAGTATCTGATACTGGATAACCAAACTGGACTCCAATCCCATGAGAATTTGTTAAATAATTTGCAACATTAAACTCTCCGTAATCTGTTTCCCTAAAATATAGATTGTAGCCAAGGCTAACTCCATCCTTTGTTGCATAAGGGTCTTGGAAAGAAATGTTGTAACTTTTAGTATAAACATTTTGATTGATGCCTATTCCAACTGTATTACCGGTGCCTAAGAAATTTTGTTCCTGAAGATTAAAGCCAAGCATAAGACCAAAATCACTATAACCAACATTCCCACCAACAGATCCAGTTGTCTCTTCCTCAACACTGAAGATAATATCTACCTGATCATCATTTCCAGGAACTGGTATAGTCTCAACTGCTACCTCCTTAAAGTAACCAAGTCTCTCAAGTCTTATCTTCGAATTTTCAATACTAGCATCATTTGTCCAAGCACCTTCATACTGTCGCATCTCTCTTCTCAATACGTAATCTTGAGTAATTTCATTACCTGTAAATAATATTTTTCTTGTGTAGGTCCTAGCTCCAGAATTGATACTAAAAATTAATTTAACATCCTGAGAGTCATCGTTTATTTCTGGCTCTCCGCTAACTTCTGCAAATGCATAGCCTTGATTACCTAGCACGCTTATAAAATAATCTTCTATAGCGGTAATCTGAGCTTGGGAATAGGTTTGGTCTTTTAAAGAGTTGGTTATTTCTTCATAGAGATTTTTCTCAAAAGGGATATCTCCAATAACGTCTACATCTTTAATATTATATTTATCCCCTTCCATAATATTAAAAGTTATAAATATTGATTTCTTATCTCTTGAAAGGCTTATTTGTGATGACTCTAATGAAAATTTAATATACCCTCTATCACGATAAAAAGACTCTAAAGACTCTATATCACCCCTAAGCTTTTCTCTTGAGTAGGCATCATCATTAGATAGAAATGAAAAAAATGCGCCTTCAGATAATTCAAATCCTTTTAGGAGTTCGTCATTGGTGAATATTTCATTACCTATAATGTTTATTTTTTTTATTTTAGCGCTTTTACCCTCGTCAACTTCAATACTTATTTCTAGTCTATTCCTTGGTTTTTTGACCTCTGTTATCTCAACTCCAGCTCCATATCTTCCATTTGATGCATAAGATCTTACTAGCTCAGACTTAACTTTCTCCAATGTAGATCTTTTATAGACCTCGCCCTCTTTAATACCTACTCCATCAAGACTTTCTAGAAGTTGCTCAGTTTTTAAAGCCTTATTACCTGAAATATCAATAGCTGATATTGAAGGTCTTTCTGTTACTGTAATGATTAAGGTATTACCGTCTTTCCCAATTTGGACATCATTAAACTGCTCTGTAGCAAAAAGAGACTTGGTAATATCAGATGATTTCCTGATATTAATTTTATCTCCAACGCTTATAGGAATAATATTAAAGATACTTCCTGTAGAGACTCTTTGAAGACCTATTATCCTTATATCTCCAACTAAAAATTCTTCAAATGCAAACAGTTGAGATGTCAATAAGAAGCCTAGTAAATATAATTTAAATGTTTTCAATTGAGTTCCTAAAAAAACCTTGAGATGTCATTAAAAATGGCGAATATCATTAATGCGCCAACTAAAACTGCACCGCCAGTATAAATAAAATTTTCTGTTTTTTCTGATAAAGGCTTTCCTCGAACTGCCTCAATACCAAGAAGAGTTAGCTGACCTCCATCTAGAACAGGAATTGGTAATAAGTTTAGAACACCCAAGCTAATACTGAGAAGAGCCATTAGATACATAAATGGAAGAAGTCCTGCCTGTGCTGTGTTTCCAGCCATTTGCGCAATGCCAATGGGTCCGCTTAGATTTTCAGCTCCCATATTTCCAGTCAACATTTTTCCGATGAACTGAAGGGTCTTAATACTAAGGTTATATGTCTCATATACGCCTTTTGAAAAGGCTTGTGCTAATGACCTTTTAGTACCAAATGAGACTCCTAATACACCGATCTCCTCTCCTAAGTCGTTAAGCATTGATCCAACGCTTACAGGTAAATCAATTACAAGATTATCTCTTAAGATTTTTATAGACACATTACTGTTTGGAATAGCTGATATAGATTTCCTAATATCACTTGCATAATTAACTCTTAAATTATCTATGCTCAAGACAATATCATTCGCTTCAATATTGGCTATGCTTGCAGGGCCGCCTAATACAGTCTGGCCAATTATTGGTTTCATTTTATAATCAATCATTAGGCCTAAATAATCTGCTGGCCTAGTTTGAGATTCTGAAGTAGGTAAGAAGTCCTCTACATATATATTAATATTTACTATTTCATTGATATCTATTCTTTTAATACCCATATCTATGAAGCCTGTATATCCGGCAAGTGAAAGTAATTCTAAATTTAAATCTTTTGGCTCATTTACATTTACAGAATTTATAGACGAGATTCTATCGCCAGGAAGAATAAATTGATCAGAAGATTTAAGAACTATTGAGCTCCCAACCTCTTTGATTACAGGGACTGTTTGAGGATCAGGTGTATTTAAAAAAATTATGGAGAAAATAAAAATTGATAAAAGAAAATTTGCCAATGGTCCAGCAATCATTATTGAGGCTCTTTGCCATTTAGGTCTTGAGTCAAATGTATTCTTTATCTGATCTTCTGTTAATTGCTCTCTAACCTCTGGTTCTAACTCAATTAACTTATTAGTAATCATTGAAACGTAGCCGCCAAGGGGTAGAAGAGATAAGGCAATTTCAGTTCCATGCTTATCTAATCTTTTATATATAACGGGGCCCATTCCCAAAGAAAATCTTTGAACATGCACCTTACACATTCTTGCAACTATAAAATGACCATACTCATGAATGGTAACTAGAACGCCCAAGAGAACTAGAAAGGATGCTATGTATATTAGTGTTGTCATAATTATTTTAAGTGATGGATTTTACCACCTTCTCTGCTTCCTTGCGTGATTGTTTATCGATTTCGTAAATTGATTCTATGCTTAAGTTATTAGACAGAGGTATTAAGTCAAAAGTTCTATAAATAACATCATAAATTTGATTAAACTTTATTTTATCTTCTAAAAAACTCATCACTGCAATTTCATTTGCAGCATTGAAAACGGTGCCAGAAGACCCTCCAGAATTACATATCTCTCTTGCTAATTTAACTATATAAGACCTATCCTCAGGAAAATCTTGGAATGTGAGATTCAAGGAAGAGAAGTCAATTTCTAAGAAATTAATAGGCAATCTATTTTTTCCAGAAAGCGCATGAGATATTGGAACTCTCATATCAGGATTACTCATCTGACATATACTGGAACCATCTATATAGGTAACAATTGAATGAATAATACTCTGAGGATGAACAACTAATTTAAAGAACTTTTCATTTAAATTAAAAAGGTACTTTGCCTCTATAAGCTCCAGACATTTATTTACCAGGGTTGCCGAATCTATTGAAATCTTTGATCCCATTTCCCAATTAGGATGTTTGAGGGCTTGTTCTTTGGTTACCATGCTGAGCTCTTCTAAGGACTTATCAATAAAGGGCCCTCCAGATGCTGTAATGATAATTTTAGAAACATCCTCTATAGCCCTTTCACCGACTAAGCATTGAAAAATAGCATTATGCTCGCTATCTATGGGTATAATTTCTGTGTTGAACTCTTTAGCCAAGGGTAAAATTATATCCCCCGCCACAACAATACTTTCTTTATTTGCAAGTAATATAGTCTTTCCTGTTCTTACAGCTATTAGAGTTGTCTCTAGGCCTGAAAATCCAGATATAGCTGAAATAATTACATCAACTTTAGGATCATTTAATAAGCTATGCAGCTCATTTTTTCCAGAGAGTATTTCTGTCTTGGTATCAACAGCTTCAATTAAAGCTTTTTTGTTTGCAGAATTTTCTATATAAATATAATTAGGTGAAAACTTATTAGAGATAACCTCAGCTTTCTGAATATTTGAATTAAATGCCATGCCATAAAGGTTCAAACTTTCTGGATTTTGAGAAATAACATCAAGTGCACTATCTCCAATACTGCCTGTTGCTCCAAGTAAGAGTATATTTTTCATTAGGTAAAGTAACTAATTAAAATTACGAGAATTGGCATAGAAGGCAGATGGGAATCTATTCTATCTAAAATACCCCCATGACCAGGAAGAATTGATCCTGTATCCTTGACTCCACTTTGCCTTTTAAGGAAACTAAAAAAGTAATCACCGGCAAAAGAAAAGAAAGATCCAATAATTAATAAAGGAATTATTATTGAATTAAGATTTAGAAGTAAAGATAAAATTAGTCCAAATACTAACGCTCCTATAACTCCACCGATAAAACCCTCAACTGTTTTATTGGGGCTTATATTTTTAAACAAAGGTGTTTTTCCAAACGCAGAGCCAACCAAATAAGCAAAACTATCAGAAATAGCTGAATTAAAAACAATAATTAAAAAAAGATAGAAATTAGATATTGCTAGAAAATTATCATGATTTACAAGAAAAATTGAGCTGGCTAAAAACCCTAACGGCAGAAAAGATCTAAGAAAAGTATTATTAAAAGAAACCTTTGTAAGCTTATTTAAATTATTTGAGACCAAGCAAAGGCTAAAAAAGATCCATAGCATAGAAATACTTAAAGTATAGAAGTATAAAAATTTAGATGAAAATGCTAGCAATAGAGATAAAAATATAAGAATTGAAATAATATCCAAGGTAAAACTTTTATCTTTAGAATTCTCTCTCCACTCAAACATCGCAAGTAAAGTTATAACAGTGGTAGCGGTATAAAAAAAATATAAATTTTCTAAATAAATTAAAATAATAAGAGGCAGGATTATTGCCAATCCTGTTAATGATCTAGTTAAAAACTTTGATTTAAACTCTTTTTCCAAACCTTCTACTCACTTTTTTAAAATTTTCTATACATTCGATAAAATCTTCTTTTGTAAAATCTGGCCAGTACTTATCAATAAATGATATTTCTGAATAAGCAACTTGATATAAAAGGAAGTTACTTATTCTTCTATCGCCCCCTGTTCTAATTAAAAGGTCAACTTCACTTACAGGTGAGCAAGAATATTTATTTATAAGATCTTCATTTATATCCTCTATCTTAATCTTGCCTTGCTGAACTCTAGATGAGATTTCTTTTGTTAAGTCTACAATATCTTGTCTTCCTCCATAGCCAAGAGCAACATTTAGTTGCAAGGAAGGTTTTTCAGATAATGTGGCATTTTCGGCCTCTTTAATTTTTTTTAATATCTTTTCTCCAAAGTCATCTGTATGACCAAAGAATTTTAATTTAACTTTTTGCTGAATTAGCTCAGGCACCTGATCTTCTATAGCTTTTAATACTAATTGCTTTATTGCCTTTATCTCAGGCTTTGGTCGTGACCAGTTCTCAGTACTAAATGCATATAACGTCAATGAATCAATATTTTGGTTAACCGACTCCTCAACCATAGCTCTAACAACTTGAACTCCTTGCTTGTGGCCTTTACTAACATTTAAAGAGTTAGCAATAGCCCATCTGCCATTACCGTCCATAATAATTGCAATATCTTTGGGTGTCTTATTCGATTTATTTTTGATTATGCTAGCCATGATTGGCTATCTAAATTTCTAATAGGTCAGATTCTTTATTTTTCAGCTCTACGTCCACAAGGCCTATAAACTTATTAGTTTCTTTTTGGATAAGATCTTCAAGACGTTTAAGATCATCTTCAGAAATATCTCCAGCAGCTTGACTATCTTTAGCTTCCTGATTAGCATCCCTTCTTCCATTTCTAATAGAGACTCTTGCATTTTCAGCTTCAGACCTAGCTTGCTTAATATAATCTTGTCTTGTCTCTTCTGTTAAGGAAGGCATCGTAACCCTAATTAAGTCTGATGAAGTGCTAGGATTTAAACCTAGATTTGAATTCATAATAGCTTTTTCTATTTCAGGTATTAAGCTTTTATCCCAAGGCGAGATAACCAAAGACCTTCCCTCTTCAACATTAATATTTGCTGCTTGGTTTAAAGCTGTTAAGTTACCGTAGTAATCAATTTTTACATCATCTAATAAAGATGGATTAGCCCTACCGGTTCTAATTTTATTAAATGCTTGATGAAGAGATGTGAGGGACTTATCCATTCTCTCAGAAGTATTGTTAATTAAATCATTCATATTATGATATTAGCGTACCTATTTTCTCTCCGCAAACTATATCTTTTAAAGCATTTGGAGTATTAACATTAAAAACCCTAATTGGAAGATGGTGATCTCTAGCAAGAGTTAAAGCAGTAGCATCCATTACCTTTAAATTTTTTGATATAGCCTCATCAAAAGATAATTCAGAATAAAATTTAGCATCTTTATTTATTTCGGGATCTGTATCGAAAACACCGTCAACTCTTGTTGCCTTGAGCATAAGCTCAGATTGAGTCTCAATAGCTCGAAGACATCCAGCTGTATCAGTAGTAAAGAATGGGTTGCCCGTTCCTGCTGTAAAGATGACAACATAGCCGTCATTTAAAAGCTGGATGGCAAGCCTTCTATCATAATGCTCAACTAGCCCTCCCATAGGTATTGCAGACATTACTCTAGTTTTTATACCAGCTCTTTCTAGTGAGTCTCTTAAGGCAATTCCATTCATGACTGTTGCAAGCATACCCATATGATCGCCTGCGACCCTGTCCATACCAGCTTGATTTAACTTTTCGCCTCTGAAAAGATTTCCCCCGCCAATAACTATGCCTATTTCAACACCTAGCTCCTTACAGGAACCAACTGAAGCGGCCATACTATCTAGAATTTTAGGATCTATCCCATGCTCATCATCACCAGCAACAGACTCTCCGCTAAATTTTACGAGGATTCTTTTGTGTGCAATTGTAGACATTAGATTATTTTAACTGCTCAGCTACCTCGTCTGCAAAATTCTTAGTCTCAACCTCAATACCTTCGCCCACCTTAAGCCTAGAGAAAGATTCAATTTTTGCATTGTTAGCTTCTAGTAATTTTTGAATAGTAGTATCTGAATCTTTAACAAACCCTTGAGAAAGCAATGAGACTTCAGATAAAAATCTATTTAATTTACCTTCAATCATTTTTTCCATGATTTCTTGAGGTTTTCCAGATTCCTCTGCTTGAACTACATATATGGCCTTTTCTCTTTCTAGAACCTGAGGGTCAATATCGTCCTGGGAAAGGCACAATGGGTTAAAAGCAGCAACATGCATTGCAATATCTTTTGCAAGAGACTCATCTCCACCAGATATAACCACAACAGCTGCAAGTTTAGAGTCTGAATGAAGATAAACCCCTGCATTCATACCCGAATCAATGCTAACAGTTTCAAGTCTTCTTAATTGGATATTCTCACCAATGGTTTGAATTAAAGCTTGTCTTTTTTTCTCTATATCTGAGTCTAGAAATTCAGCAATATCATCAACTTTTTTAGATGATATGTAACTATGAACCTCATCTGTAAATTCTATAAAATTACTATCTTTAGCTGCAAAATCTGTTTCAGAGTTAATTTCTATTAAAGTTGCAAAATTATCACCCTGAGATGTCCTTAAAATTCCATCTGCTGCAACTCTAGATGCTTTTTTCTCTGCTTTTAATGCGCTATTTGATCTTAATAAATCTAGGGCTTTCTCAATATCGCCCTCACATTCAACAAGTGCTTTTTTGCACTCCATCATAGCAACGCCCGTCATATCTCTTAATTCTTTTACTTGAGATGCTTTAACTTCCATTTTTACTTCTCTTCCTCTTCTTTTGTTTCTTCAACTGCAACTTCTTCAACTACAGCTTCTTCAACTGCAATTTCTTCAACTACAGCTTCTTCAACTACAGCTTCTTCAACTACAGCTTCTTCAACTGCAGCTTCTTCAACTGCAACTTCTGCTGCAACTTCTGCTGCAATTTCTTTTTTAATTGTCTGAATAACTGGTGATTCTTTATCTTGTTTTGCTGAGTACCCTTTTGAAGATTCAAGACCTCTAGCACAAGCATCAGCAATAATTTTTGTTATAAGCCTAACAGATCTTATTGCATCATCATTACCAGGAATAACCATATCAATTCCATCTGGATTAGAGTTTGTATCTACAAGAGCTATAACAGGTATTCCCATTTTTTTAGCCTCTAAAACTGCAATCTTTTCATATTTAACATCTACAACAAAAATAGCATCTGGAAGACCTTTCATATCCTTAATACCACCAACACTAGCTTCAAGCTTTGTATGCTCTTTTTGTATATCAACTGCTTCTTTTTTTATTAATTTTTCAATTTTTCCTGAGGAAACCATTTCTTCAATATCTTGAAGTCTTCTAACTGAGCCCCTGATTGTCTTCCAGTTAGTCAATGTTCCACCTAACCATCTTTTATTTACATAAGGAAGGCCAAGCGCAGTTGCCTCTTCTTGAATTGTTTTGCTGGCTGATCTTTTTGTGCCAACAAAAAGAACTTTATTGCCTTTTGAGCAGATGTCCTCAACCTTAGATGCTGCAGCATTTATTTGCTCTAGTGTTATATCAAGGTTAATAATACTTATTTGTTTTCTGGTATCAAAAATATATTGTTCCATTTTTGGATTCCAAAATCTTTGCTGATGACCGAAATGAACTCCTGCATGAAGCAGGTCTTTTATTGTAACTATACTCATTTTAATTTTCCCTTGGGGTTATTCTCCAATCCCTTTAAAGTTGACTCAGTTGAGCACCCCAACTTTAAGATTCTAGGACCTTCGTGTTTAAAGTTCGTGTATTCTATAGAAAAAAGGCTGGGATTTAAAGCTATTCAGCATTAAAAAAAATCTTCTAATTCATACATTTTTGGTGATTTAGAAGAGATTAATTTTGAAATTTCTATGGCGCCCTCTGCAAAGACCTTTCTTGAAAGAGCTTCGTGCTTAAATTCTATGTAATCTAACTCGCTAGAAAAAATAACTTTATGGATTCCAAAAATGCTTCCAACTCTTTTAGATTTAATATTTATTGAAGAAATATTATTAGTAGTGTCTGCCATTTGAATAACTTTTTTAAGCTCTATTGCTGTTCCTGAAGGAGAGTCAACTTTTTCAGTATGATGAACTTCCTCTATGGTACAGGCAATCTTATTATTATTAGACTCAAGAAAATTTTGAATCGATTTTTTTAAGATAAATATCCCCTTGCTCATATTAAAGGCTAATAATATCGGTATTCTTTTTGAGGCTTCCTTAAGAATACTTAACTCTGATTCATTAAACCCCGTTGTGCCAATTACCATAGGAATATTGAATTTTACGCAGTCTTCTAAAATTTTTAATGTTGATGATGGCCTGGAAAAATCAATCAAGACATCTGCATTTTTAATATCATTGTCTTGGATTAGGTCGATATTTTTTTGCTCCTTAACAATATCAGCAATAGATGATCCCATCTTTCCAGATAAACCATTTATAAGGATCTTAGTCATATTAGTCTTGATTTTGAGCAGATGCTTTGATAAAGGATTCGGTACCTGGATAGTTTTTTGATTGGTTTAATGAATCAGTGAATTCTTTTAATAATTTTATTTGTTTTTTATCTAAATTTGATGGCGTCTCTACAATAACTCTACATAAAATATCACCCCTTCTTGGATCTCTAACGACTGCAGCTCCCTTGCCTCTAATCCTAAAAATCTTTCCAGTCTGAGTTTGGGGTGGAATTTTTAAAGATAGCGTACCTTCAAGAGTTGGAACTTTAATTGAACCGCCTATAACTGATGTATCAAATGGAATTGGAGTTTCAAGATATAAATCCTTACCCTCTCTTTCAAAAACTAGGTTTTCATTAACTCTGATTGCTACAAAAAGATCTCCAGATTGACCTCCTTTTTCCCATTCTCCCTCACCAGTCAACCTAACTTTGTCACCGTTATCAACTCCTGCAGGTATATTTACTGATAAAGTTTTATTTTCTTTAGTAGCACCAACGCCTCTACAAGGCTTGCATTGATCTTTTATAATTTGACCTGATCCAGAGCATGCTGAGCAGGCTTGTTGAACAGAGAAAAAACCTTGTTGCATTCTAACCTGACCAACGCCATTACAATTTGAGCATGTAGATGGGCTTGATCCATTAGCAGCACCACTTCCATTACAATCATTACAAGATTTATGAGATGGTATTTTTATCTTTTTTTGAACTCCAAGAACAGCTTCTTTTAAAGAAAGGTCCATATTATATTGAAGATCTGAACCTCTTCGCGATCTTCTTGAAGAAGACCTAGTACCAAAAACATCACCGAAAATATCACCAAAAATATCATTGATATTTACATCATTGACATTTGGACCTCCTCCGCCCATACCTTCAACACCAGCATGGCCATATTGATCATATGCTGATTTTTTTTGCGTATCTGACAGAACGTCGTAAGCCTCTGCAGATTCTTTAAATTTAGTAGAGGCATCCGGGCTATCCGGATTTCTATCTGGATGATATTTCATTGCCTTCTTTTTAAAGGCTTTTTTTATCTCAGCTGCGGAAGCATCTCGAGAGACTTCCAAGGTTTCGTAATAGTCTCTCTTTGACATTTTATAGCTAAATTATTTATCTTCTTTTTTATCTTCTTTGTCTTCAACTTCTTCAACTTCTTTAACTTCTTCATACTCAGCATCAACTGTATTGTCTGAGTTATCATCCGAAGCTTCGCCAGGCTGACCTTCAGAATCGGTAGCTTCTTGAGCATAAAGTTTTTGAGTTAAAGGAGTTAATACATCATTTAAGCTTTTTGTTGCTGACTCGATAGATTCTAAATTCTCTGATCCAATAGCTTCTTCAAGACTAACAACAACCGCTTCAACTTGCTGCTTCTCTTCATCAGTTATCTTATCTCCAGATTCTTGAATAGTTTTACGAGTTGCGTGAACCAGCATATCTGCATTATTTTTGGCTTTAACAATTTCTTCAAATTTTTTATCATCTTCAGCGTTGGCTTCAGCATCTTTAATCATATTTTCGATGTCTTCATCTGATAGTCCACTTGAAGCTTTAATAACAATAGATTGCTCTTTACCGGAATTCTTGTCTTTTGCAGATACATTTAATATGCCATTAGCATCCAGGTCAAAAGAAACTTCAATCTGAGGCATTCCTCTGCTTGCTGGGGGAATATCGGCTAAATTAAATTGTCCAAGAGATTTATTTTGTGCTGCTTGAGTTCTTTCACCTTGAATAACATGGACCGTCACTGCTGTCTGATTATCTTCAGCAGTAGAAAATACCTGAGATTTTTGAGTTGGAATTGTTGTATTTTTTTCTATCAAAGGAGTTGCAACGCCGCCAAGAGTTTCAATACCTAGAGTTAAAGGAGTAACATCTAACAATAAAACATCAGTTGTTTCTCCAGATAATACAGAACCTTGAATAGCAGCCCCAACAGCAACAGCCTCATCAGGATTTAAGTCTTTTCTTGGCTCTTTACCAAAGAATTCTGAAACCTTCTTTTGAACAAGAGGCATTCTAGTCTGCCCGCCAACTAATAAAATTTCTGAGATATCTGTTTTTGCTAATTTTGCATCTTGCAAAGCGACCTTTAAGGGCGCAAGAGTTCTATCAACTAAGTCCTCAACCAAAGACTCTAATTTCGCTCTAGTTATTTTATGAACAAAATGTTTTGGGCCTGAGCTATCAGCAGTAATATATGGAAGATTGACTTCGGTTTGCTCAGCAGAAGAGAGCTCTATTTTTGCTTTTTCTGCAGCTTCTTTTAATCTCTGAAGAGCCAATGGATCACTTTTTAAATCAAAGCCTGATTCTTGTTTAAATTGCTCAACAAAATAATCTATCAGCCTTAAATCAAAATCTTCGCCACCTAAAAAAGTATCTCCATTTGTAGAAAGAACTTCAAACTGATGCTCCCCATCTACATCTGATATTTCAATGATTGAAATATCAAAGGTTCCGCCACCAAGATCATAAACTGCAATTGTTGAGTCACCTTTATGTTTATCTAAGCCATAAGCTAAAGCTGCAGCCGTAGGCTCATTAATTATTCTTTTAACATCAAGTCCTGCAATTTTTCCAGCATCTTTAGTTGCCTGTCTTTGAGAGTCATTAAAATAAGCAGGGACTGTTATTACCGCTTCTTTTACTTCATACCCCAAGTAATCTTCAGCAGTTTTTTTCATTTTCTTTAAAATTTCAGCTGCAACTTGAGGTGGTGCTAGCTTTTTGTTAGATGCCTGAACCCATGCGTCGCCGTTATCTGCCTTAATGATTTTATAAGGGACCATGTCAGCATCCTTGCTAACCACCTCATCATCAAATCTTCTACCAATTAATCTTTTAATTGCATAAAGAGTATTTTCTGGATTAGTCACTGCCTGTCTTTTTGCAGGCATCCCAACTAATACTTCGTCATTATCTGTATAAGCAATTACAGATGGAGTTGTTCGTCCACCTTCTGAGTTCTCTATAACTTTCTGTTGCTGTCCTTCTATTACAGCTACACAACTATTTGTAGTTCCAAGATCAATTCCAATTATTTTTGACATAATATTTCCTCTAATTTTTAATTACTGTCACTCTGGCAGGCCTAACCAACCTAGAATGCAGTTCCCAGCCTCTTTGAAAAATATTTCCAATAGAGCCATTTTCTTTACTTTCATCTTTTTCCATTGTCACAGCTTCGTGCTTCTCAGGATTAAAATCTTCATTAACAGGATAGATGGGTATCATCCCAAATTTATCAAGGGCTGACTCAAAAGACTTTAAGGTTAACTCGATACCTTCTTTATCTTCTTTAGTAGCATTTTCTGAAAGATTATTAAGGGCATGCTCTAAATTATCAATAACTGGAAGCAGTTCTGACAATAGCTTTTCAACTCCATACTTATGAGCTTTCTCTACCTCAGACAAGGTTCTCTTCAAAACATTATCTAAATCAGCCTTTGCCCTAAGAGATGATTTTTCTAATTCCTCATTCTTATCCAGTAACTCTTCATAGGTATCTGATCCCATATTTGAATTAGACTCAATCTCTTCTAGGCTTTCGGGGGAAAGCTCTTCGCTAGATAGCTCATTGCTATTTAGTTCTAGATCAATGTCTTTAGATTTTTTTTGTTTTGCCATAGTTAAATCCTGTTAAAACCATATATTGGGATTTAAATTTTCACTTCAAGAGGTGAAATGAATTTATGTTTGAATTTTTTTTACGTATAAAACCATACTATGATCAACTACTTCATACCCTGCTTTCTTGGCGATATCATGCTGAAGTTGTTCTAACTGTTCATCATGAAACTCTAGAACTTTTCCAGTATCAACACAAACCATATGGTCATGATGTTCATCTGAATTAATTTCATAAACTGCTTTATTATCTTCAAAGTGATGCTTTTTAACCATCCCGGCTGATTCAAATTGAGTTAAAACTCTATAAACAGATGCTAAGCCTATATTTTCACCAATCTGCATTAATTCTCTATATATATCCTCTGCGCTAAAGTGAACATGTTGATATGCAGTAGAAGCTAGAACCTCCATAATTTTAATTCTAGGTGTTGTTGCCTTGAGGCCTGCTTTTTTTAATTCTTCGCTTTTATTATCTGCATTCATTTTATAAATTCTTCAAATTGATTTCAAACTTTAACGCTCCTATGCTGTCTCTTAATTAATGAAACTAAAAAGACTTTGGAGATATTACAAAGTATAATCCAACTATATTATGAAACAACTCCTTAATAAATCACTTCTTTTAACAATTATTATTGCTATAAGCGCATGTTCATCCTTAAGCCCTTACAAGGTACCTGTTCTTCAGGGAAACATATATGAACAGAAGGATTTAGAAAAACTATCTGAAGGTCTTACCAAGGAACAGGTTCAGTTTATTTTTGGCACAGCCCTAATTAAAGATCCTTTTCATCAAAATAGATGGGATTATTATAATTCTGTTCAGGTGGGCGATAAAAAATTAACAGAAATTAAACTAATTATTAATTTTAATGATGATGGTTTGGTAGAAAATTGGGTTGAAGAAAAGTTAACTGTAGTTGAAGAAACCTAAACCTTATTCAATCTTCTTTCTTTCGGATTTTGTTGCAAAGGTCTATAAATCTCAACTCTTTCGCCCTCTTTTAACCTATATTTATGAGGTAAAGGCTTGAAATTACCATCAAGTAGCTCGCCATTAACTCCAAAAACTAAATCATGATCAATAGAGTTAGTAATTTTCTTTATCTCTTCTATATTTAAAAACTCAGCCACTGTTATGCTGGAAGATACATTAAAATCTAAAAAATACTTGTCCTTAATACCCTGGTATGAGAAAAATATTTTCATGAAACTCTCTTTAAAAAAGCATCAATTATAGTTGATGAAAATTTATCAACTAAAGATTGAGGGGTAATGGCATTCAATAAAAATGGAAGTTTAAATTTTGCTTGAAAGCTGATATTGCATGAATTATTACTTAAATCTTCAATCAACCAAGTGCCTTCAAAATATTCAAAAGGGCCTTTTATTTGTTCAATACTGATAGAGTTGGAGGTAAGGGTATTTTTGGATTCAATGAAATATTCCTTACCCAAGATAAGGAACTCTAATCTACCAATTTCAATTGGAAAGCTCTTCTCAAGCAAGGATGCTCCTGTGCAGCCTGGAACAAAAGATGAATATTCATTGAAATTAGAAACTACTTTTAATGCTTGTTTTGGATCAACATTTAAGATTTTATGAAAGTGTATTTCTTTAACCACTATTTAAAAAATCTGAGATAGGAATACAGTTGCAACACTTGCTGGAGCAATAAATCTAATAAAAAATCTCCATAACTTAAATACCATTGGGTTGACTTCACCCATCTCATCTTTAATAAGTGACTCTTTCATAAACCAGCCAACGAAAATTGCTATAAACATTCCCCCTAAAGGAAGTAGTATTTGATTGGCTATAAAATCCATTGAATCAAGAAAGTTCTTTCCAGGCGTTAGGTTAAAGTCAGCCCAAAGATTGAAACTTAATACTGATCCTATTCCCAAAATCCAGGTAAAAAGTGATATTAAAATAGCTGCTTTTTTTCTTGTTAGATATCCCTCTTCAGATAAGAAAGCAACGCCGGGTTCCAATAAGGATATTGAAGAACTAAGTGCGGCAATGGACAAAAGAATAAAGAAAAATGGACCAATAAACTGACCAAATTCCATCTGATGGAAAGCAGTGAGCATTGAAACAAAAACAAGCCCAGGACCTGCGGCAGCCTCAAGATCAAAAGCAAATATAATTGGGAATATTGCTAAGCCGGCAAATACTGCAACAAGAGTATCTAGAGATGCAACAGTAAATGATGTCTGGACAACTTTTTGCTCTTTTGGCATATATGCCCCGTAAGCCATTATTGATCCCATACCTAAACTTAAACTAAAAAATGCCTGCCCCATTGCTTGTAAGAAAGTATCTGAAGTTACGTTAGAGAAATCTGGGTAAAACAAAAATGAAAAAGCCTTCATGAATGCTCCGCTTAGAATTCCATTTATAAACATGAAAATAAGCAAAAGCCCAAGCATAGGCATTAAAATTTTAACCATCCTACCTATTCCATTATTTATACCAGCAGAAATTATAGAGACAGTAAGGATCATAAATATTGAGTGCCAAACTAAAAGATTTAGCGGTGAGGAGATTACATTTCCGAATTGAATAGATGCGTCTGGAATGGAGGCAGGGCTCATTCCGGAAATAAAAATATAATTAAGACATATGCCAGCTATTACACTATAAAAAGAAAGTATAAGAATGCCGGCTGCAATTCCACTCCAACCAATAAACTGCCATAAAGAACTTTTATTTGAATCTTTTGCAACTTTTCTCATTGCGTTGATCGGACTATTACCAGACCTTCTTCCAATAATTATTTCACTAATCATAATCGGTACTCCGATAACAACGATACAAGCTAGGTAAATTAAAACAAAAGCGCCGCCGCCATTTGTACCAGCTTTATAAGGAAATCCCCATATATTGCCTAACCCTACAGCTGATCCAGTAGCTGCCAGAATAAAGGTCCATTTACCAATCCAAGCGCCGTGAGATTTAAGTTGTTTTTGTATTTCCATAATGACTATTAAGTTAAAGGGTTGCTATAAGGATTTATCCAGTAGGCAGATGATATCAAGAAACTGATGGATACTAAAAGAGATAGTATCTTTCTAAATTTTTTGTAATCATAATCTTTGTTTAAAAAATCTTCACTTGATTTTTCAAAGTGATAAAAAGATTGGAAAATAATAACTGAAACTAGAAGTGCCAAAAGTATATTATTAAAATAAGTTAGCAAAAGAATTACGCACCCTGAAAGACTAAAGATAATTCCTAGAAAAAGATTATATGGTTGGTTGGCTTGGTTATCCCTCCATCCCCAAGACATACCTCCAAGAAAACTGATAATCACTGCTCCATACCCAAGCTGGAAAACTATTGCAGCATTCCCTAACTGACCCCCAGCCACCCAAGGTGTAATTGAAAGAAAGGCAAAAGGCATGAAACCTAGGTAACCAAATGTTGCTTTTATATTATTAATATTCATTTTTTACTTAATTTTTGTTGCACATACTACATCTGAGGACATAATAAAGGTATGTCCAAAGATAAACCTGCACTAATTGTAAAGAATAAAACTGCATCAAGGAATTTTATTCTTGGTGAAACATTTCAAGCTGGAATCGTTTTAGAGGGCTGGGAAGTAAAATCTCTAAGAGACGGCAAGATAGATGTTAAAAATAGTTACGTTACTTTTAAGAAAAATGAAGCCTGGTTGCTTGGTATTAAAATCGATCCTCCGGCTTCTTTAAAAGACTTTAATGTAGATCCGCTTAGAACGAGAAAACTCTTATTGAATAAAAGGGAGATATCAGAGCTTCAAAAGTTAAAAAATGAAAAAAGTTTAACAGTAATCATGACTTCAATGTATTGGAAAGAAAATCATATTAAATGTGATATTGCCACTGGTAAAGGAAAGAAAGTACATGATCAAAGGCAAGATATTAAAAAAAGAGACTGGGAACGAGATCAAGGCAGAATTCTTAAGAATGCAAAAAATAATAGTCATTCTACTAAAAATTTCACGTAATACTGTATAATTCCTTTCCCCACGGGGGCGAACAGGGTTCGACGTTTCTACTGGACTCCGAAGCGCATGCCAAGATTGTGGTAATTCTTGTAAAACATACTACAAAAAATTTAGTTGCAAATAACGACAACTACGCTTTAGCAGCT
>Ga0115004_10000473_pt1 | contig 30574 bp, 27 predicted proteins | sample ArcticOcean_MG_C_10_FD_88737 | JGI IMG/M metagenome (GOLD analysis project Ga0115004, IMG submission 88737) | Marine microbial communities from western Arctic Ocean - ArcticOcean_MG_CB11_90 | ecosystem: Environmental > Aquatic > Marine > Oceanic | place: Arctic Ocean: Canada Basin | collected... | reverse complement strand
TGTGTGATGGAGATTGGCACCATCCAGATGTCTTGTAGCAGCCATCACAAGCGATGTCGATCGATAGAGACGTCGTGTCATTATTATCCTTAATTAACATTTCCTGCTGTGACTGCAGGTGAGGCTCAAACATCACAGCAAACCGTTAATCAGCCACCTCGACGCGAATCAGCTGACCATGGTTTTTATTCGGTAACCAGACCGTAATGCGGTCGGCGCTATTATCCACCACGACCTTGCGGGCATCATAAGGCACTGGCATTAGGTACTTAACCACCTTTCCCGTGGCAGGGTCGAGTCGCAGCAGACGGTCGGAGCCAGTGCTGGATATCCAAATTTTTCCAGTGCGGTCTGGACGCGCATAATAAGGCGAAATATGCCTCGGCTGCAGCGGGTACTCAGTAATCTTGTCACTGTTCAAGTCGATCATGGCTACATTGTCAGCAAAAAATTCGGTAAACCAGAAATGATTGTTGGTATCTCTATAACCCCGCCTTGGGTAGGCATTGGGCGTTGGTGTGGGTACCAACCGCACATTGCCCTCGCCATCTGAACGCGCAATGGCGGAGGCCTCAGGGGCGGTGCAAAGGAAGTTGCCTTGAGCATCCTGATCCATCATGTAGCAGTAGTTTAACTGACCGAAACGATTGGGATCGCTAGGCAATGGTTTGTCGTCAAACAGCATAATACCCGCGCCTAATTCACCCGTCTCAATATCTAAGCGGAAAGCATGCTCATGGCGTATTGGACCATCGGGAAAGGTGGTAATGCCAGTGGCCCAAAGACCCTTTTCATCTGCCCTCACAGGCCCTAGAAAGGGGTTTTTCCATACCACAGGTAAATCAAAGGTTTGCCAGGTTTCCGTGGCAGGTGTAAATGCCGCATGCTTATTACCACCGACCCCTACCCAGACCGTATCACTACCGTCGACCTGTATATCCTGAACGCCAACAATCCGACTGAGACCCTCAGCTGCCTCTGGTAAAAAGTTGGGCGCGGGCCATTCGGAGAAGGCCCCCGTGCGGGGGTCGAGCTTGCCAATAAAGTCCCAGCCGGTATTGCCGTACCAGACATTGCCTTTTGAATCCACATCCAAATCATGGATCACACTGGGCTGGCGGGGAATCGGAAATACGGTAACGGTAGCATTGGTACCTTCACCAGAGGGCCGCGGCAAGGTCTTTAGCGGATAGTCCCACTGCGACGCTCCATCACTCAAATTGACGGTGGCCAGAAACTCCGCAATGTCAGCGGCTTGACGACCGTACCAGACGAGGCCTTCAAGAGGTTGCGGCTTTGAAACTACCTGAATGCGACTTGCCGAGGCATGGTCTGTTTCATAGGTTTTCATGCGCTGAATAACAGGGAGAAATTGTTCAGCCGAATAGCCTGACCGCGCCACCCTTTCGAGTGAATGGCAGAAACCACAGTTGACCATATTACGGACCAGTAAATCTTTTTGAGCTTCGCTTCCGGGAAAGCTTTTAACCCAGTCCAGCGATGTCAGCTGAGAGGCGAGCCGCAGTGGATCGGTAACTGCGGTTAACGACAGATCGAGCCGTGCCGAATGGTTATCCTCAATGACGACAATTTGCGGCGCATCAGACGCCGACATTTGATAACCCGCGGCTCTCACGCTAATCACATATCTGCCGGAGGTAACGCGGTCTCGTTGAAATTGGAATTGACCCAAGGCATCCGAGGTGACCGCTGTTAATGTTGTCTCGTCGACAGCTCGCACGATTACCACCACGCCCTCCATCAGGCCCTCTTCGGTCGACGAAACCGCGCCCTGCAGCGCGACATTAGCCGACTGAGTATCCTGTATGTCAGAGCAGCCAGAACCTGCCAGCAATAGAATTAACACAAGGTGCCGGATACCCCACCAGCACTGAGTCCCTTGGGCGATTAACTTAGCTCCCTTAAACAAGCGCCACCGCCGATTGTCTATGGAATATTGGTTTGTCAGAAACGATTTAGGCTGAAATAGACTCATGGTAAATCCTTAAAGGCGGTTAAGGGGCTACAATCTCGACAGGATCGCTACTGTTGTTGAGGACAATCACTGTTCGAAGCCCAACATCAAAAAAATGAGTCCCTGTGCGTAAGGGTGAACGCTCAAGTCCCCCGGCAGCATTAGCCAAGGTAACTAGCGCCGGCGACCAGCCGATAAAACCGTGCATCAACATCGAGGCTACTTTAACGCTTCAGTATTGATGGTATCGGTATCGACATAATCATTGAGTAACTCGTGGAACCGCTGCACGCGCTTTTCCTGGTAGGTAAGAAAGCAGCTGTTAAAACCACGAGAATTCAATCCCTGCTGCTGACTGGCGCCAATGCTCAGGTCCTGGTCTGCAACAAACCCCACTGACTGTCCATCACCGTAGACACTATGCCGATGTTCGGCCCATTCCATAGGCACAGGACCAATAGGCGTCACAACTTCTTTCATCCCCTCGACCGGCGGAACGATTACCCAATGGTGAAAGATGCATTTTTGCGGATCGGTTGGATGAGGTTCTGTGCTCATTATCTGACACTGTTCCGGCGACATGGTAATCGTGAGATTGGGGAACAGCGTGCAGTGAAAATAATCCACCAACTGCTGGTCGCTCATGTTGACGTAGTTACTGTACCCTCGCTCAGGGCCCAAACGTCGCTTGGCCTCAATAATGGCCTCTCGTATATCCGCCGACCGGCCTTCAAAATCTGCTGGATCAAGATCCCAGGCGCGTGCTACATCATCCAGAGGACTGGGCACCTCTCCCGACTGAAAAGAGGGGTTTCGAGTAGAGGCTTGGTGCCCCTTCATCCACATGGAGTTATGTCCACTTTCATACATTTCGAACAACGTGTCAGGTAGACCGTCGTTAATGATCGTCGACAGTTCCGGGTGAATAGTCGGCAAGTGATAACTCTCATTAAAGTTGTCGCGGATGATTTTCCAATTAAAATCGGCATCCGCCGACAGATACATCACTCGAATCCAGTTATCCAGACCGTAGTCCTTTAACCGTTCAGGTAATGGTGCCAGCCAGTCCAACAATGGTTTTACGTCAGCATCCATACAATAGAAAACAAAAGGCCCCCACGTCTCACAGCGCAATTCACTGAGACTAACCTTGCCGCAGGGATCGCCTCCAGGGAAATCATCCGGATCCTGCACGTGCACCAGTAGACCATCTGGAGAATATTGCCAGCCGTGATAACCGCAAGTAATCCTATCGCTGCCCCCTATGTCACCCAGTATCAATCGATTACCGCGGTGCGGGCAGGTATTATAAAAAGCCTTGATTGAGCCGTCCGATTGGCGAACCATAATGACCGACTCTTTGCCGAGATTGTGTCGAACATAATCACCCTCTTGCTCAAACTCAGCGACCATAGCCCCAAGCAGCCAAACCCGCGGCCACAGATGCTCACTTTCTCGCTCCATGAATGCAGCAGAAATATAACGCTCCGCGGTGATAGCATCGCCCCGTAACGGAAGATCAAATTCCGCGGAATATCGCGAACTCCCAGATTCTGCAGCCATGATATAGCCCCTGTGTTGCCGCCCCGTCTGAGAGGGCGTTGAATAATAATTTGTGTATTTATCGGTCTGAGGCGATCAAACCCTTAAAATGCTCCGAGTTGACGCTGAGCTCAATACATTACCCAGCAATAAGGCCGCCATCGACGACTAGTTCTGCACCTGTCACATAACTGGCCTCATCAGACGCAAGAAATAGAACACAGTTAGCCACTTCCTCTGGGTTTCCCATCCGACCCAATGGCACCATAGTGCCCAGCTGTGCATGGCCCTCTGGATTATCCCGCCGCGCATCATTTTGTATGTTAGTTTCAATCAAACCGGGATGCAGGGAATTACACCGCACACCGTCCGCAGCATGCTCAATAGCAACGCATTTGCTCAATATTTGGACGCCGGCTTTAGCCATGCCATAGACCGACACAGCCGCCATAGCCCGCATCCCGGCCACCGATGACATATTGACAATAGAACCGCCACCAGAGTCTTTCATCGCCGGCACTGCTTTCTGGCAACCGAGAAAAACACTGCGAAGATTAACGTCCATCTGCAGATTATAATCTGCCTGCGTATACTCATTAATCGGCTTGAGCACGGCAATACCTGCATTATTGACGAGGACATCCAGTCCCCCAAAGCGCTCCACAGTCGCATCAATAACTTCCTGCCAACGCTGCTCATCAACAACATTTTGTTCCATAGCCAGCACTTCGGCACCCATAGCAGTTATCTCTTTTTCAACTGCAGCCAACCCGACCATATCAATGTCGGTAATAACCAACTTCGCGCCTTCTTCAGCAAAGCGCATAACTGTAGAATAACCCAGGCCTGGATTAGAGGCTGCACCGGTAATAATGGCAATCTTATTTAGCATTCTAGACATCGAAATTTTTCCTTATAATTATGATTAAACACAGGATGTAATAGTTATATAGCGTTCCAGCCCCCATCAACTTCAAGCAAACTTCCAGTGCTAAAAGACGATAGATCGGATGCGAGAGATATTACGCCATTGGCGAAGGCCACCGCGCAGGAATAGCCTAAGCCAGCACCTGCACCTGCACCTGTTACAAGAACCACTTGGTCTGTAAAGTCAATTGCCATAGTCGGATTGATCCTTTTTTTAGTGTAAGTCATTTACAGCCTAGGGCCCTTACGCGCAAAGCCATTGATTAAAAGTAGTAGGCCAAGTTACCGCCATCCACCCTATAGATGCCACCTTATGATCGAGTTTCATCTTCCGCCCTTTCACTGTTAGTATTTTCCTTTAGAGCATTAAGCGGCGGGAATTTCACCGGCAGCCACCATGGCATCAAATAGCTCGGTGCCCAGCGGATTTCGTCGCAAGCAGAGCCCTCCATTGACCTGTAGATTTTCTCCGGTCATAAAGCATTCGTCGGAGGCCAAAAAGGTAGCCGCAGCAGCGATATCTTCGCTGCTGCCAATACGGCCCAATGGGTAGCAGCTCTCAAACTCGGCCAACAGCGCTGCACTCTTGAGCGGCTCTGCTGTCATTGGGGTTTCGGTCAGTCCTGGGGAAATACTGTTAGCACGAATACCCTTAGGGCCATATTGATTCGCGACACAGCGAATAAGATGATCGGTACCAGCTTTGGTGCCCATATAGGCAGCATGGTCGTCGAGCATGATATTAGCGGTAGCAGAGGAGATTTGAATGATCGATCCACCAGTGGCGCTCATCGTCTGAACGAGCTTTTGCAACCAAAGAAATGGCCCCTTGAACTGCAGGTCGATCATGTCATCTAGGTCCTTTTCAGAATGTTCAGTCCAGGGAACCAACAGACCCCATCCAGTGGCGTTGACCGCAACATCTAAGCGCGAATGACGCTCAATAATAGTATCTATCATTCCATAGATAGAGGTCTTTTGAGTAAAGTCACAGAGCACCCAATCACCCTTGATTTCTTCAGCGAGCCTCCTTAAGGCGGCCTCATTACGTCCGGAAACAATGACTTTTGCTCCCTCTGCCGCAAAGCGCCGAGCCATGACCTGACCCATGTTATCTTCACCTGCAGCACCAACAATAGATATTACCTTTCCATCTAAACGACCCATAACCCACTCCTCATAGCTTAATGGCTATAATTATTATGCTTTGATATTAGCAATGACAGGATTTCACCCTATAAAACAGTCAAGGATGTTTCTTTTATAGATCATATTATCAAACTAGGTAGGCTGCAACCCATTTGTCTGAAGACGTGGCTGCCCACGGGACAACACAAATCAGGTTAATGAGACCTCATCTGATATTAATTAATCGGAGACAAAGCTCGCTTGCGCAGGCTTTTAGATACGTCAGATGTTAGGACGATAAGAAAATCGCCAAACTGAAATATCATAAAAAAAGCCCTTAGACGGGGCCTATAGGGTTTAGGTCAGTCTTGCTAGAGAAGATATTAGGCCTTTTGGCATGCCGATGGCGGTCGCAGCTATCTCCAGCAATCCGCCTACTTTAATCGGCGATTAAGTTTGCATCTCGGTAAATGTTGTAGAGCATGTCCGCAAGAGAGGTAATCACCACCTTTGCCCGCGCATGTCTTTTCATCGACATATGACTCAACGCCATGCCTTGCATGACAAAATTAACCATATCATGCGCACCAGTAAAATTTTCTAGGTTCTTAACGTGAGGGAAAACCGACTTAGCTGTGTGCAGAAACTGTTTTTCAAAATCCTTTTCTACGGGACCAATTACCTTTTCTAACTCGGCATCGGTTCGTGATGCGGCCAGTAGTTCCTGAGAGGCAATAAACGAGGGCAAATTAGCGTAGTTCCCAGCAGCCTCAACTGACTTGAGAGTAACCTCATAGGTCAAAGAAACACGCGGATCATCAATATCTGACATCATTTCACGATATTCCCGCAAACGCAGGACATGAAGGTAATCAACCGCGGCCTTAATCACCGACATACGGGAGGGGAAATGGTGCATCATCGCACCTCGAGAAACACCGGCATAGTTGGCTATCAATGCGGTGGTAGTATTAGCGTAACCCAACTCTAAAAGGCATTGAATTGTCGCCTCAAGAATCGCCGAACGCGTCATGGCGCTCTTTTCGGCCTGCCAACCTTTTTCATTGCGCTTAGGTCGTTTGCTGCTCGCGACTGGAGACGATACTGCCATTGCCTCAGTGTCCGCAGTATTGTTTGATATTGCCATTATCTCAACGCCTATTGTCTCGTCTAATGCGGTTATCCAGCGCTCCTTGCCAGTATAAAACCTTATTTCAGAAAAACCATCAAAGGTTTATTATTATTCTAAGTGCATCCATCATACCTAATGCACAAGCTTCATGTTTACTTTCTTGAGCCCTAGCTACCAACGCCATCAATACCTTCGGCATACCAACCTCAGACTTAAATAAGATTACTAACGCCCGCAAGATATTAATTCAACGGCCATTTTGGCGAGAGGCTTTACTAGCAGACCCATTTGGCTGGCTTTCTCACTGGAGGCATTTCCCTCTTGAGCACGTTTCCCTACACCCTGCAGAATCGATGCAAAACGGAACATACTGAAAATAACATAGAAGTCCCAGTTTGGAATACTCTCTAAACCCATGCGTTCACAATAGAGCGCTACATAATCTTCTTCGCTGGGAATACCCAACGCCTGTCGATCAATACCTCCTAAGCCCGCGAGTATACTGCCATTATCAAGGCGTAACTGCATGCACTGATACGCTAGATCTGCAAAGGGATGGCCTAGCGTCGAAAGTTCCCAGTCGAGTAAGGCTAGCGGCCTTGGCTCAGAGGGATGAAACATAATGTTATCCAAGCGGAAGTCGCCATGTGCCAATACCAATCTGCCATCATCATCTGGCATATTCTGCGGCAGCCAGTCTATAAGGCTATCCATGTCCGCCATTACCTCGGTTGCAGAGGATCGATACTGCTTCGACCAGCGATCGATCTGGCGCGCAAAATAATTATTTGGCCTGCCGTAATCTGCCAGACCAACCGCATCAACGTCCACTGAATGCAGTGCCACCATCACCTGATTCATTTGGTCAAAGATAATACCGCGTTCGGCATTGGTTGCCTCTGGCAGCGCCGGGTCCCAAAACACCCGACCCTCTTTAAATTCCATTAGGTAAAACATGCTGCCAATCACCGCGTCGTCTTCGCAAAGGTGATATACCTTTACAACCGGCACGTCACTGTTGGCTAGCGCCGACAACACTCTAAATTCACGATCTACGGCATGCGCTGATTTTAATAGTTGCCCTGGCGGTTTGCGCCGCAACACATACTCACCCCCCGCGGTGGTAATCTTGTACGTGGGATTGGACTGACCACCCGGAAACTTATCCGCAGTCAATGGGCCTTTAAAATCGGTTACATAGATTTCAAGATAGGCGGCCAACCTAACGGCATCAAAATCAAAGTTAGCTTGCATTAGGCTTGCTCACCGGAATAGCGCTCGATGATCTGCTTACCCAATGACATCTGATGAACTTGATCCGGACCGTCCGCCTGGCGACACCAGCGTGCATAGTTGAAACCCTCCGCCATGCAGTAATCAGCCGTTAGTCCGCCGGCCCCATGCATCTGCATAGCGCGATCAATCACATTTTGAATTAGCAGCGGGATCGTTGTTTTGGTGGCAGCAATCATATCTATAGATGCGGCCACACCCTTTTCATCGATTTTATAACAGGTCTTTAGTACCAGTAAGCGCGCCATTTCAATCTCGGAAAACATGCGTGAAATATCTTCACGCACCGACTGGTGCTTACTTAATTTACGGCCAAAAGTACTCCGAGATACAGCTCGCTTGCACGCTAACTCAAGAGCCCTCTGACCGGTACCTATGAGACGCATACAATGATGCATCCTTCCTGGCCCCAGTCGCCCCTGAGCGATTTCAAAGCCTCGGCCTTCGCCGAGCAGCACATTATCTAGAGGCACTCGACAGTTTTCAAAAATGAGCTCTGCATGACCTATGGGCGCATCATCGTAGCCAAAAGTGGACAGTGGGCGAACTAGCGTAAGCCCCGCAGTGTCCTTTGGAACCAACACCTGAGTTTGCTGCAAATGCCGACTGGCATTACTCGGATCTGACTTCCCCATCACAATAAGAATCTTGGTGCGCTCGTTCATGGCACCCGTGATAAACCACTTGCGGCCATTAAGTACCCACGCGTCACCCTCTCTGACAATACTCATCTCTACATTGGTGGCATCACTGGAGGCTACCTGAGGTTCTGTCATGGCATAAGAAGACCGTATATCACCTGCCAGCAATGGCTGTAGCCATTTGTCCTGCTGCGCCTTGGTCGCATAGTTCATAAACACCTCCATATTTCCGGTGTCGGGCGCATTGCAATTAAACACCTCGGGCGACCAAATCACGCGACCCATGACCTCACAAAGCGGTGCGTATTCAGCAAACGTCAAGCCTCCGTGATCGCAGTATTCAGCATGCGATGGCGGTACAAAAAGATTCCACAGGCCAGCGGCCTTGGCCTTTAACTTCAACTCATCCATTAATGGCATCGTCGCAAAACGATTTGTGGAGCCGTCTATCTGGCGCGCATAATTTTCTTCATTAGGGTAAATATACTCATCGAAAAATGCATTTAGTCTCTCGAGTAATTGCTGAGATTTTTCACTACTCTGGTACATGTTGATGCTCCGTCAAGGGGGTAGAAAGCTCCTGGTCAATCGATTCAACGAACAGATATTGGTGGTTAAATCCGTCCATTCACATGACTTAGACAATGGTTGCTGCAGGAAATCAGCCTACACTATATAACAAACATTACAGATTGTTTAATAGTATAAAAATTTATGCGTTTCTCAAACTTGCAGAAAATAGCATACAAAAACCACCTGACTCTGGTATTTATGTAGTCACCACGTTCTATTCTGGCCGCATGTGAGGGAACAGCAGAACATCTCTGATAGAGGCTGAGTCAGTTAAGAACATCACCAACCGGTCGATACCAATGCCCTCACCCGCAGTCGGCGGCATGCCATATTCCAATGCCCGAATATAGTCTCCATCAAAATGCATCGCCTCATCATCGCCAGCTTCTTTCTCAGCCACCTGCTGTTTAAAGCGCGCCTCCTGGTCTTCTGCATCGTTAAGCTCAGAGAACCCATTGGCGATTTCACGACCGCCAACAAAGAACTCAAAGCGATCGGTAACAAAGGGATCGAGATCATTGCGTCGCGCTAGCGGTGAAACCTCCGCCGGATACATGGTTATAAAGGTAGGCTGCTGTAAAAGATGCTCAACGGTCTTCTCAAATATCTCGATCTGTACCTTGCCCAGACCCCAGATAGCTTTTAATGGAATATTCAGACTCTGGGCAATCGCCCGCGCACTCGCTTCGTCACTGAGTTGCTCAGCACTGATATCAGCGTTGTACTGTAAAATTGAGTCAAAGACGGAGAGACGGGTAAATGGCACCGCAAAATCGTAATAAATTTCGCTCATAACCTGCCCGTCAGAATCCTTAATAGTGTTAGTTACCTTGGTTGAACCCAGCACCTCTGTCGTCATTTTTCGCAACATGTCTTCGGTTAGATTCATCAGATCATTAAAATCTGCGTAGGCCTGATAAAACTCCAGCATGGTAAATTCTGGATTATGACGCGTAGAAAGACCTTCATTTCTAAAGTTGCGGTTAATCTCATAGACCCGCTCAAAACCGCCTACTACCAGACGTTTTAAATACAGCTCAGGGGCAATGCGCAGATACATGTCGATATCCAAAGCATTGTGATGGGTCACAAATGGACGTGCCACAGCACCACCGGGGATCACTTGCAGCATGGGTGTTTCAACTTCTAAATAATCGGCAGCGTTAAGATAGTTTCGAATAAAGGCGACTACCGCTGAACGAATACGAAAGGTGTTGCGTACTTCAGGGTTAACAATCAGATCGACATAGCGCTGGCGGTAACGCGTTTCTTGGTCCGCCAAGCCGTGGAATTTATCCGGCAGTGGACGCAGCGCTTTGGTCAGCAGAACATAGCTGTCCATCTGCACATAAAGCTCGCCCTTACCTGACTTATGTAACTGCCCCGTAATCCCAACTATATCTCCCAGATCTAGTGACTTGGCAAAAGGACGTGCTGCTTTGGTCACATATAGTTGGATATTAGCCGAACTATCCTGCACCACAATAAAGGCACCGCGGTCACGAATCACCCGGCCTGCGATGCTGACAATGTTGCCCAACTGCTCGAGAGCCTCTTTACTTTCCTCTCCAAACTGCGCCTGCAAGTCTGCGGCACTGTTCTGTGGCCGGAAATCATTGGGAAACGTCGGACCCTCCTGCTCACGCAGTTCAGCCAGTTTAGCTCGACGTTCAGCGATGAGCTTATTATCTTCTACTTTGTTTTCATCTTGTTGATCTGTCATAGGTAGTTTTTATTCACAGTGATAAATTGAAAAATCCTTAAAGGCCCGCTTTGAGCGACGCCACGATAAACTGGTCTAACTTGCCATCCAATACTGCCGCGGTATTGTGGGTTTCAACGCCGGTACGTAAATCTTTGATCCGCGCATCGTCGAGCACATAGGAGCGAATCTGGCTACCCCAGCCAATATCAGACTTAGTATCTTCTGTTGCCTGAGCCGCATCCGCACGTTTTTGTATCTCCGCCTCATAGAGCTTAGCTCTCAGCATCTGCCAACATTTATCTCGATTCTGATGCTGTGATCGCTGACTCTGGCTCTGAACTACTATACCACTAGGCTCGTGAGTCAAACGCACCGCTGAATCGGTTTTGTTAATATGCTGACCACCAGCACCAGAGGCACGGTAGGTGTCTGTGCGCACATCTGAGGGGTTGATATCGATATCAATATTGTCATCAATTTCTGGCGAGACATAGACTGCAGAAAACGATGTATGGCGGCGACTGCCCGAGTCAAAAGGTGATTTTCGTACGAGGCGGTGGACGCCAATCTCGGTGCGCAGCCAACCAAAAGCATACTCACCACTCACCTGCACGGTGGCACTTTTAATCCCAGCCACATCACCGGCCGAACATTCCAACAATTCAGCCTTAAAGCCTTTGTCGTCGGCCCATCGCAGATACATACGAAGCATCATCTCAGCCCAGTCCTGAGCCTCGGTGCCACCCGAACCCGATTGAATTTCCAGGTAGGCATTATTGGGATCCATTTGACCGGAGAACATCCGCCGAAACTCCAGCTTTGCGAGCTGCGCCTCAAGAAGGGCAATATCGGCTTCCACGTCAGCGACCGTATCTGCGTCATTTTCTTCAACCGCCATTGCCAACAGCTCTCGTCCATCGGCAACGCCAGAATCCAAGTCTTCTATAGTTTTGACTACCTGCTCAAGAGATGCCCTCTCGCGACCCAACTCTTGGGCTCGATCAGGATCATTCCAAACGCCAGGCTCGCCTAGCTCTAGGGAAACTTCAGCCAGCCGGTCTTTGCGATTAACATAGTCAAAGATACCCCCTCAACACGTCAGTGCGAGATTGCAGATCGTCGAGGGCGTTATAAAGTGGATTTACTTCCATGGATACATTGCTAACTGTCTGGCTAATGAGCATTGCATTTTACCTCAGCTGACCGACCACACCAAGCGAAACCGCAAAGTCAGCAACGGCCATAAGAGATAGTTGATTTACCTCATCGCCAAGCGCACCATGAGCGTTCACCTTTAGCCCCAAGAAATTTGCCATGGTAAAAGTTCTGTTTGCTATCCTAGCGGCACTAAGCGCTTATTTGACGCTCTGGCCCGTTCCCATCGATCCAGTTGCTTGGAGCGCGCCGAAAAATTCAGGTTATGTGGGGGACTTTATGGAAAACACCCTACTCGATAAAATTGAGGTTATTAAACTGGAAGCTATGCACGGACCCGAGGGCTTGGCGCTTTTAAATGGTGAAGTCTATGCGGCCACCCGGGAAGGTTGGATTATCCGCTACAAGGAAAGTACCGGTGAAACAGTTAAATGGGTCAATACTCAAGGCAGCCCGCTGGGTCTGGCCTTCGATCGAGAGGACAACTTATTGGTCGCAGACGCCTATAGGGGGCTCCTGAGCATTAATTCCGCCGGCGATATCAGCGTCTTGAGTAATGAGATCGCTGGGGTCAGTATAGATTACGCGGACGATGTGGATGTTGCCGCGGATGGCAAAATCTATTTTAGCGACGCCTCGTCCAAATTTGGTGCCAGCAGCAATGGTGGTACCTACGCCGCAAGTCTGTTGGCTACCATGGAGCATGGGGGTCACGGCAGGCTGCTGATGTATAACCCAGAAGACCAAACCACCAGCGTTATTATGAGCGGCCTCAATTTCGCCAACGGTGTCGCCATGGCCGCCGATAACCGCTTCGTACTAGTTAATGAAACCGGTAGCTATCGCGTTCATAAATATTGGCTACAGGGAGATAAAGCCGGACAGTCCGAGGTATTGATAGATAACCTTCCAGGCTTTCCTGACAACATCGTCCGCGGTCGCGATGGTCGCTTTTGGGTTGGGCTTGTCTCGCCTCGCAGCGCCCTCCTCGATGCGTTGTCTGCCTCACCTTTGGCGCGCAAAATAGTGCAGCGCCTACCCCCGAGCTGGCGCCCGCAGGCAGCCCTCTATAGCCATGTTTTTGCTATGGATGCCGATGGTCAGGTGTTAATATCACTGCAAGACCCAAACGGCCAGCATCACACTAATACCGGTGCCCTAGAAACCGACCATTGGCTGTATATCAGCAGCCTGCATTCAGACAACCTCGCAAGAATTAGCAGAGAAAACGCCGGTATCCCATGACCTCTTTTATTGACCGATTACAGCACAGCTTTTTTGATACGTTTAGGGAACAGGGCAATCTGCACTTCAGCCCTGTTCTGCCTGCACGCCTGGTCGACCCGATCATCGTTAGCCATAACCGGCTGCTGGCAGAAGAACTGGGCATAGCAACGACAGATTTAGACCAACCCGAAATGTTGGAGCTTATGAGCGGCAACTTTATGGCCGCTAATGTCAAACCCGTTGCACTGGTCTATTCTGGCCATCAATTTGGCGTCTGGGCTGGGCAGCTAGGCGATGGTCGCGCCATGACCTTGGGTGAACTGCCTGTGGGAACAGATGCGAGCCTTTGGGACATTCAGTTAAAAGGTGCTGGGCCAACTCCCTATTCCAGATTTTCTGATGGCCGCGCCGTACTGCGCTCGAGTATTCGTGAATATCTTTGCTCCGAAGCCATGCATGGACTAGGTATTGCGACCACCAGAGCACTCTGCCTGGTGGACAGTAAAACCCAGGTGTATCGTGAGGAAATAGAATCTGGCGCTACCGTTTGTCGTGTTGCGCAAAGTCACATTCGCTTTGGTTCATTTGAACATTTTCATTATCGCAAAGAGCCAGATGCCGTCCGAGCTCTAGCCGACTATGTTATTCAACGACACTTCCCTGAATGGGTAAAAGATACCGATCGGTACCTAAAATTCTTTCGAAATACTGTTTTTAAAACCGCTCGAATGATTGCTCAGTGGCAGTCAGTGGGGTTTAACCATGGCGTTATGAATACCGACAATATGTCGATCCTAGGCGACACTATTGATTATGGTCCCTTTGGCTTCCTAGACAGTTATAACCCGGACTTTATTTGCAACCATACCGACGCCAATGGTCGCTACGCTTTTAAGAATCAGCCCTCGGTGGGACTATGGAATCTCAATGCCCTAGCCACTGCACTGACCTCACTGATCAGCAATGAGGATTTGATAGCTGAACTGACAAAATATGAGCCCGAATTTCTACAGCAGTTTAGACAGATTATGACCACGAAATTAGGCCTACAGACCTATGCATCTGGTGATGAACAGCTAATCAACCAGCTGTTGGATTTGATGGATACCAATCAGGTGGATTACACAATTTTGTTTCGCTCCCTGTGTGAATTTTCAGACAGCAACCAGACATTGCGAGATCAATTTACCGATCGAGAGGGTTTTGATGACTGGGCAAAAAACTATAGTCGTCGCCTGCAGCAGCAAGACTGGACTGACCTGCAACGCCGCGAACAGATGCTGAGTATTAATCCAAAGTTTGTGTTGCGCAACTATATGGCCCAAGCCTGTATAGAAAAAGCACAGAAAGGTGATTATAGCGAAGTACATAGGCTATTAGAGGTCATGCAAAGTCCCTATAAAGACCACCCTAAAGCTGAGGAATATGCGAGCTTGCCTCCTGATTGGGCGGGCCAGATATCCATTAGCTGCTCCTCGTAAAACCCCGATTTGAGCGTATCATATAGACAGACCCCAACGTCGCGATGGGTGAATCATTCAGCGCGAAAAAATTCAAGATGGGCTGCTAGTGTCTCGCTTTATCGACAATTGAATAATTGGTGAAGGACAATTCCAGTTTGAAGGCTATAATGGGAACGACGAATTCTTCTTAAGCGACACTAACAGTGAGACTGATGAAAAACATTACTGCCCTGATAATGCTCTTTAGTAGCCAACTCGCTGCAGCCGATATTTTCTGGTTTGTCCGCAATGCTGACAGCAGCACCAACTGGCAGTATGTCGCCAACTTCAGCGGCGGTATACTTATTATCTGTTTGTCGCTGACCGCTTTATGGCTGTTTTTAAGCCAGAGCAGAGCGCGACGCTACAGTAAAGAGCTAGAAGAGATCAGAACCCAACTGGAGTTGCGCGTTAAAGAGCGCACGGCCACGCTTGAGGATGAGATCGTCGAACACCTTGATACCAGCTCACGCCTGTATCGCTCCGAGTCTTACATTACCAGTATTCTACGCTCTATGCCTTTGATGCTGATTGGTCTGAATAAAGACCACAAGATCACCCAGTGGAATCAGCGCGCCGAAGAAATTAGCGGGATGTCCTCAGGCGATGTTATTGGCATGGATCTTTGGGCTGCCTACCCGACAATAACGATTACACCACAGCAGATTAAACAGGCACAAGACGAGGGTACAGCCCTCACTATAAAATATATTCAACGTGGTCAGTATCATTTTGATATCACTATTTACCCACTGCAAGATCAGGTGGAAACGGGTGTGGTAATTCTCTTAGATGATGTCACCCAGCGCGTGAAGAATGAAACCATGCTCATTCAGCGAGACAAGATGTCGTCGGTCGGCGAAATGGCTTCGATTATGGCCCACGATGTTAATATTCCGCTGCGGGCTATCATTAAAGATGTTCAGACCGTCAGACAAGGCCTTACGGCTGATCCTATCGATGATATTGGTCTCAATGAACTGCTTGAAGATGTGATGGTTCGAGGACAACAGGCAACCTCCGTGATTTCGAATCTAGTGAACTTTTCCTCTAGCGGTGGCGGCGAAAAAAGCACAACCAGTATGGCCGGCATTATTGATCACAGCGTTGAGTTGGCTAACGATGTTCTTTCCGTCATGGCTGGCCTGCGTTTTAGCCACATCAAGGTGAATGTCGATTATGCCGATGATATCCCTGAAATCCCCTGTTATGTGACTGAAATGCAGCAGGTCTTTCTGAGTCTGTTTCGTCACTCCTGCTATGCATTGGGCAAGATCAGCGATCCGGATCATTCGCCTACTATTAATATCGAGGTGACCAAATTCTACGAAACATTATGGGTGCGTGTTCAGCACAATGGGCGCGGCATTAGCTTGGAAGACCAAAAGTTTATTTTTGAGCCATTTGCTGCCGAGGGCAAAGCCGATGGTCAGTACGACGCAGGTAAGCGCCTGTCGTTCTCATATTTTATTATCACTGAACAACATCAGGGCCAGATTTCAGTTACCTCTGACCCCAATATAGGCACTACCTTTCACATTCAATTGCCGCTCCAATAGCGCGGCAATTCTAGAGGTCCCTGAGGACCTCCAAAGGGGGTTGCACCACGGCCTTGCGGCTGTAGCCAACCCCTAGCGCACCAACTAGCACTCCGCCGGCTAGGGGGCCAGCAAGCCAAAGCCAAGGATGTAACGCAAAGGGCAAGTCGAACATAAAGCGTTGCAGTATCGCAACGGCAGCCTCAGCGCCGATCGAAGCCAGAAGACCAGCCATAAGCCCCAAGGTCGTAAACTCTACCCACTGGATACCTAGGATCAACCGCTGAGAGCTCCCTAGGGTACGCAAGATGGCACTCTCCTGTAAACGCTCTGACATGGACAGGCTAACCGCAGCGAACATAACCAATACGCCGCAGCTTAGTATCAGCAGCGTCATCACTTCCAAACCTCGCGTCACCTGCGACACGATCGTTCTAATGCGATCAATGATCTTATCCAACTCAATCACCAACACCGTGGGAAATTTGCGCAATAATTCGTTGACCAGTAATTTTTTCTGCGGCGGAATATACAGACTCGTCATGCTGGTGCGCGGATAGTCCTCCAACAGGCCTTCAGGAAACAGGAAGTAGAAGTTGGGCGTCATATTGTCCCAGTTTAGGCTGCGTGTACTGACTACCTCTGACTCAAAAGTAAGACCTCCGACGCTAAAAGTAATCCGATCACCCAGCTTTAAGCCCAATTCGGCAGCTAGTTCGTCTTCAAGCGAAACAGGCGCTATCTCAGTAGCCTGGTCAATGTCGTCCCACCATTTTCCCGCGGTAACCTTATTGCCCTCGGGCAACGCTGAGGTCCAACTCAGGTTAAGCTCGCGGCGGAATGATTCATGGCTATCTTTTTGTGCTTCGGTTATCAACTCACCATTAATAGCGGCCATCCTTCCCCGCACCATGGCATACCATCCAGCAGTCTCTAGGCCCCGATCTTCCACGAGCGTTTTCACAGCCTCCAACTCGTAGGACGCAACATTAACCAAAAAGTGATTGGGTGCATCCTCGGCCAACTGCACCCGCCACTCATCCACTAGTGAGGTGCGTACCACTACCATAATCATCAACAGCGCTATGGCGCCAGAAAAGCCAACCATCTGAATAAGACTCTGTGACTTTCTACGCCAGAGATTGTTCAGCGCCAAACGCCAGATGCTACCCAGGCGCTGGCCGTAGTTTTTAGCCAAGCGCAGCATCATCAAACCAATTATGACGGTGGCTAATGCAGTGATCGCAAAGCCTGCCAAAATAGCCAGCGACAGCATCAGGCTGTTGCTGTACCAGAGCAGCAAGCCGGCCACAGCGACAATTCCAAAAGTGCCCCGCACCGCTGCATTAACCGGTTTAACCTGAATATCCTGACGCAACACCGCCAGCGGAGACTGCGCGGGCAAATGCCAAAGCGCGGGCACTGTAAAACCACCCAGACAGAGCAAGCCCGTTGCCATCCCGGTAATCCAAGGCCTAATACCCGCGCTGGGCAATGCTATGGGTAACCATTCTCGGACGGTAGAAATCAATAGTTCGCTAAAGATATAACCCGCTGCAAGGCCCGCCAGTGAACCTCCTAGACCCAACCATAAACTCTGTTGCAGATACAAACTCCTGACACGTCTCGCAGAGACCCCCCAGCTTTTGAGTAGCGCGACCTGCTGTGTTTGCCCCGCAGCAAAGTGATGACTGGCAAGAGCCAGTGCAATACCTGCCAACACAACACCAATACTACCCGCCAATAATAGAAATCGTCGGCCCCTATCCATGGTACTGGCAATACTGGCCTGCGCTTCGTCTGGGGTGATTAGTCGGTCGTGTACGCTGAGCTGAGATTCTAACCAATTAGCGTAGCTAGCAAAGGCGTCTGCATCGGTACCTGCCGCCATTAAATATTTATAGGTTACGCGGCTTCCTGGTTGCACTACCCCAGCAGCTGCAACGTCATCCCAGTTCATCAGGACACGGGCACCAAAAAAACTATAGGAACCCCCATCGGGCTCTTCAACAATTATCTGGGTGACCTTAAGTACCGTCTCACCAAGCTCTATATTGTCTCCAAGCTCAATATTTAGGAGAGGCAATAGTCTTGCATCGACCCAGGTTTCTCCCGGCGCTGGACCGTAGTCAACGAGTTCAATCAGGGCTTCATCTAACGTGAAAGGCGTGGTTGAACGCTTAATCACGCCACGCAAAGGATAGTTGCTCTGCACAGCCTTAACAGAGGCCAAATGCATATCTGACTCGTGATACACCATGGACGCAAAACTCACCATCTGGGAGGTTTCAATGCCCTGCTGCTGTGCCTTAGTTACCCATTCCTGCTGCGTCAGCTTATTACTGCGCACCACCAAATCTGCGGCTAAAAAGGCGCTGGATTCAGCGGTTAACGCCCGTTCAATGCGTTCTGCCAGCAATGACACGGAGGTAACTACTGACACCGCTAGCACTAACGACCAAACAATTAGACTCAGTTGCCCACCGCGCCAAGTACGCAGTAACATTCTTAATGCTTGCATCAGATTTCACTACCCTGGGATTTTGATTTAGCCTTCGCTATGGCTTTGGGCTTTGCCACCACTTTTTGCTTCACCTTGGCTTTAACTGTTGGCCTAGCTCTGGTCATTGGTGTTCGGGCTGACTTAGGGGTGGAGGTCGGCTTTGGTTCTGCCCCACGCTGAACTGCTGGTTTAGCTTTGACCTTAGCGGCCCGTTTAGCTTTGGCTTTGGCCGCTGGTTTAGCTTTGACCTGAGCGGCTGGTTTAGCTTTGGCTTTAGTTGTTGATTCGGCTTTGACCTTAGCGGCCGGTTTAGCTTTGGCTTTGGCCGCTGGTTTAGCTTTGACCTGAGCGGCTGGTTTAACTTTGGCTTTGGCCGCTGGTTTAGCTTTGACCTTAGCGGCTGATTCGGCTTTGACCTTAGCGGCCGGTTTAGCTTTGGCTTTGGCCGTTGGTTGCGCTTTGACCTTAACTGCTGACTGAGCTTTGGCTTGTGCAACCTGTTGACCGGCTGCCAAGACTAAACGTTGGCCGCAGCGCGCGGCCAAATTGAGTTCATGGGTAACGAGCACTAATGTGGTGCCCTCTTCTCTGTTAAGTTCAAACAGCAAATCGTTGATCTTCTCTCCGGTACCCGTATCCAAATTACCGGTTGGCTCATCGGCGAAAAGAATCGTTGGCCGACAGGCAAAGGCGCGAGCCACAGCGACACGCTGCTGCTCGCCCCCCGATAACTGCCGAGGGTAATGAGTCGTTCGATGATTAAGCCCGACACGCTGTAAAAAATAGGCCGCCGTGGTCAGCGCCTCTCGATCGCCCTGCAACTCTAAGGGCAGTGCGACGTTTTCCAGAGCTGTTAAGCCCGGTAGTAGATGAAATGACTGAAACACAAACCCAACATGCTTGGCACGAACAGCGGCACGGCCCTCTTCGTCCATCGCCGTAATATCTTGGCCATTAAGGCGAACCGAGCCAGAACTCGGTAGATCAAGACCCGCCAAGATCCCCAATAAAGTCGACTTCCCAGACCCCGATGGGCCAACAATCGCCAGGCTTTCACCACTGGCCAAAGATAAATTGATCTTATCTAAAATATTAAGCGTGCCTTCCGCGGTAGTGACCTGTTTACTAATATTACCGACTTCTATCATTTCAAATGTCCATTGCTAGAAAAATTGCATACACTAAGCGCCAGTGTTTACCGGCTTCTTATTAGAGATTATTTATGCGGTTTTTTTCAACCACAGTGTTTTTCAGGCGCGTATGTTGCCTGTTTATCTTACTCGGCGCCAACACTTACGGATCAACTCTGCTAGTTTTAGGTGATAGTCTCAGTGCTGGCTATGGCGTCACACAAAAAAATGGCTGGGTGGCACTGCTGCGCGATGACTGGGGCGAGAGCCATCAGATTATTAATGGCAGTATCAGCGGTGACACCACGGGTGGCGGTTTAAACCGATTACCTCTGTTGCTGGAGACATTCAGTCCTGATTATGTACTGCTGGAATTAGGCGGTAACGACGGGCTGCGTGGTCAGCCAATTAACTTAATGAAACGTAATTTATTGGCGATGATTGAGCTGTGTCGCCAAGCGGGTGCCGAACCCGTTTTGTTTGGCATGCGGCTGCCTCCTAACTATGGTCGCCGGTACTCCGATGCATTTGCGGCGGTATACCCTCTGTTAGCTCAACAGGAAGAGGTTTTGTTAATCCCCTTCCAGCTTGAGCAGCTGGCCATCACCGAGGGTATGATCCAGGAAGATGGTCTACACCCGACCGCACTGGCGCAGCCGATCATTAAGGATGTCATTAAGGCGGCACTCGAGCCTTTTATGATTAATCAGACTTTAATCCAGAAGCCTTAGCGCCTGCAACTGATGTCTAAATATGCGATATCATGATACTTAATTAACGCCGTGGGGATGCTTGATCGGATCGCCATCTGATTGTTTAAGCAGCACCTTAAGCTGGGATACCAGGCCACCGGCCAAAATCAGACCACAGCCGACTAACTCCGGGTCGGTAAGATATTCATCGAGTAGCCACCAGCCACAGAGTGCGGCAAATACTGATTCAAAACTCAGGATAATCGAGGCGTGGGAAGCCGGCGCCGTGCGCTGTCCTATGACCTGCAGACAGAACGCTACGCCCGATGACATGATACCCACATAGAGCAGCGCCACAGCCGCATCCAAAATCCCCTGCCAGTCCCAGCTTTCAAAAATAGGCACCAGAACAAAACTGATGATTGTCGCAACCACAAATTGAACAAAGATCAAACGAAACGGCGACGTTTGATTAGCCAGCCTGCCAGTAAAAATCATATGTACAGCAAACAGCATTGAACCCAGCAGAATCAAAACGTCTCCGGTGAATAATTCATCGCTCTCCACCTGCCCCAAAAAAAACAATCCGACCATTGCCATGGCCACACCGAGCCAGGTAGGCCATTCGGTTTTATTGCGAAAAAACAAACCTATAATAGGGACGAAAATAATATAAACGCCGGTTAAGAAACCCGCACGACCCGCAGTGGTATAAACCATGCCCCACTGCTGTAGCAGCATGCCAGCGGTCAATACCAGACCCAATAGAGCGGCTTTTTTATTGATCGCGTTAATCGCAAAAATTTCTTTTGGCTTCTCCATCACATACCACAGCGGCAGAATAGCCAGAGCGCCGATCAAAAACCGACCGAAGGTAAATGTTACAGGACCAATATGCTCCATACCGGTACGCTGATATACGAAAGCTAGGCCCCAAATAAAGGCCGTTAGTAGCAAAACAAAATCGGCACGAAGATCGCTTTTAAAGCTCATAGTTATTTAGTCTATTATTGTTTCTATTGATGACACGTAATCTGTATATGCTGCACTAGTAGCTGCAAACTTTCCTGACCACGGAACTCATTAATATCCAAGCGGTAGACGCAGCGCACAAGACCTGCGTCCTGATTTGGCCAAGCGGCAGTATCAATATTAAACCAGATCGCGTCTATAGCCAGTTGGGGTTGGTTCTGCGGCGCCAATACTAATTTAAGATGCTTTTCACCCACAATGCGTTGCTGCACAATGACAAATTCACCCTCAAAGCAAGGCTCGGGAAAGAGCTGCCCCCAGGGACCGGCATCGCGCAGTAGTTCGGCGGTTTGTATATTTAATTGATGATTTTCAAGGCTGCCATCGGTCACTAATTTAGCCTGTAAATCATCCTCACCCAACGATTTGGCCACCTGATCTTGAAAGGCTTGCTCAAACGCAGCCAGATTACCCTCAACTAAACTGAGTCCTGCCGCCATGGCATGGCCGCCGAATTTGGTTATTAATCCAGGGTTCTGTGTTGCCACTGCGTCGAGCGCGTCACGAATATGTAGACCTGGAATTGAACGCGAGGAGCCTTTCAGTTCGCCGCTATCGCCGCGGGCAAAGGCTACTACGGGCCGATGATATTTTTCTTTAATGCGCGAGGCCAATAGGCCCACTACACCCTGATGCCAGTCTGGCTGAAACAAGCACAGCGCCGATGGCAATTCAGTGTCAGTGCCGAAAACCAGCTTTTCAACAATGGTTAGGGCTTCACGCTGCATATCCTGCTCGATCGATTTACGGTCCTGATTTAACTCATCGAGGGCACGGGCAGTCATCATTGCCTCCTCGGGATCATCGGTCAATAAGCACTGAATACCCAGTGAAATATCGTCGAGTCGACCGGCAGCATTGAGCCTCGGACCCAACGCAAAACCTAGATCGGTAGCTACGAGCCGCTTTGGGTTTTTGCCCGCGATGCGAAGCAGCGCTTGGATACCGGGGCGACATCGCCCAGAACGAATACGCAGTAGACCCTGATAAACTAGGGCCCGGTTAATTTGATCCAACGGCACCACATCGGCGACGGTACCCAAAGCGACCAGATCTAACCAGTTGGCCATATTGGGTTCCACTCTCTTTTGATCAGTAAACCAGTTTTGTAGTCGCAGCTCAGCGCGCAATGCACTGAGGAGGTAAAATGCCACACCGACACCGGCAAGGTTTTTACTGGGAAATTCACAGCCCGGTTGGTTGGGGTTAATAATAGCCGCAGCAGCGGGCAGAACGGCACCAGGCAGATGATGATCGGTGACAATAACATCTATGCCCAGACTATTTGCATGAGCGACACCCTCGACACTTGAAATACCATTATCGACGGTGACAATAAGGTCCGGTGTTTTTTGGGCGGCGAGATCAACAATCTCTGGGGTAAGACCATAGCCATAATCAAAGCGATTAGGCACTAAAAACGCGACATTGGTATAACCCATGGCGGTCAATGCCAACACCATTAATGCCGAGCTAGTAGCTCCGTCAGCATCAAAATCACCAACAATGGTCAGCGCCTGCTTTTCCTTGAGAGCCACAATAAGACGTTCGACCGCAGCGCACATACCTTGCATTGCGCTCGGGTTGGGCAAACAGCTGAGCTGCCGATTGAGATGGTCAAACCGGGTCACACCCCGTCCCTGATAGATCCGCCACAACAGCGGATCTAGCTGTTCGGGAAAGTCACAGTCTTTAGGGTCACTGTATCGGGTAGCGATTTGCATAAAAAGGTCTCAACCATTCGTTTACAAGAAACCCGACTGCTTACCGATATACCAGCTAACAGCACCCAATATGGCAACCACTACCCAAAGGACCGCCAACAATCTCAGCGGACGAAAGGGCTGACGTTCTGTGCGGTTATAACCAGCATTAATCACCTGGTCAACGCGGGCCTGATCTTCTGCAGATAAACTATTTTCTTCACTCATTAATTAGTCTCAAACTCAGCCGGGAGACGAAGGTAACTGCCAACCTGCTCCGGCGTCAGGTTTTGCAGTCTGGGTACAGTACCCAGACAAGGCTCGTTAAAAAGCCGCTTAAGTGTAGCAATATTTTCTTCTAACCGTAGCATATCTGGGTCAATGATATTTGCCACCCAGCCAGCGATCACCAATCCATCGGCGCGAATAGCCTCGGCAGTAAGCAGCGCATGATTTAAACAGCCAAGGCGCATGCCGACAACGAGTACTACGGGGCAATTCATTTCTCGGGCCACATCGGCAAGGGTTTCACGGTCGTTAAGGGGTACCCGCCAACCACCAGCCCCCTCGATCACGATTAGATCCAGTGGCAATAATGTCAGACCTCGGCAAAAGCCTACCAGACGCGAGGCGCTGAGAGTTTTCCCTGATTCTTGGGCCGCAATATGAGGTGCAATCGCCGCTTCAAGCGCTATTGGGTTAACCTGCTGATAGGATAGCTTATGACTGGCAATCGCGCGCAACTGCAATGCATCGTCATTCTCCAGCCCTGCACCAGTATCCACGCATCCAGCCGCTATGGGTTTAATCGCTGCGGTTCTGAGCCCGGCCTTATTGGCCGCCGAAAGCAGTCCGGTCGCTATAGCAGTCTTGCCCACATCTGTGTCGGTTCCAGTAATAAATAGCCATTTTTTGGCCATAAGTAGTCACCCTCAATATTAATTAATGCTATTACTTCACTACAAACCCGCTGATAATTTCCCATGTTGCAGGAATCATACCGTCGGGGAGACGAAAAGAATCATAGGCATTATAGAGTCCTTTAAGCTGTTGTTTACCCGTCAGATGATTCGCTTTTCCAGCATTATTATTATGAGCGCCGACATTTTTGAGCTCTAGTAAAAGCTCTCTAACTGATTGATGCTGTTCGATAACCCTGCGGGAGTCCAGATTAACATCACTGAAACCCGCCTCGCTCAGGGCCAGCTGCCACTGTGGCAAGCTGGCAAAGCGATTTACATGCACAGCTCCGTCAACCTCTGACCAGGCCTGTCGCAGTTCACTCAGGGTTGCCGGTCCCGGCACCGCTAGATAAACACGGCCATCTGCCGCCAACACACGGTAAAGCTCGGCTGCCAAGGTAGGTAAATTATCACACCACTGTAAGGCAAAGTTGGAAAATATCAGGTCTTGGGAATCGCTGGCTAAGTCCATGTTTTCAGCATCGGCACATAGCCAGGTACAGTCGGGATACTGCGCCTGGGCGTGGGCCAGCATACCTGGTGAGAGGTCCACTCCGGTGATCTGAGACGCGGGAAAGCGTCGCTGCAACTCGACCGTATGATAGCCAGTACCGCAGCCTAGATCGGTCATGTTTCCAGCCGGCAGACCAGGCGGAATAGTCTCCAATAGCTGCTGGCCAATGCGTCGCTGTAACTGCGCTACCTCGTCATAACGCGCCGCGGCGCGGCCAAAGGACGCTGCAACTTTTTGCTTATCTAAACGGTACAGTTGATGATCTAGAAAGAGGGTGATTTTTTGCAGAACAGTATCCGCTGCACTGAGATGCGGTAGGTGGCCAGCACCAAAAATAATAGCCGTCTCAGAATTGAATTCACTGGTGACGGCAACCGGCACCAGCGCGTCGCAGGCACCAAAAATATCTAGACTAGGACACTCGATTTTGGCCCTATGAGGTCGGTTATCCAAACCTCCAAGTAGCGCCAAAAGCGCCCCACCAGCATTGTCATCAATCTTAGAATCCATCGTGCGCAACTGCTTTATCAGCCGACGCTGCTGACTATCGCCCTGAGTCTGGAGGCTCATAAATCGCCTTAGACAGAGTGAACTATCTTGCTCCCAGTGCTGCATAAACTCGGCAAAGTCTGCCGCTGCCATAGCCTCAGGATGCTGCTCGGTGGCGACAAAATTGAGGTTGCTACTAATGGTGATGAGGCCAGCCACGCGAGTGGGATATTGGGCGGCAAAAGCGCGACAGAGCATGCCCCCCAAGGACAGGCCCAATAGATAGCAGTGGTTGGGCAATACCTCTGCCATCCACTCAAGCAGGCTGGCTTCGGAATAGTTATCCACAATGGGGCTCTCACCGAATCCCGGTAGGTCGAGGCTATACACCTCAATGAAAGCACTGAGACGATCGGGGACAGTCTGCCATATCTGACTATCGGCGCCCCAACCATGAATCAAAACAATGGGATGACGTTGCTCATGACTCATAGTGCATGGATGATGGTGCAATACATTACTGGTCAATCACAGACTCCAACGCATCAAGCAACTTATCTATTTGCTCGTCGGTATGCATAGCCGATAAACAGATACGCAGTCTTCCGCTACCCTTGGGTACTGTGGGAGGTCTAATTGCACCCACCATAAAACCCTGGTCTCGCAACTGCTGACTGATCGCAATCACAAGCTGGTCATCATTAATCTTTACCGGCTGTATTGGCGTCTGCGAATCCATTAGGTGTAAGCTAAGCTGCTCAGCACCGGATCTAAAACGACTCACCAAGCTAACCAGTTTTTCACGGCGCCATGACTCTGCCTGCACAATTTTCAGACTAGCCGAACTGGCGACAGCCACCGAGGGCGGCAACGCCGTGGTATAAATATAGCTACGAGAAAACTGAATTAAGGTTTCTATCAATGCCTCGCTACCCGCTACAAACGCACCAAAGGTGCCGAAGGCTTTGCCGAGCGTGCCCACCAAAATCGGCACTTGATCGCAGCTCAGCCCTAACGCCTCAACAAGACCACCACCCGTTTTGCCCAACACACCAAAGCCATGGGCATCGTCCACCATCAGCCACCCAGGCTTATGCCTGAGGGTCTCTGCTACACTGACGAGCGGAGCCAAGTCGCCGTCCATACTAAACACGCCATCGGTAACCACTAACATGCGACTGGCATGACTGGCGTCCAATTTAGCCGCCAAGTCCTCGATATTAGAATGTTTATAACGCTGCATTTGGGCCCGACTTAAACGACCGCCATCGAGCAACGAGGCATGATTTAGGTAATCCTGTAGGACCATATCGTGGCGCCCCATGAGCGCGGTGATGACACCCATGTTAGCCATGTAGCCGGTGGAGAATAAAAGGGCTCTGGGGCGTCCAGTGAACTCAGCCAGTTGTTGCTCTAAATTTTCATGGGCCTCGCTATGGCCGCTGATAAGATGAGAGGCACCGCTGCCTGTACCATATTGATCGGCGCCAGCTTTTAAAGCCAAGGCAATATCTGGGTGCCCTGCAAGACCTAAATAATCATTGCTACAGAAGTTATGCTGCGGCTTACCATCCACTGTAATCATGGCCGCACAACCGGATGTCAGATGGCTACGCTGGCGATAAAGGTGCTGTATGCGTCGCTCTCCGAGGGCTGCATGCAAGGTTGCATCCATAGTATCCATGTCAGGCGTTATCCAGCTCGATAGAACAATGAGTGGGTCTTTGCCTCAGCAATAGTTTGTCGCAGTTGAGCGGCCTGGTCCTCAGTGTCTCTATCTACCTGATAGGCTTCAGGTGTAATTCCCAGACGCTTAAATAACTGCAGGTCCGTATTGGCCGCAGGGTTTGGCGTAGTCAGCAGCTTCTCACAGTAGAAGATCGAGTTAGCTCCTGCCATAAAGGCCATAGCCTGCATCTGCTCATTCATGTCTTCTCGACCCGCTGACAAGCGCACATAGGATTGAGGCATCATGAGTCGTGCAACAGCAATGGTGCGAATAAATTCAAAGGGATCTAACGCATCTAAGTCGGCCATGGGCGTACCCGGCACTTTGACCAACATATTGATCGGCACCGATTCTGGATGTCTGGGCAAGTTAGCTAACTCGATTAACAAACCAGCACGATCTGTTTGCTCTTCGCCCATCCCTACGATCCCTCCGGCACAGACTTTCATTCCAGAGTTACGCACATTAGACAGTGTGTTGAGACGGTCTTGATAGGTTCTGGTGGTAATCACCTCACCGTAAAATTCTTTTGAGGTATCGAGATTGTGGTTGTAATAGTCAAGACCGGCGCTAGCCAGTTTCTCCGACTGATCTTCACTGAGCATCCCCAGAGTCATGCAAGTTTCCAGACCCAAGGCCTTCACTTCACGAATCATATTGGCAACTTTAGGAATATCGCGATCGTGGGGCGAGCGCCAGGCGGCACCCATACAGAAACGACTGGAACCACTGGCTTTAGCGACCTTCGCCGCTTCAATCACCGCCTCAATTTCAAGCAATTTCTCTTTTTCCAAACCGGTGTCATAGCGGGCACTCTGAGGGCAGTATTTACAGTCTTCAGGGCAGGCGCCGGTTTTGATTGATAGCAGCGTGCTGAGCTGTACCTGATTAGGGTTAAAGTGAAGGCGGTGCGCGACCTGCGCGTTGAACAATAGATCATTGAAGGGCTGATTAAAAAGTGCCAGCACCTCTTCGCGCGTCCAGTTGTTACGAATTGTCGATTGCTCAAGGACTGCCATAGTCATACTCCAGACATGATTGTAATCTCAGTCCGCTATGATAGGTCGGGCACAGCCTCTGTCAACCCTATTGAAAAATATTGGTTAACTGCCATTTAAGACCTACCGACGCTGGGTCAGTCTCAAAACTCGGGCTAGATCTTTTTTAGCACGGTTAAACCAAAAATCCCAGGAAAGACTATAGATCCAATACAGTCCTCGCCACCTGCCGGGCAGAATAATCAATGGTACATTTTTGGCCACCTGATCTAATGCCTGCTCGGCAAATTCCGCTACCGGCATGGGGTGTAATTTAGCCCAGTAGGCGGTCGCTTTTTCCGGCGTAATGCCCTTGGGTAGACGTCCGTAAACCCCACCGGTCAGTATGGGCGTTTCGATCGCACCAGGGCACAGGGCGCTGACTCTTACGCCTTTAATCTCCGCCTCAACCCGCAGTGCCTGAGAGAGTCCTGAGACAGCGAATTTTGTTGCGCTATAGGCAATCTGGCTTGCGGCGGGAATCAATCCTGCCATGGAAGCGGTATTGACTATGTGGCCATAACCTTGGTCAACCATAAGCCGATAACAAGCCTGAATGCCATTGGTTACACCTCGTAAGTTGACGTCGATAGTGGTGTTCCAATCCTCTAATTCGTAGTCTTCTGCCAACCCACCTATGCCGATACCAGCATTGTTGAACATATAATCTAGGCGGCCTGTGTTCGCGACCGCCTCATCAACTATGACTTGTAACGCGGGGTAGTCGCAGACATCAAGCTCTCTGGCCCAGGCTTTACCTCCATTAGATAGGATGACCGCGGCGATCGACTCTGCAAGCGCAAACTGCCTATCGACGAGGACAACGGTGCAGCCACGGCGCGCTAATTCGATGGCCAATGCCCTACCTATGCCTGAGGCCGCCCCGGTAATAACGGCGGTGGCGTTTTGGTATATTCGCAAGCTCATTAGTGAATCTCTCAAAAACTGATCACAAACCGTATAACCTTAATTCTCGTATCGCGATACTAGCTCGATATATGATCGGCAATAAATCGTCGCACGGTCGTCTGATCGTTGTCTAACACAGTAAAACGCTCTTCTCTTTCGAAAAGATCTGCCATATGGGTTGGCAACACCGGATCATAGGGATAACCCGCCTGTTTGACAGCATCGGGGAATTTAGCCGGATGCGCGGTAGCCAATACCACCATCGGAGTCTCAGCATTAGAACGGCTGTGACGGGCAGCATCTAATCCGATGGCCGTATGCGGATCCATCAGATAACCGCTCTGTTGATATACCGAGCTAATTATTTGCAGCATACCCTCGTCATCACAGCGGTAACTAGAAAAAAGTTTGCGAGCTTTCGCTAAGGCTTTGGGGCCAAGCTCCATACGTCCCTCTTTAGCATTAGCCATTAGACCCGCTATCGCCTCGCCGTCGCCGTCGTAGAGATCAAATAGCAGGCGCTCAAAATTGCTCGAAATCATAATATCCATGCTCGGCGCCAAACTCTGCTCAAGGGGACGAGTGCTGTGGTCATTGTCGCTGATACAGCGGTGCAAAATATCATTCTGATTAGTGGCAATGACCAACTGTTCGATAGGCAATCCCATCTTGTGGGCCAGATAACCGGCAAAAATATCCCCAAAGTTACCCGTGGGTACCGAAAATGATACCTTTCTAGCGGGGCCACCCAAAGACAGCGACGCCCAAAAATAGTAGACAATCTGAGCCATAATGCGCGCCCAGTTAATCGAGTTTACCGCGGCCAGCTGTCGACCCTCGGGCAAAAAAGACTGGTCATTGAAGCTGTTTTTAACCATGTTTTGGCAGTCATCAAAATTGCCATGCATGGCGATGTTATGAATATTATCGGCAACGACGGTGGTCATCTGGCGGCGCTGAACTTCAGAGACTCGGTTGTGCGGATGCAAGATAAACATATCAATATTCTTACAGCGGCGACAACCTTCAATAGCGGCTGAGCCTGTATCACCTGAAGTCGCCCCCATAATGACTACCTTTTGACCTCGTTTGACCAAAATATAGTCCAACAGGTTACCCAAAAATTGTAGCGCAAAATCTTTAAATGCCAGTGTGGGCCCGTGAAACAGCTCCATGATCCACTCATTGTGACCCGTCTGCACCAGCGGTGCGGTGCCGCCATGACGGAATGTGGCATAGGACTGATCAATTAACTTTTTAAGATCCGCTTGCGGAATCTCGCCGCCGACGAAAGGGCTGATAATTTTGAAGGCCAGATCTGCATAAGACAGTCCCGCCCACGAGGCAATTTCATCTTGACTAAAGACAGGCAAAGACTCAGGCACATAGAGGCCTCCATCTGGTGCCAAACCCGTCAGAATAACCTCCTCAAAGCTTCTTGGTTCACCGCCTCCACGCGTACTGATATATTTCATGTCACTGGGTTCCTTTACTTTACTGGTCTAAATGCTCGACGCGGATGAAATTCACGCGACC
>Ga0115004_10000471_pt1 | contig 30647 bp, 25 predicted proteins | sample ArcticOcean_MG_C_10_FD_88737 | JGI IMG/M metagenome (GOLD analysis project Ga0115004, IMG submission 88737) | Marine microbial communities from western Arctic Ocean - ArcticOcean_MG_CB11_90 | ecosystem: Environmental > Aquatic > Marine > Oceanic | place: Arctic Ocean: Canada Basin | collected... | reverse complement strand
TCATTCAACTTCAACACCGCCATAAATGCTTCTTGAGGAATTTCTACGTTCCCCACTTGACGCATTCTTTTCTTTCCTTTTTTCTGCTTTTCTAACAGCTTACGTTTTCTGGAAATATCTCCACCATAACATTTTGCCGTCACATCTTTACGCAATGCTTTGGTAGTTTCACGCGCAATAATTTTTGCTCCAATTGCTGCTTGAATAGGAATGTCAAACTGCTGTCTTGGTAATAATTCTTTAAGTTTTTCTACAATTCTCTTCCCAATTGAATACGCATTATCTGCGTGTAAAAGCGCTGAAAGTGCATCTACGGGTGCACCGTTTAATAAAAGATCTACTCTTACCAATTTAGATTCACGCATGCCAATTGGTGAATAATCAAAAGAGGCATATCCTTTAGAAACAGTTTTTAAACGATCGTAAAAATCGAACACAATTTCTGCTAAAGGCATGTCAAAAGTTAATTCTACCCGCTCTGTAGTTAAATAAGTTTGATTGGTGATTTCTCCACGTTTTTCGATACACAGACTCATTACTTGTCCCACAAAATCTGACTTTGTAATGATACTCGCTTTTATAAAAGGTTCTTCAACTCTGTCTAATCTCGATGGGTCTGGTAAATCTGTAGGATTATTTAAGAGTAATATCTCATTCGGATTTTTCTTGGTGTACGCGTGGTAAGAAACATTCGGCACCGTAGTAATTACCGTCATATTAAACTCACGCTCTAAACGTTCTTGAATAATTTCCATGTGCAACATCCCTAAGAATCCACAACGAAATCCAAAACCTAAAGCCGCAGAGCTCTCTGGTACAAAAACCAAAGAAGCGTCATTTAGCTGCAATTTTTCCATAGAATATCGCAACTCTTCGTAATCTTCGGTGTCTACAGGGTATATTCCTGCAAAAACCATGGGCTTCACGTTTTCAAAACCAACAATACTTTCCTTCGTAGGATTGGCAGCATCCGTGATAGTATCCCCTACTTTCACCTCTTTTGCCGTTTTAATCCCTGTTACTAAATAACCAACATCACCTGTTTTTACGGATTTTTTTACGACCTGCTCTAATTTTAAAGTCCCTACTTCATCCGCAAAATATTCTTTATTTGTTGCAATAAACTTAATGCGCTGCCCTTTTTTAATTTCTCCATTAAATACACGGAAATACGTTTCTATTCCTCTATAAGAGTTGTATACTGAGTCGAATATCAAAGCTTGCAAAGGTGCATCAGGATCTCCTTTAGGAGCTGGAATTCTAGCTATAATAGCCTCTAAAATATTTTCAACACCAAAACCAGTCTTTCCACTTGCATGGATTACATCTTCAGGTTCGCAGCCCAATAAATCAACAATATCATCTGTTACTTCTTCTGGATTTGCTGAAGGTAAATCAACTTTATTTAAAATAGGAATAATTTCTAAATCATTTTCTAGTGCAAGGTATAGGTTAGAAATTGTTTGTGCCTGTATACTTTGTGCTGCATCTACAATTAACAAAGCTCCTTCACAAGCTGCAATTGAACGCGAAACTTCGTAAGAAAAATCTACATGACCCGGAGTATCTATTAAATTTAAAATATACTGCTCTCCGTTATGCGTATAGTCCATTTGAATGGCATGTGATTTTATCGTAATTCCGCGTTCCCGCTCTAAATCCATACTATCCAATAACTGATCTTTCTTTTCCCGGTCTGTTATTGTGCCTGTAAATTCTAATAATCTATCTGCTAATGTACTTTTACCATGATCAATATGCGCGATAATGCAAAAGTTTCTAATGTTCTTCATAGGTCATTTTCTAACTACTTTCAGTACACAAAGATATGGTATTTACACCCCTTGACAAATAAAAAAAGTACAATGAAATTCAGTGCCGTTTATGTTCAAAATATCTTCATTTACACATTCCCTTCATACTCAGAAATTTCAATTTTAAACTCTTCCCAGTTTACAGTATCGCTGCTTGATCTGTCGTATCCTTTTAATAATTCAGATGCTACATTTGCTCTTAAGAAATCATTTTCTACTGCACCTCTCAGCATTTTTTTTAATTCATGTTTTTTTAACCGTCCCTCATTTTCAGAATCAAAGAAACGAAGCGCTTCTTCCGGAGAATCAAACTGGTTGGTAATTAAAATTCTTACTTTCCTTAAAACACTTTCTTTTACTTCCATAGTTTTAAATTTTTCTTTTCATTCTGTAAGATAGCCGTTTTAATTTAAAGTATACAATTCTATGTTTTAAAAACATCTACCGAATGCGACTATAAATCTTGAAATTTATTTATGGTATTTTCAGAAGCGCTGATATCCGAAGACCTCGAGCCAGACCTTTTATATTCGACTTCTAACTGCTAAAAACGACTACTGTACTCCAAGAGGATTTACTTTCGTGTAATCATATACAACTTGCACATAACTTTCGCAAGGATGCTTCGGAATTTGGGTGCTCTCCAATAAAAACACTAATTTTGCAAAAAATAAATTACTTTGGTAAAAATAGGCAACATAGAACTTCCTGAATTCCCGTTATTATTAGCGCCCATGGAAGATGTCTCAGACCCTCCATTTAGAGCGTTGTGTAAAGAAAATGGTGCAGACGTGGTGTACACCGAATTTATTTCTTCGGAAGGTTTAATTCGGGATGCGGCGAAAAGTTTGATGAAATTAGACATCTACGAAAAAGAAAGACCCGTAGGTATTCAAATTTTTGGAGCAAATTTAGAGTCTATGCTCAGGACTGTAGAGATTGTAGAAAAATCCAATCCCGATATTATCGATATTAATTTTGGATGCCCTGTTAAAAAAGTAGTTTCTAAAGGTGCTGGTGCCGGAATATTAAAAGACATCGATTTAATGGTTTCCTTAACAGAAGCCATGGTAAAACACACAAATTTACCGATTACAGTAAAAACACGCTTGGGATGGGATCACGACTCTATCCGCATTGTAGAAGTTGCAGAACGTTTGCAAGATGTTGGTTGTGCTGCAATTTCTATTCATGGAAGAACGCGTGCTCAAATGTATAAGGGAGAAGCAGACTGGAAACCAATTGCCGCTGTAAAAAACAATCCAAGAATGCACATTCCTGTTTTTGGAAATGGTGATATTACTACGCCCGAAAAAGCAATGGAAATGCGCGATTCTTATGGATTAGATGGTGCAATGATTGGCAGAGCTGCTATTGGATATCCTTGGTTTTTTAATGAGGTAAAACATTATTTTAAGACTGGGGAACACATGGGGAAACCCACGATTGCGCAGCGTGTAGAAATGGCTAGAAGACATTTACAGATGGCTATTGATTGGAAAGGACCTGTATTAGGAGTCTTTGAAACAAGAAGACATTATACAAACTACTTTAAAGGTATTCCACATTTCAAAGAACATCGCATGAAAATGGTAACCTCAGATGACGCAACGCATGTTTTTAATGCATTTGATGAAGTGGAAGCTAAGTTTGGAAACCTTATTATTCCGCAAGCTTATTAATTTACTTTTCTATAAAATCTTCAGAAATTCTACTGCTTGCTATTTTGGCGGCTATAAATCCTAATATTGTAATTGTACAAAATACAATTAGGAGGTTTGCACCTCTAAATTCCACAGGATATGCTAAATTTGGGACAATCATAAACAACTCAAATTTCTTTTGAAGAAAGACCAATATAATTCCCAAAAATAAGCCAACACACATTCCGAAAAAGGTCAATAAAAAACCTTGGAATATAAAAATTTTCTTAATTTCTTTGAGTGTTGCCCCTAAATTAAATAGTGTTTTTAAATTTTGTCTTTTGTCAATAATCATCATAATTATTGCGCCAATGACGTTGAATAGTGCAATGATCACTATTAATGTAAAAATTAAATAGGACACAAAATTTTCGGTATTTATCACTTTATAAAACACAGCATTCAACTGCGCTTTCGTCTGTACTTTAAAATCTTTACCTAAACTATCTCCTAAAAAACCAGCAACCGCTTCTGCTTCTTGAAAATCTGCCAACCTTAACTCTATTGCCGTTACTTGATTTTCTTTAAAACGCAATAAGCTTCTGGCCTGCTCGATAGATGTAAATACATATTTACTTTCAAACTCTTCCGTGCCTGTGTAAATACCTACAATTTGTACTTTAATTTTATAAAACGGATTTCTAGGGTTTATAAAACCTGTCCCTGGTTTAGGAATCATTATTTTTAGAGGAACCCCATAGTTTAGAATTCCTAAAGAAAGTTTGTTTGAAATTCCTCGTCCAATAACTGCGGTATTACTATAATCTGTTTGAAGCCAGGTTCCTGCACTTAGCGCGGCATCTATTTTAGAAATCTGTGTATAATTCTCTTGAACACCCTTGATATAGGCAATCTCGGTTTTATCATTGTACTCTAAAAAAACACGTTCTTCTACAATATTTGATATTTCTTTGATAGAAAGATTCTGATGCAAGTTTTCCATTACACCCTCAGTCACAAAAAAAGACTTCCCTTTTGTCGCCGTAATTTTTATATCTGGGTCAGAAACATCCAATAAATTATAACTAAATGTCCTAAGTCCCGAAAATCCTGATAAAATTACAAACAAAGCTAAAGAACCCACAATTACTCCGAAGGACGCAATAACGGTAATAATGTTTATGGCATTATTACCAGTTTTAGAAAATAAATATCTTTTGGCTATGTAGTAAGAAAAACTCAAATAGAGAATATGATTTTATTTTTTTTTACGTCTTTCTAGCACATCAGGATTTTTTATAGGATCCGCATCATTTCCTTTCAACGACTTATCAATTTCCTCGATGTAATCTAAGGTGTCATCACCAAAAAACAATAATTCTGGCATTCTTCTTAACTGGTTACGAGTTCTCTTTGCCATTTCATGACGAATCAAAACCGTATTGGACTGAATCCCTTTGACCATTTCCTCTCTATTTTCTGAGGGGAAAACACTTAAATAAACCTTTGCAACCCCTAAGTCTGCAGTAACATGCACTTTAGAAACAGAAATTATGACTCCTTTCATTCCATCTTGCGCTGCCTTTTGCAACACATCTACCAAATCTTTTTGTAAAACTCCTGCAATTTTACGTTGTCTGTTTGTTTCTTCCATAGCACAAATCTACAATATTTTTATGAAGTACATCTCTTATTTTTAATAGCATACCTAATGCAAAATCATTACTATGATGGTCTTAATTTTAAAATAAGGATAAGATAAATACCCAAAATAAAATCTAAATTCAGCTTATTAAAAAGCACAAAAAAACCTCAAAACATAAAAGTATTGAGGTCTATTGTTTTGAATATTAAAGCGCCTAATCTGCTAAAATAATTGCTTTATTATCATTTAACTCTAAAGTTCCAGACTTGATTTTTAATGTTAAAACTTTATCGTCGTCTGCCTGCGTTTCTATATGCCCATGCAAATCGTCTAGCACGATATGTTCTTGACTGTGCACATGAATTTTTATCTCCCCTTCTTTTAAAATCGTCACTATAGGAGCGTGGTTGTTTAATATTTGAAACTCTCCATCATTTCCTGGAGCTGAAAACAAATCAACTTCTGAAGAAAATAATATTGCTTCTGGTGTTACAATTTCTAAAAACATAATTTTATATTTTTTAGTTGTTTGTTCTTAGTTTATCGCATATCGCTCACTACTAAAAACCAGCAACTGTTTATGCTTCAGCTAACATTTTTTCACCAGCATCAATCGCATCTTGAATCGATCCTCTTAAATTAAAAGCAGCCTCAGGATATTTATCTAGCTCACCATCCATGATCATATTAAACCCTTTGATAGTGTCTTTAATATCTACTAAAACTCCGGGAATCCCTGTAAATTGTTCAGCAACATGGAAAGGCTGAGATAAGAAACGTTGCACACGTCTTGCTCTGTGCACTACTAACTTATCCTCCTCAGACAATTCTTCCATTCCTAAAATGGCAATAATATCTTGTAATTCTTTATAACGTTGTAGAATTTCCTTTACTGCAGTTGCTGTATTGTAATGTTCTTCTCCTAAGATTGCAGCTGATAAAATTCTAGAAGTAGAGTCCAAAGGATCTACTGCTGGATAAATACCTAATTCTGCAATTTTACGCGACAACACTGTGGTTGCATCTAAATGCGCAAAAGTAGTTGCTGGTGCGGGATCTGTTAAATCATCCGCAGGCACGTAAACTGCCTGCACAGAAGTAATAGAACCTTTTTTAGTAGAAGTAATACGTTCTTGCATTGCACCCATCTCTGTTGCTAATGTTGGTTGATAACCTACTGCAGAAGGCATACGCCCTAACAGTGCAGAAACCTCAGAACCTGCTTGCGTAAAGCGAAAGATATTATCCAGAAAAAACAACACATCTTTTCCTTGGCTTTCACCGGCTCCATCCCTAAAATATTCAGCTATAGTTAAACCAGACAAGGCAACACGCGCACGCGCTCCAGGTGGCTCATTCATTTGTCCAAAGACAAACGTTGCTTTAGAATCTCGCATTCCAGGTTTATCAACTTTTGATAAATCCCATCCTCCTTCTTCCATAGAATGCATAAAATCGTCTCCGTATTTTATAATTCCTGACTCTAACATTTCGCGAAGTAAATCATTTCCTTCACGTGTTCTTTCTCCAACTCCTGCAAAAACAGACAAACCACCGTGTCCTTTTGCAATATTATTTATTAATTCTTGGATTAAAACAGTTTTACCTACACCTGCTCCTCCAAACAATCCAATTTTACCTCCTTTTGCATACGGCTCAATTAAATCAATTACCTTAATTCCTGTAAATAAAACTTCTGTTGAGACAGATAGATCTTCAAACTTGGGAGCCGCACGGTGTATTGAAACACCATCTTCACCCTCTTTCTTTAAATTTCCTAAACCATCAATAGCGTCTCCAGTTACATTAAATAAACGACCATAAATATCTTTTCCAATTGGCATTTGAATTGGATTCCCAGTAGCTAACACTTCTGTTCCTCTACTTAATCCATCAGTTGCGTCCATAGCAATGGTTCTAACCGTATCTTCACCAATATGCTGTTGTACTTCTAAAACTAAAATAGAACCATCCGCTTTTTTAATTTCTAACGAATCGTAAATTTTAGGAAGTTCAGAATTTTCTGTATTGAACTCAACATCAATTACGGGCCCAATAATTTGAGAAACTTTTCCTGTTGTCGTAGACATCTGTATCTAATTATAGTTATTAATTATATTTTGAGATTTAGTACCTCAATTTAAGGTTGCAAAGATACTTTTTTGTAGGGAATAAAAAAAGGTTTTAAAAAAAAAAGGTCTCATCATAAATGATGAGACCTTTTTACTATTTTATAAAGAAAACTAGTTTGTTACCTTCACTTCTACTCTTCTATTTTGAACTCTACCTGCTCTTGTTTTGTTTGAAGCAATTGGACTCTCTTGACCAAAACCTGTAGCAGTTAGTCTTGAGGCATCCACTCCGTTTTCAACTAAATAGTTTAAAACAGCATTCGCTCTTGCATTCGACAGTTTTAGATTTCCAGAAACACTTCCTGAAGTATCTGTATATCCTCTAACTGCAAAGTTAGCCTCTGGAAATTCACTCATGATAGCTAACATGCCGTCTAAATCTTTCTCTACTCCTCTTTGAAAACTTGCACTTTCTAAGTTGAATAAAATAGCCTCTGCAAATGTATCCATTCCCATTTTAGCCTCATTAGAAATTATTTCTGGACAACCTTCCTCTGAAGCAATACCTGCAACTGTTGGGCACTTATCGTCTTTATCTAAAATACTATCTCCATCTGTATCTGGCCAAGGACATCCTGCATTAGCAGTTGGTCCTGCGATCGCTGGACATTTATCATCTTTATCTAAAGTTCCGTCACCATCAGCATCTGGACACCCTTTGTTTGCTTTTGTTCCTTTTTCATTAGGACACATGTCATCTTTATCCGCAATTCCATCTCCGTCAGCATCAGGACAACCATTCATAGCAACCAAACCGATAACGTTTGGACACGCATCATCAGAATCTTTGATTCCATCGCCATCAGCATCTGGACATCCATTGAACTCCTCTAAACCAGCAACTTCAGGACATGCATCAAATTTATCATATACGCCGTCTCCGTCTGTATCTGTACCGCCAAATTTGACAACTAAGCCAACAGAGTGCTGCACATGAGATGTTACCGTTTCGTTAAACCCTTTCTTAACGCCCGATTGAAAATTTAAACCTATATTTTCCGTAAACCAGGTGTTAAAACCTAATCCCAAATTTAACATACCCTCTCCTTCACCGTCAGCAGAAACATATCCTCCACCAATAAATACATACGGATCAAACCAAGCAGTTTCACCTACTAAAGTATTTAAATCATACTTTACATTTGCATCAAAAGCATAATACAGAAAATCTGAATCTCCTTCAATATCTAATGTTTCAATCTTATTTAAAGAACCAGCTACCTGTAAACTAAAACCTTTCTCTAAGTATTTCTCTGCAGAAATTCTTGAAATTGAAGGAAGTGTATTCCAATCTTTAATTTCTGTTAAATCATCAATTTGACTACTAAAGTCGCTATTAGTATTAAAATCTATCGCATTTAATCCAAAACCTACAACCCAAGGGTTATTGGCATCCTGAGCGTTTAAATTACCAGTCAATGCGAATGTAAATAAAGCTATCACAGCTATTTTAAATGTTTTCATTATCAAATTTTTAAATTAATTTTTTATTATTTTAACACAAAAGTACTCTCTTAATACGAGTTTACAAAATAAATTGAAAAAATATTCATAATACCAAAATTTATGAGGCCATTTTAAATGACTTTTAACTCCTTACCCACTTCAACAAAAGCTCTAATTGCTTTGTCTAAGTGCTCTTTTGTGTGCGCTGCGGACAATTGCACTCTTATCCTTGCTTTCTCTTTGGGTACTACTGGAAAAAAAAAGCCGATTACATAAATACCTTTCTCTAAAAGTTTATCTGCCATTATTTGGGATAGTTTTGCATCATATAACATGACTGGAACAATTGCGGCGTCTGCGCCTACCAAATCAAACCCTACACGTCCCATTTCTTCTCTAAAATAGTTTGTATTCCATTCTAATTGATCTCGAAGTGAAGTATCATCCGAAATTAATTCAAAAACCTTTAAAGAAGCACCTACAATAGCAGGTGCTAAAGAGTTTGAAAATAAGTAAGGTCTCGAACGTTGACGTAAAATTTCAATAATTTCTTTTTTACCCGTTGTGTAGCCTCCCATTGCGCCACCCAAAGCTTTCCCTAAAGTTCCTGTAACGATATCAACTCTATCCATTACATTTTTCAATTCTACAGTTCCACGGCCCGTTTTTCCTATAAAACCAGTGGCATGGCATTCATCTACCATTACGAGCGCATCATATTTATCTGCTAAATCACAAATTTCATCTAGTTTTGCAACGATGCCATCCATAGAGAAAACGCCATCGGTGACAATAATTTTAAAACGATGCTGTTGTTTATTTGCTTCAATTAACTGCGTTTCTAAAGAGGCCATGTCATTATTATCGTACCGATATCGCGCTGCTTTGCACAAACGCACTCCGTCAATAACAGAGGCGTGGTTTAAACTGTCTGAAATAATAGCATCTTCTTTTGTTAATAGTGGCTCAAAAACACCTCCATTTGCATCAAAACAAGCGGCGTATAATATAGTATCTTCTGTAGTATAGAAATCTGCTATTTTTTGTTCTAATTTTTTATGAATGTCTTGAGTTCCACAAATAAAACGAACCGAAGAAACTCCAAAACCATGGGTATCCATGGTATCTTTTGCAGCTTGAATTACTGCAGGGTGATTTGATAAGCCTAAATAATTGTTGGCACAAAAATTCAAGACCTTTTCTCCTGTGGAAATTGTAATCACTGCATCTTGCGAAGAAGTTATAATTCTTTCCGTTTTATACAATCCTGCCTCTTTGATCTCTTGAAGCTCTTTATTTAAAGTATCTTTAATTTTACCGTACATTTTTTATCAATTTAAAAAATACAAAGTTACAAAGTTTATTTTTTTACTGATACCTCAACGACATCAATTTTTTCATTCCTATAAATAAGGAATTTTTTATCGATACTGAAGTTCATTGATTTTAAAACTTTTTCATACTTCAATAGCTGTTGCTTATGTTCACTAGCCGGACTTCCCGTCTTATAATCTATAATTGTTACCTGATTCTTACTATTAAAAACTAATCTATCTGGAATAATTACCTGATTGTCTACATCTACAATTTCTCTTTCATTAAAAACAACCGCCTCTTCTGCATAATATGCCCTTAATTTTGGATGGTTTGTAATAGTATATATCTCAAGTTTTATTGCCTTCAACTGTGCATCATCAATAAATCCTTTTTGATGGTATTGATTTGTAACCGATTCAACATCCTTACTTGTAATAATTTTTGATAATATTTCATGGAATAAATTTCCAAAACCAATCGCATCTCCTTGCGCTGTATCCCATAATTTCGAGGAACTTGCTAGTAATACAATATTATGCTCTTGCCAAGGTGTAGAAATAAATTTTTCATGAACCACCGTTAAGGAAACTTGTTTTTCTTTCTTTTGAACTCTTTGTTCATTTCCAAAACGATATTCTAAACAGTCTTCTTGCCAAAGGTTTTGTTCTTTTAAATAGTTGATAAAAATACCCGAATAATGATTCTTATTTTCAACTCCTTTGGAAGAAATTTTCTTTTCAGTAACAACATGCAGCTGCTCTTCAGCCCTTGTCAAAGCTACATATAATAAATTAAAATTATCCAATTCCAACGCCTCTCTTTGTGAATTGTATAGCTCTGCTCCCCTTGCGCTAATCAAACTTAAATCTTTCTTATAATCTATCAAAAGTTCTTTAAAATCGTACTCTTTTGGCAAATCATCGAACCAAATTTTCGGATTAATTTGTCTATAAATATCTACATCACATGGAAAAATTACTACCGGAAATTCCAATCCCTTAGACTTGTGTATGGTCATTACTTGCACAGCATCTGAATTTTCTGAAGCCACAATGCTCAAAGCGTCTTTTTTACGTTCCCAAAATTCTAAGAAATCCCCAATATCTGCTGCTTTTCGCTGTTGCTCTAAAACAATATCTAAAAAAAATTGCACATATGCATTTGAAGAAGTTACCAAATTAAAGCCTCTAATGATCTCTTCAATTTTTTCATAAAAGGGCAGTTGTTGAAACAAAAGAAAATTAAATGAAACTCCGAAAGCCTTTAAATCTTTAAAAATTAAATCATTTGTTGCTTTCACATGTTTCTTAAAAAAGGCGTGTTTTGATGTTTTTATCTGCAGATGTTCATACAAAAAGTATAAAAGCTCAAACCTCCTTTCTTCATCATTTGTATTCTCGAGGCTATATAAAATATCAATAATAAAATTGATTTTAGAATTACTCTTTAACAACAATGTTTCTGATGAGACGATGGCAATTCCATTTTCTGACAAATAGTCAGCGACTGCAATCCCATCTTTTTTTGTTCTCGTTAGGACGCACATCTCATTTAGATAAAAATCTTTCTCTAACCCCTTTATTTTCTCCAAAACCTTTCTTGGATACTTTGTTTTCTCTAACTCCTTTTCATCCGCTTTGTCTAAAAAAGAAAGGGAAACAAAACCTCCTTTTTTTGAATTCTCTAATTGTGTATTTCCTTCGAAAAACATTTTTTTGTAGGATTCATTTTGAAGAAAATTCGAAGTGTGCTGAAAAAAAGAATTATTAAAATTAATAATTTCTGAATAGCTTCTATAATTCGTTTCTAAGCTATTAACCTCTTTATCAATATTAAAAGGGTTTTCTTCCTTTGAGCCTAGCGCTATAAATTGTTCTGCTTTACCACCACGCCATCTATAGATAGCCTGTTTAGCGTCACCAACCAATAATAAATTACTATTCTCCTGTGCCAATGCATTCTCTATCAAAGGAATTATATTTTGCCACTGTAATACAGAAGTATCTTGCATTTCATCGATAAAATAATGCTGAAAACGCTGTCCAATTCTTTCATAGATAAATGGCGCCGGCTGGTCTTTTATATTGTCTGAGATGAGTTGATTAAATTCTGCATTTAAACGAATATTATTATCCTCTTTTATACTACTGAGCTCCGAATTAATATTATTCAAAACGGCTAGCGGAATAATACTTTTTAAGGTAACTTTATTGAGTAGATAATTAGAATACGAACTATGATACATTTCTTTAGACTCCTGGTAGTATGCCCTTAATTGGTCTGAAACACCCTCAATCACTTCTTTTGTTGCTGGAGTGGATTTTGCAGCAAAGAGACTCTTAGCCTCTTCAATGGTCGTGTTTAATCTCCCATCAAATTTCAACTCTTCACTTTTTAAAAATCGCAACTTTGTGAACTTTTGAAAATGTTTTACAACCTCACCAGCATATGCAAAATCTATAATTGAAACTCCATTAGTCTTAATAAATTGTAACACCTCATCTCCAAGTTTCTTATAAGTAGCCTCTATTTCTATATTTTCTTTCTGAAGTTTCTTTTTAAGCTCAAAAAAATCATCCAATTCCTTATCTGCAAGTTTTCTAAAATGCTTTACGTCGTCTTCATTCAGTAATACCCGAGCAAAATCATTTAAATCTTTCGAAATATCCCAAGATTTATCGTCATCTGCTTTGTCTAAAGAATAATCAATTAAAAGCTTGGTAAGTTTTTTATGACTACCAATCTTTGAAATTAAAACATCTACCGCTTCATTTAATAAAGAAATTGCGTCCATTTCTACTTCAAAGTTGAGCGACAAACCTAAATCATGCGCAAAGCTTTTGATTACTTTATGGGTAAAGCTATCGATAGTTGTAATTGAGAAAGCAGCATAGTTCTGCAAAATAGCCTGTAAAATTTTCTTGCTTCGTTCTTGAATGACCGTTTGATCCAAATCTGTTTCCTCCAAGATTATTTTTAATAAATCGCTTGTATTCCCTCCCGAAAAATCTTCTAAACTTGACAACACGCGCTCTTTCATTTCACCAGCTGCTTTGTTGGTGAACGTAATTGCCAATATCTTCTGGAACATAAAAAGATTGTCCGAAGTCAATAAAACTTTCAGGTATTGTTTTACTAGCGTATATGTTTTTCCGCTTCCGGCAGAAGCATTATACACTTGAAAAGAAGAGGATTGTAACACAGCAGTATTTTATTGCAAAATACAATTTTTAGAATCAAAAGACAAGCTACAAAAGCTGAGAGTTACAAAAAAATAAAAACAATAATATATTATAAATTCTAATCAATTATCGTTTTTTATTATTTTAAGCAATTAGATACTAACCTAAACCAACATCTAAAGACATCATTACAATAAAACCACCGATAAAACCCAGTGTTGCGATATCTGTATACTTGTCTCTTTGTGTTTCTGGTATTACCTCTTCTACAACTACAAAAATCATTGCACCTGCAGCAAACGCCAATGCATATGGTAAAATTGGCACAAAAAAGGATACTGCCAAAGCACCCAACACTGCTGCAATAGGTTCTACAATCGCGGATAATTGCCCATACCAAAAACTTTTTAATCGACTAACACCTTGCCTTCTTAAGGGCATGGCAACTGCAAATCCCTCAGGGAAATTCTGGATTCCAATTCCGATAGCTAAAGAAATTGCCGCAATAATCATCTCTGTTTGCTCCACTCCTACTAAGGTAGATGCCGCTCCAAATAAAACACCAACAGCCAAGCCTTCTGGAATATTATGCAAGGTAATCGCCAAAACTAACAAGGTTGTCTTATGCCATTCTGTTTTCACACCTTCTGCCTCACTTTCTTTGAAGTTAATATGTAAATGAGGTAATATTTTATCCATTCCAAAAAGTGACAACGCCCCTAAACCAAAACCTATTGCCGCTGGAAAAACTTTCATAAAACCCTCTCCAGGGCTATTTTCTATGGCCGGCGCTAACAAACTCCAGAAGCTTGCCGCTACCATAACACCGCCAGTAAACCCCAACATTCCATCTAAAACAGCTCTATTTAATTTCTTAAAAAAGAAAACTAAGGAGGCCCCTAAAGCAGTTAATCCCCAAGTAAAAAGGGAAGCATATAATGCTGATAAAATTGGATGTTCTTTTCCAAATTCAACTAATTGATCGAATGTACTCATCATTTTTGTATGTATAGATTATTGGCTATTTTCTTTGAGATTGATAGTTTTTCTGCATCAATCTCTATGAGCAAAGAGTCATCAAAATCTTCTTTTTCTAATACGGTAATTTCTTTCCCTAAAGTGATGCCTTTTTTATCTAAAAATCGTAAAAATTCTGAAGAGGAATCATGCACCCCAACACAAACACCGCTTTCGTTTTTAGTTAAGTTAGCTAAAAGAATTTTATCAACTGCGTTTACGTTCCCATCTTTGTCCGGAATGGGGTCTCCATGGGGATCGTGCGTTGGAAAGCCCAAAAGCGCATCTAATTGATTGATTAATTTTGGTGATTTTATATGCTCTAATTGTTCTGCAACCTCATGCACCTCATCCCATGAGAAATTTAATCGCTCTACCAGAAAAACTTCCCATAAGCGGTGTTTTCGTACAATATTTGCGGCAGTTTTTTTTCCGAAATCGGTTAAAGTTACTCCTTGGTATTTTTTGTAAAGAACCACTTCTTTCTCAGATAATTTTTTAATCATATCTGTTGCAGAAGAAGCTTTTGTTTCTAGTCTTTTGGCAATAGCATTTGTACTTATTCCTTTTTCAGAACCTGATTCTAAATGATAAATTGCTTTTAAATAATTTTCTTCCGAAAGCGTAAACATATGCCTTTATTTAGAACGCAAATATATAACTTTAATTTTTATAAAAATAAATTTTTAGGCAAGTCTAAAAATAATGTTATATTTGTCGGATATTATATTTAAAAATGAAAATAATTATCAAAATTAGCTATCTTTTATTTTTGGGTAGTGCTTCTATAAAAGGACAAACAAATAGTATTTCAGGAAAAGTAAGCTCCAACGGTGAAGTTTTACCCTTTGTAAATGTATATCTCAAAAAAAACAAACAAGGAACTTCCACCAACGAAAATGGTTTTTTTGAGTTAAAAAATATTCCAAATGGAACCTATACCATCGTTGCAAGCAGCATAGGTTTTAAATTCAAATCAAAAAAAATTACACTTACCGGAAATCAAAAAATAGTTAAAAACTTTAACTTGAAGGTAAATGATGCTTTAGAGGAAATTGTAATTTCTGGAACCCTAAGACCCGTAACAAAATCGAATAGCCCTGTTCCTGTAGAGGTCTATAGCGAAACTTTTTTTAGAAAAAACCCCACACCCTCGATCTTCGAATCTTTACAAAATGTAAATGGGGTTCGTCCGCAATTAAATTGTAGCGTTTGTAATACAGGGGATATTCATATTAATGGTTTAGAAGGGTCTTATACCTTTGTTTTAATTGATGGAATGCCAATTGTAAGTGGCCTCTCTACCGTGTATGGGTTGACAGGAATTCCGCAAGCATTAATAGAAAGAGTAGAAATTGTTAAAGGCCCAGCTTCTACTTTATACGGTTCGGAAGCGGTTGGTGGTATTATAAATGTCATCACTAAAAAACCTGTAAATGCCCCCTTATTATCCACAGATACATTTATAAGTTCTTGGGGAGAAGTTAATTTAGATGTTGGTTTGCGTTACAATGCATCAGAAAAAATACAAGGTTTACTGGGTGTAAATTATTTCAATTTTCAAAATAGAATTGACACCAATAATGACAATTTTACCGATCTGACGTTACAAAACAGAATCTCCATATTTAATAAAATAAACATCGAAAGAAAAAGCAATAAGGTTTTTACCATTGCTGGTCGTTATGTGTATGAAGATCGTTGGGGAGGAGAAATGAATTGGGAAAAAGAATTTAGAGGAGGAAACCAAATTTATGGTGAAAGTATTTACACCAATAGATGGGAGACTTTTGGTACCTACGAATTGCCAACTACAGAAAATTTAAATTTTCAATTTAGTGCAAACGCGCACTATCAAGATTCTTTTTATGGAGAAACTTCCTATGATGCAGCACAGTTAATTGGTTTTGGTCAGTTAATTTACAACAAAAAATTAGGGGGAAAACACGATTTATTATTAGGTGCGGCGTATCGTTATACTTTTTATGATGATAATACATTTGCAACTTTAAATGAGAATGGTATTCACAATAGTCCATCAATAATTCACTTACCGGGCGTTTTTGCACAAAATGAAATAAGTTTCAGTGCTCGAAAAAAAATACTTTTAGGTGTTCGGTGGGACTACAATAGTGTGCATGGAAATATTTTTTCACCGCGGGTGAATTACAAATGGAGTTCTAGAGATACATCTCATACTATAAGACTCAGTGCGGGAAACGGATTTAGAGTTGCCAATATTTTCACAGAAGATCATGCAGCTTTAACTGGCGCAAGAACAGTAGAATTTGATGGAGCATTAGATCCAGAAACCTCTTGGAATGGAAACGTTAATTATGTAAAAAAAATAAATACTGAAAGTTCTTTTATCACCATAGATGCAAGTGCTTTTTACACCTATTTCAATAATAGAATCTTACCGGATTACGAATCAGATCCGAATAAAATTATCTATGCAAATTTAGAAGGTTCTTCAGTTTCACAAGGGATTTCCTTAAATGCAGATTTTTTATTTACAAACGGATTAGCGATCAACGCTGGAGCCACATTAATGGAAGTGTCTGTTACAGAAGATGGTGTAAAGAGAACACAATTACTAACCGAAGGTTTTAGCGGAGTTTGGTCTATTTCTTATAAGTTTCACAATAACTTTAGCATCGATTATACAGGAAATATTTACGGACCAATGCGTTTGCCCTTATTGGGTGAAAATGACCCAAGAGATGAATACTCGCCTTGGTTTAGCATCCAAAATATTCAATTAAGCAAAAAGTTTAACAACAGTTGGGAAATTTATGGAGGTGTAAAAAACCTGTTGAACTTTACGCCTGCTGCAAATAGTATTAATAGTGCAGACAATCCTTTTGATGAAGGTGTAAACACAGAGCTGAATCCAGAAAGCGCTTTTGACCCGAGTTATGTATACGCATCTAACCAAGGAATTAGAGCTTTTGCGGGAGTTCGTTGCACCCTATTTTAATATATTTCGAAGCTAATTATGCATTTTACTAAAAAATTTCTTTTTATTTTTATTTTCTTTGGATGGAGCAAAAGCTACGGTCAAGAAAGTAAGGAAAAAGAAGTTTTAACAATTTTCACTTTTGAAGAAGTGGAGAAGTTGCAGCAAAAAAAAGCGAAACCTATACTTGTTTTTCTATATACAGATTGGTGTAAAATTTGCTATGGAATGAAAGGAACTACTTTTAAAAACAAAGAAGTAATTCAACTTTTAAATGAAAAGTTCTATTTTATTCTATTAAATGGTGAAGAAAAAAAAACCATTCCTTTTTTAGGAAAAAAATTCAATCATAAACCTACAGGAACAACTACTGGAATTCACGAATTAGCCTATGAATTAGGGGCAATAAATAAAATAATTAGCTATCCAAGCACCACAATTTTAAATACAAAATTTGAAATAGATTTGCAACTATCAGGTTTTTTAAATCGTAAAAAAATGATTGCTATTTTAACAAACTATAAATAGGCAGTATCCTTTTTCTGAACAGATAAACTATTGCACGGAGCAGCAAAGCTTGGAAAATACAAAATGAAGCATAAAGCTTAAGAAAATAAAATAGTTCACGGGTTCTTACTAATTTACACCTTACATTTGCATAAAACTGAACAGGTTGAGTGCGCAGAACATTATAAACCAATACCAACAATCTTCGAATATTTCGCAGATTATAAAGGCCTTTAAACAAGACAAAAACCATTTCCAAATTACTAATTTGGTTGGCTCGTCGTTGTCTTTTGTCATTTCAGAAACTTTTAAGACCTCAGAAAAACCCTATCTTTTAATTTTTAACGACAAAGAAGAGGCTGCCTATTATTTAAATGATTTAGAGCAACTGTTAGGAGAAAAAAATGTTCTTTTTTACCCAGGGTCTTACAGAAGACCTTATCAAATTGAGGAAGTAGACAATGCGAATGTACTCTTGCGCTCTGAAGTTTTAAACAGGATAAATTCTCAAAAAAAAGCAGCCATCATTGTCACCTATCCTGCTGCACTGTTTGAAAAAGTAGTAACCAAAAAAGAATTAGAAAAAAACACGCTTAAAGTTACTGTTGGTGAAAACCTATCCTTAGACTTCGTAAACGAACTGCTCTTTGAATATAAATTTAAACGGGTGGATTTTGTAACAGAACCCGGCGACTTTTCTGTTCGTGGAGGAATTGTAGATGTTTTTTCATTTTCAAATGATGAACCCTATCGGATTGAATTTTTTGGAGATGAGATTGAAAGTATTCGGTCCTTTGACGTGGCAACCCAACTTTCAAAAGAGAAGTTAAAGAAAGTAGCAATCATCCCTAATATTGAAAAAAAAACACTGCAAGAACACCGCCAAAGTTTCTTAAAATACATCTCTGCAAACACCATTATTTTTACAAAAAATACGGGATTACTCTTTGGAAGTTTAGACAGCTTATTCCTAAAGTCAGAAAACGCTTTTAATGACTTGTCAAAAGAAATAAACCATGCAAAACCAAGTGAATTATTTTGTAATGGTGCCTTTATAAGAAAACAGCTAAAAGAATTCTCTTTGGTTGATTTTGGGAATCAGGACAAACCCTTTGATACTGTTTCAAGCGAGATCATTCAGTTTAATACCATTCCACAACCTTCTTTCAACAAACAGTTCAATTTATTAATTGATAATTTGACAGCATACCACAAAGGAGGATTTAAAAACTATATTTTCTGTGCAAACGAGCAACAGGCAAAACGTTTTCATGATATTTTTGACGACTCTGAACAAGAAGTGCACTACGAAACTGTTGTTTTTCCTTTAAACCAAGGTTTTGTAGATGTAGACAACCGATTGGTTTGCTATACGGATCATCAAATATTTGAACGTTATCACAAGTTTAGATTAAAAAATGGGTATGCGAAAAAACAAGCCATTACCATTCAGGAACTCAATAAACTTGAAATTGGCGATTACGTAACCCACATGGACCATGGAATTGGAAAATTTGGAGGGCTTCAAAAAATTGATGTTCAAGGGAATAAACAAGAAGCTATTAAATTAGTATATGGAGAAAGAGACATCCTATATGTGAGTATTCACTCCCTGCATAAAATTTCTAAATTCAACGGTAAAGACGGGAAAACACCAAAAATTTACAAATTAGGTTCTGGGGCTTGGAAAAAAATTAAGCAAAAAACAAAGGCAAGAGTTAAACATGTAGCCTTTAACTTAATTCAGTTATACGCCAAAAGGAAATTAGAAAAAGGATATTCATTTGGCCCCGACACCCACATTCAGCACGAATTAGAAGGAAGCTTTATTTATGAAGATACCCCAGATCAATTTACTGCCACCCAGGATGTGAAAAATGACATGGAAAAGGCGCAACCTATGGATCGCTTGGTCTGTGGTGATGTTGGTTTTGGAAAAACCGAAGTAGCCATTAGAGCTGCTTTTAAAGCGGTAGACAACGGGAAGCAAGTTGCAATTTTAGTACCCACAACAATTCTTGCTTTTCAGCATTACAAAACCTTTACGGAGCGTCTCAAAGATTTTCCATTGAAAATTGACTACTTAAATAGATTTCGGACTGCAAAAGAAAAAACAGCTGCAATTGAAGGGGTAAATAATGGTTCTATAGATATTATTATAGGAACACACCAGCTCACAAACCAACGCATACAATTTAAAGACCTAGGCCTATTAATTATTGATGAGGAGCAGAAGTTTGGTGTGGCCGTTAAAGACAAACTGAAGACCTTAAAGGAAAATATAGATACGTTAACACTTACCGCTACACCAATCCCAAGAACCTTACAGTTTAGCCTAATGGCGGCAAGAGATTTATCGATTATTAAAACAGCACCTCCAAACAGACACCCCATAGATACGAATGTCATTCGGTTTTCTGAAGAAACCATTCGCGATGCTATTTCTTATGAGATTTCTAGAGGTGGACAAATTTTCTTTATTCACAATAGAATTGAAAATATAAAAGAAGTTGCCGGTTTGCTGCAAAGATTAGTTCCATCTGCAAAAATTGGAATTGGACACGGACAAATGGAAGGTAAAAAACTGGAGGGATTGATGCTCAGTTTCATGAACAATGAATTTGACGTTTTAGTCGCTACAACCATCATAGAAAGTGGCTTAGATGTACCAAATGCGAATACTATTTTTATTAATAATGCTAATAATTTCGGACTTTCAGACTTACACCAAATGCGCGGTAGAGTTGGGCGCTCGAATAAAAAGGCATTCTGTTATTTCATAACACCTCCGTATCACGTGATGACAGATGATGCTCGAAAACGAATAGAGGCATTGGTTTTATTCTCTGACCTAGGGAGTGGAATTAATATTGCGATGAAAGATTTAGAAATTCGTGGCGCAGGAGACTTGCTAGGAGGTGAACAAAGTGGTTTTATAAATGATATTGGATTTGATACCTATCAAAAAATCTTACAAGAAGCAATCGAAGAATTAAAAGAAAATGAGTTCAAGGAGCTATATCCAACAGATGAAACAAAGCCGAAAGAATTTGTAAAAGAGGTACAAATAGATACTGACTTTGAAATTTTATTTCCAGATTATTATGTGAATTCAGTAACTGAAAGGCTGAGTTTATATACCAAATTATCTGACTTAAAAAATGAAGAAGAAATTCAGGTCTTTGAAACTGAAATTATTGATCGCTTTGGAGAAATACCAAATGAAGTTGCGGACCTCTTAGATTCCGTGAGAATAAAGTGGCTTGCCAAAGCCCTGGGATTAGATAAAATTATTCTGAAGCAAAAAAGAATGATTGGGTATTTTGTTGCAGACCAGCAAAGTGATTTTTACCAAACGACCGCGTTTTCTAACATGTTAAAGTATGTGCAACAAAACAATAAGAGCTGTGTTATGAAAGAAAAGGAAACTAAAAATGGTTTGCGCTTGCTCATTACCTTTATACGGGTAGATAGTGTGAGAACCGCCTTAGGGATCCTCAATAAAATATAATGACCAAAGCACCTATAAAAAACCTAGCATTATTACTTTTAGCAACCTTTTTCATCAGTACCTCTGGTGTTTTGGGAAAATACATAGCAATGCCTGTAGCGGTGATTATTTGGTTTAGAGCCTCTTTAGCCATGGTGTTTTATCTTTATACACCTTCCCTATTATAATCGCATTGCTAGAACCCTTCTTTTTAAAGGTGAAATTTAGTCCCATATATATCCTCTTAGGATTGATGGTTTTAACGGGGTTGTATATTTTAACTCCAGCATTCCATCTTGAAAGTTCGCAAGCAAAAGGTATTCTTTTTGGGGTTTTTTCTGCAACTACCGCAAGTATTATTAGCAGCCTACAACCTATTTTTGGAATCTGCATCGCCTTCTTTCTTGTCCGCGAAATACCAAGTCTTAACACGTACATAGTTGGAGGACTCATCATATTAACCGTTCTTATCGAAAGTATCCGAAGTAAGATAGAACAGCAGTCCCTTTTACCTGTTTTCCCGTCTGCGATGCCTTTTACTAAAAATTTACCTTTTTTAAAACAACTCTTTATTACTAATATCGATGTAATTTCGTTTTACAAAAGCTAAGATAGTTTCTAAAATTTCTCCCATGTTATTGCACTCTTTAAACTTTACGTCTCCAACATACTTGATGAGTTGTTTTTTGAGAAGAGCTACATTTTCTGGAAAAGAAATAGTGTCCGCTTTCATGCATTTAATCAAACGCGCACTTCGTCTGGGAGTATTTAACATTCTTTTTGCCATGAACGAACGTTCTTCTATTTTATATTGCAGAATAGAATCGTTTTGTAATTTCTTACCTACCATTTCGATCATTTTAAAATTTTCTTTCATAAACTGCAAGTTGTACACTTTTAAGTTTCCTTCAAAAGATTGCTGATCAAAATCGATAGCCCTTATTTTATAAATAATATGGTCAAAATCGTGTGTTGGCGTAATTACATAATTATAAGAACGCATGTCTCCCAACAAACGGATCAAACACCGCTCTTTAAATTTCACAAACTCTTTGGCAATCTGAGATTTCTCTAACTCTGTACAATTTGGCAAAAAATCTCGGATAAAATCATCCCCAGGAATTCCAGCGATATGCTCTTCTATTAGAGTGTCTTTATGTACCAGAAAATTCATATTGTGCGGAGATAAAAGATGCTCTAGCTCTAGACCATAGACGCGAGAAGCATCTGCTTTCTTCACATAAAAGTACGTGAAGTTGTCATTTAAAATATTTCGAATTTTAATTCTAAAAGGTTTCGAATTTCCGAAGGTGCAATAATCAATAGCATCCACATTTAGAAAGGGAATGGTACTATCATTACCATCTGAGTGCAGTATTGTGTATATTTTCTTTAAACTTCTGTCTATTTCTTCCCTGTCAAATTCAGAGTAGTACGTACGTACCCACAAGGTATCTTCATCATCCTTATCAAAGACTACCACAGAACCTTGAAAACGCAATAAATCATCATAGAAGATAGAAATTTTAGTATTTCTATTGTAGTTTTTCAAATAAGCGTTTAACATTTCGTTTACTGGAAACGTAGGCTTTTTCTTAGACATCAATTTTTTCTCTACCGCCATTTGTTCTTGTGAATTTTCTCAAAAATAAGTATTTTATGCCAATTCAAACCTCTTTCCGGGCAAAGGTTTTGAGATCCCTTTCAGTTCCATTTGTAATAAAATAGAAGCCAACTTATACACTGGAATATTACATTCTAAAGAAATTACATCCAACATTTGCTGTCCTCTGGCATGCAGCAAATCGTAAATTTTTTGCTCATTTTCATTCAACTCTAAAAACAACTGTTTTTGTATCATTTTTGGAACATCCTTCAAATCCCAATTCAACATCTTAATAATTTCTTTGGCAGAGTTTAAAAGAAATGCCCCATTATTCTTAATCAGATTATTGCACCCTTTGCTATACACATCTGTTGTTCTTCCTGGCACTGCAAACACATCCTTGTCATACGAATTCGCAATATCTGCTGTGACCAAAGCACCTCCTTTTGCCGCTGATTCTATAATAATAGTCGCCTTAGAAATACCGGCAACAATTCTATTTCTTTTTAAAAAATTTTCTCTTAAAGGCATTTCATTGTGCCAAAACTCGGTTAAAAACCCGCCATTTTCATTTACTTGCTGCATGTATTTCTTATGTACTTTTGGATATACCTGCTCTAATCCGTGTGCCAATACCGCAATGGTTTGTAAATTGTTTTTTATGGCTGCTTTGTGAGCACAAATGTCTACTCCATAAGCAAAACCACTCACTATAATTGGATTGTATTGGGCTAAATCTGCGACTAAATTCGTACAGAAATCACGCCCATAAGAACTCATGTTTCGGGTGCCTACAATAGAAATAATCTTCTTATTTGAGAAATCAATCGCACCGTCTTGAAACAACAAAATAGGGCTGTCTATACAATGCTGTAAATGTATTGGATACGTATCTTCCAAAAAATAAGAATAGGAAATTGCATTGTCCTTTATATAGCTTAATTCTTGCTTTGCAAGTTGTATGTTTTCTTTCTCAAAAAGGTGTTTTAAAACATGTTTACCGATGCCATTTATTTTTGACAAATGACTTGTTTTTTCTTTAAATATTTGTTCCACATCGCCAACATTCACAATGAGTTTCTTTGCCAAAATAGTGCCCACAGCTTTACACTTCTGCAATCTTAAAATAGCAAGGAGTTTTTCTTCTTTCAATACATAACAATTTGATACCTAAGATATAAAAAAATTGTTAATAATTTTTAGTGAACCTTCCTCAAATAAACATTAAAAATTATATATTTGATATTATGAATTTAGCCAAGCACATCACCGATTTATTATACAGATACGATTGCGTAATAGTTCCTGATTTCGGGGGATTTGTAACCCAGCAAATTGGTGCAAAATTAACGAATGATGCACAAACATTCTACCCACCTGCGAAACAAGTTGCTTTCAATGGTCATTTAAAGCACAATGATGGCTTGCTCGCAAATTATGTTACCTCCACTGAAAAGATGTCTTTTGAAGAAGCGGCTACCGCTATTTCCTTGACCGTTGCAAAATGGCAGCAAGCGTTAAAAACAAGTGAAATTCAATTAGATGGTTTGGGAATTCTTTCTTTAAATAAAAACCAACAGATTATATTTGAACCTAAAAAAGAAATTAATTTTCTCACTGCCTCATTTGGTTTAAGTGCTGTGGTAAGCGTCGCAGTAAATAGACCAGTAGTTCAGGTAAAACAATTGATTCCTATTGTTACAACGGAGCGTAAAAAAATAATTCCAACATTTATAAAATATGCGGCAACCGCGGCCATTTTATTAACAATAAGTTTTGCTGGTTATAGTGGTTATGAGCAAGATAAGCAACAAGAAGTGCTTGCAAGTCAACAAAAAATATTAGAAAAAAAGATACAATCTGCTACCTTTGTCATTTCTAATCCGCTACCCACTTTAAAACTAAATGTCATCCGAGAAGTAACCAAACCATACCATGTGGTTGCTGGGGCATTTCAATTTAAAGAAAATGCCAACCGAAAAGTAAAACAGTTACTTGCAGACGGCTTTAATTCTAAAATTATTGGTGTTAATAAATGGGGCTTAACACAAGTTAGTTTTGACAGTTATGCGGAGAAAAATGATGCAATTAATCACTTAAACAACATCAGACGAACGGTATCACAAGACGCCTGGTTATTAGTTAAAACTGCCAAATAATTCCACTTTTCTTTCTGTTCTCAGCAGTATTTATGAATAGCTGATTGCGTACCTTTGCGTAAAATTTACTTTTTTATGGAAGCAAAAACATCCAAAGCATCTTTAACTATTTTAACAGACCTCGTTTTACCTGGAGAAACCAACTACTTAGACAATCTTTTTGGTGGTGAGTTGCTCGCTAGAATGGACAGGGCTTGCAGTATTGCTGCAAGAAGACACTCTCGAAGAATTGTAGTTACCGCTTCTGTAAATCATGTTGCTTTTAATAAGTCCGTGCCTGTTGGCAGTGTTGTTACTGTAGAAGCAAAAGTTTCTAGAGCGTTTAATTCCTCTATGGAAATCTATGTTGATGTTTGGATCGAAGATCGACAATCAAGAAATAGAACAAAAGTAAATGAAGGTATTTATACGTTTGTTGCCGTAGACGAAACAGGAAAACCCGTTCAAATTCCACAATTAATACCGGAAACAAAACTAGAAAAAGTACGATTTGAAGGTGCTTTAAGAAGGAAACAATTAAGCTTAGTTTTGGCTGGTAAGCTAAAGCCAAATGAAGCTACCGAATTAAAAGCATTATTTAGTTAAAAATTAAAACAATGGAATTTTTAAATCATTACAAGATCCTAGAGTCTTTAATTGTCTTTTTATTGGCCTTTTTTATGCGTCTATTAATTACAAAATCACTTCGGAAAATTGAAACAAAATTCGGCTTTCGAAACACAAGAATATTAGTAACAAACAAAATAATTAGTATTCTTATCTATATTACGGTACTGGTTGTGATTGCCTTTATTTGGGGTGTTGATGAAAAACAGTTATTAATTTATATTTCCTCTTTTTTAACCATCTTAGGAATTGCCTTTTTTGCACAATGGTCAATTCTCTCTAATATTACAGCGGGTATTATTTTATTTGTAAATTATCCTGTAAAAATCGGAGACTCTATTACCATCTTAGAAAAAGATAGTGTGAACAATATTACTGGAGATATTAAGGATATTGGTGCTTTTTTTATCACCTTAAGAACTGCAGAAAATGATTTAATTACGTTGCCTAATTCCATTATTCTTCAGAACAACATCATGTATACTCCAAAATAAACTTAAAGTAATTACCTCTTTAAAATCCATGAAGAAGGGTTCAGTTTTGTTGTATTCTTATACAGGACAAAAATTAGGGTTGTTTTCCCAGAAACTTTATCGGTAAATATTTGTCCTATTTTTTCTCCTGTTTTTACCACATCTCCCTTTCTTACATATAGTTTATCCAAATTATTGTAAGAACTAATGTAATTTCCATGTTGGATTAATACATTTTTTCTACCCTCTGATGTCACTAAGACATTTAAAATATTTCCATCAAAAATCGCTGCGGCACTTTTCCCTCTTCGGGTTACCATGTGCAACCCAGTGCTGTTAATTGTAATCCCCGGAAACGTTGGATGCGGTTGTTGCCCGAAACGCCTGGTAATCAACCCCTCTTCAATAGGCCACGGTAATTTCCCTTTATTTAATTCAAATTTTGCGGCCAACGCTCTTGCTTCTGGACTTAAAACAAACTCATTTTTATTTATGTTTTTACCACTATTTTTAAGTTTTTCACGCGCCAATCTATTGGCCTTCGCAATTTCTTCACGAATAATTTTGTCTATTTTTTCAGCAAGCCTTTTTTCTGCTTGTATCTTGTTCTCAATCTCTTTTCGATACTTGCTTTCTTTCTTTTTAATTGCAGCAACAAGTCTTTCTTTGTCCTTTTTATCCAACTCAATCTTTTCCTTTTGATCTTGTTCGGAAAGCATCAAAGTATCTTTTAATTGCTTTTGAAAAAACAACGAATCATTCATTTTTCGCACGATATCTGTTTGCACTCCAATCGCCTCTCCTTGTTTTTTCCTAAAAGAAGTGTACTGTTTCATGTATTCTAAACGCTTGTATGCTTGCTGAAAATTTTGAGATGACAGTACAAACATCAATCTACTTTGTTGGGATTTACTTTTGTAAGATTTAAAAATCATTCCCGCATAATCTGCCTTTAAAATTGCAAGCTCTTTTTCTAGCTTTTCAATTTCTTTTTTATTTTTTACAATTGCTGTCGCTAAAAGTGTTGTTTCTGCATTGATAATTTCAATCAGCGCGAATCTAACGGCTATTTTCTGTGTAAGATCTTTTAGATCTTCCAGTACATTTTTTTCTTTCCTTTGCGCATTAAACAACAAGGTGTTTACTTGGGAAATTTCTTTTTTTAATTTCTTTCGTTGTTGTTCTAATTCTCTTTTCGTTTGACTAAAAGAAGACAAACAACTAAAAAAAACTAAGAAAAATGCTATGTAAAATGGTGTTTTTATCACTATAACTTTATGCGTTTATATCCGGCAGGAATAGAAAAAAAAGTATTTATTTTCGTGTTAAATTCAATCGTTTTTAATGTAAAATCTATTGTTGTACTTTCTTTTCCTCGTTTTACATTGATTTTTATTTCTTTCGGAAACACTTCCTCCTGAACCACTGTATAAGAAGGATAGTTTATCGCTAACCGACGCATCTTTTTATCTTGTCGAATTGATTGATAGGCTAATTTAAAATTCTTAGCGTTTACTGCAAAAAGCGCCTCAAAAAAATTGGCTTGCCTCCTGGAAGACAGCACATAGGTGTTCTCTGCGATTGCTACCTCCTGCTTTTCTTTTTTAAGATCTAGCATTGCTTGTCCTAAAAATAAATTTTGTAATTGCTGAAAATTAATTTCTACTCCCAATAACTTTTGAAGCATCGCAAAGTCTCCTTCAAAATACGTCTTTTCTAAAGAGGAATAAAAACGGACTTTTTCTGGCGTTATTTTTGCTTTAAAAATATTGATAAATTTTGTTCCTTTTAACCAGATTACTTCATCTTTCTTTATTTTTAAAGCCACAGAAATACTTTGTTTCATTTTTCTGTCTCTATAGTCTACTTTGAACTTAGCTTCCAAAGTATTTTTAGCAAAATTGGCTGCAATGTGTTTTTTTACTACCTTTTTAGCTGACATCTCTTTCACAAATCCTGCAGTATCTGAAGCCTGTTTTTTTATTTTACAAGAAGTAAAAAAAAGGACTGATAGCAATAGATATTTTAATGTTCGCATTTTAATTTTTAATTTTTTTAGACTTTTCGCTGTATTTTTTTGCTGCTTTTTCATCTCCTAAACCTTGATAAGAAATCGCAAGTTCCTTGTAAAAAAATAGCTCTATAGATACTTCAAAAGCAAAGTCAAGACCATTTTTTAAAGTTTCTAAAGCTTTGCCGTATTCCTTTTTTAAATTCAATGCTTTTCCATGCATTAAATATACAAAAGGTTGCGCAGGAAACAATAGGATCCCTTCTGCACTGTACTTTAAAAGTTGCGTTGCATTCTCTTTAGAACCCTCTAGAATGTGTTTTAAAGCGGAATAAGACTTCGCAGTTTCGTAGGTCTTAAAAACATCCTCAACATCTCGTGTTTTATTGCTAGTACTTCCTTTTTCTAAGCTGTCTTTTAAACTTAAACTACTTGCTTTTTGGCTATTTTTTGTAGCTCCTAGAGACTGTTTTTCTTTTTTTAGAATTTTTGTCAAATGCTTTTGCATCCAGCTATTTCCAGGCTCCTTTTTAAGCGCTCGTGCAACATATTCTTTCGCCAAAAACGGATTACCCAATTCTAAGTAGTTTTTAGAAAACTCAAAAAAAACCGCTACATTGTTGGGTGTTATTTGGTTGCAACTCTCTAAGTTCTCTAAAGCTTTTTGATAATTCCCAATTGCCTTTTCGGACAGTGCTTTGAAGAAAAAATCCTGGAAATTTAGTTCCATTTCTTCTGTTATATCAAGTGGTACTGGGGCACGCTCTTGAGCAACACCTTTCAGGGTTGTCAAAAAAAAGAACAAAGAAAAAAGAGCCCCTTTATAATAAAGTACGCAACGCTCTTTTCTGTATGCTATTTTCTTTGTGTTCAAGATGGTTACGTTAATTCTGTATAATCTCCAATACTAACAGACGTAAAGTTCCCATCGTATTTTGCATGGTTTCCAATCATTGCATTGTCTAATTTTGCATTGGAAATTACAACATTGGTTTGTATCAAAGAATTTGTAATGGTCGCGTTCTCTACAAGACTGTTTTCTCCGATAGAAACATAAGGTCCAATTTTTGTGTTTTTGAGCACCACATTTTTCCCAATAAAGCAAGGTTGTATAATTTCTGAATTTTCGAGAACGACATCATCAGAAACTAAGTTATTTCCTGCCGCATACTCAAATTCTAAAACTTGCTTGTTGGTATCTACTGTTGGATCTTTCTTCCCACAATCCATCCAAGTATCTACCGTTCCTGGAATAAATTTCGCCCCGTCTCTTTTTAAGGTCTCTAACACATTGGTTAACTGGTATTCATTATTTTCTCTTAGATTGTTGTCAATCAAATATTGAATTTCATCTCGCACCTTATCTCCATCTTTAAAATAGTAGATTCCTATGATTGCCAAATCTGAAACAAAATCTTTCGGTTTTTCTACAAAATCTTTGATAAAACCATTTTCTAACTTTACCACACCAAAAGCACTTGGGTCTGCAACTTTTTTTACCCAGATAGCGCCATCTGCATTCGCATCTAACTTAAAATCTGCTTTAAATAAGGTGTCTGCATATGCAACAACACAGGGGCCACTTAGTGCATCTTTCGCACAAAAAAGAGCATGTGCAGTCCCTAAAGCTTCCTCTTGAATATATACCGTTCCCTTTGCTCCTAAGCCTTTTGCAATTTTTAACAAGTGTTCCGAAGTATTTGCAGGAAACCCTTTTTTTGCAGGGCCAATTATAAAAGCGATTTCCTCTATTTTTTCATCAATTACAGCGGCAATATCTTCTACCAATCTTTGTACAATTGGTTTTCCTGCGATTACTGTTAACGGTTTGGGGACGGTTAAGGTATGCGGTCTCAAACGAGAACCTATTCCTGCCATGGGTACAATTATTTTCATATGCTCTTTTTCTATATTAAAGACGCAATATACCATTATTAAAAGCATTTTAGAATGTTTGAAATGGGTAAAAAACATCCTCCAAATAAACTTGCTATCACAAAATTCTATTCCTTTTAAGGATGAGCATTCTACTAGTGTTCAGCAAAGGTCACTGCTCCCTTATAAAAAAAGCACCCCACATTCAGTAGTAAAAAAAGAATACTGTTTTCAGGGATTTACAACACCCGTATTTAGAGATGTGTTTGCGGTGTGTTCAATTTTTTAGTTCCTACCCCAATGCGATCTCTAAAAATTAAATGACTCAAAAACCCAAGCCTTTGCTTGGGTTTTTTGTTTCTTTGTAAAAAAATACAAATAGTGAATTATTTATCAGTAGAAAATATCTCTAAAGCCTATGGAGAGCGGGTTTTATTTGAAGACATCTCCTTCGGAATTAACAAGGATCAAAAGGTGGCTTTCATTGCAAAAAATGGAAGTGGAAAGACTTCTATACTAAATATAATAGCAAATTTAGATGTTCCAGATGCTGGACAGGTAGTCAGTAGAAAAGGAATTTCTATTGCTTATTTGGCTCAAAAAGACGATATCAATCCAGATTTAACGATTGAAGAAACTATTTTCGCAACTGACAATAAAATTCTTTCTATTGTAAATCAATATGAAAAAGCTTTAAAAAACATTGACGACGGTGATGCCTATCAGGCGGCATTTGACTTAATGGACCAACACAATGCTTGGGAT
>Ga0115004_10000464_pt1 | contig 30933 bp, 34 predicted proteins | sample ArcticOcean_MG_C_10_FD_88737 | JGI IMG/M metagenome (GOLD analysis project Ga0115004, IMG submission 88737) | Marine microbial communities from western Arctic Ocean - ArcticOcean_MG_CB11_90 | ecosystem: Environmental > Aquatic > Marine > Oceanic | place: Arctic Ocean: Canada Basin | collected... | reverse complement strand
TTTGAATCGCACAAACGACACATACCTTTTCAGGGTACTGCTCTACTACTGAGCTACAAGGCCTAAAATCTAAAAGTTATTCTACCTTTAGTTAGATCGTAAGGTGTCATTTCCACCTGAACATTATCGCCTGTTAAAACTCTTATTCTATTCTTTCTCAGTTTTCCAGCTGTATGAGCTAAAATTTCATGATTGTTTTCAAGTTTAACACGGAACATTGCGTTGGGTAAAATTTCCGTTACCTTGCCTTTAAATTCTAAAGTTTCTTGTTTAGCCAATTATTTTTTCCTTTTTGTTAATCTTATTTTAATTGAATTTGCGTGTCCTTCAAGATTTTCGTATTTAGCTAGATTTATAACCGATGCACCTAATCTTTCAATACCTGATTTGCTCATTTTTATTATCGAATGTCTTTTTAAGAAATCATAAACTGATAACCCAGATGAAAACCGCGCAGAGCCCGCTGTGGGCAGAACATGATTTGGCCCTGCTAAGTAATCACCTACAGCTTCTGGAGAATACTGACCCACAAATATTGATCCAGCATTAGTAATCTTCTTTAAAATTTTTTCTGGATTTTTAGTAAAAATTTCTAGATGTTCTGGTGCAATCAAATTTATAGTATCTACTAATAGTTTTTTATTTTTTACTAATATTGATAAACCAAAATTTTTCAAACTTTTTGACGCTATTTTTTTTTTGGGTAATGATTTTAATTGTTCATGTAAAAAGTAATTAATTTTATTTATTACTTCTAAGTTATCCGAAATAACTATTGATTGTGAACTTTCGTCATGTTCTGCCTGAGCTATTAAATCGGCTGCTATCCAATCAGGTTTGGATGATTTGTCCGCAACTACTGTTACTTCTGAAGGTCCAGCAATCATGTCAATGCCAACATCACCAAAAACTTGTTTTTTTGCAGCAGCTACATAGGCATTACCTGGGCCAACTATTTTGTCCACTTTGTTTACAACCTTAGTTCCATAAGCCATTGCGGCTATTGCTTGTGCTCCACCTACTTTGTAGATTTCTTTTACCTTACATTTTTTTGCAGCATATATAACTGCTGGATTATAATTTTTAGATACTGATGGTGTTGTCATGTATATATTTTTCACACCAGCTACTATTGCTGGGATACAATTCATTAAAACGGAACTAGGGTAACTTGCTAATCCACCCGGAACATAAACTCCTACTTTATTTATTGCATTTGATTTATAAGAAAATGAGTTCTTAAATTTGTCTTTAAAACTAAAAGAGGACATTTTTTGTTTTTTGTGAAAATTTAAGATCCTATTGTAAGCTAAATCAATAGAATTTTTTGTACTTTTATCTAGTTTTTTTATTATTTTATTTTTTTCAGCAATTGAAAATTTAATTTTTTTTAATGAAATATTTTTGTGTGTTGAATATTTTCTTTCATACTTGACTAAAGCTAAATCTTTGTTTTTTTTAACATCATTAATTATAGATTTTATCTTTACTTCAATATTTGTATTCTTAAATTTTCTTTGTTCTAAAATTAAATTTAATTTGTATAAAAAGTTTTTTTGATTTGATTTTATTAGTTTTAACATTATAAAAAATTATGTGTTGGTGCTGTTTTACTTTCCCATGGAGAACCTTGGTCGTCTAATGTGACATCTATAACTTCTGTTTTTATCTTAATTACTGAATTTCCTGAGAAGATTAATTTAATTTCATAGCTTTTATCAGGCAATAAACTGCTTTCAATAGTTAAAAAGTCTAAAAAACTTTTACTGTCATTTATGCTTATATTTTTTGACAAAACACTGGTAACGTTGTCAAATTTTAACACTGTTCTTATTCTCTTATTTTTTCTAAAGATCCCTTTTTCAACATCTTCCCACATAAACCTATTTAATTGAATTAAAAAAATTCTATTTTTCTTTAAATTAACAATATCTTTTGGTGATACGATTGAGTCTTGTAAGTGCGCAGCTATAACTCTTAAATCTTTGTCTGATATAGCTAATAATTTTAAATTTGTTACTTTCATTTAAATTCTATTAATATTTGCTTTACATTTTCTTAGTTTTTTTTCTAAATTTTCATAACCACGATCTAAATGATAAACTCTATTAATTATAGTTTTTTTATCAGCTATTAAAGCAGCTAAAACTAAACTCACCGAAGCTCGGAGGTCAGTTGCCATCACCTCTGCTCCTGATAAATTAGTAGGACCATTAATAGTTGCTATGTTGTTTTTAACACTAATTTTAGCGCCCATTCTCTTAAGCTCAGGCACGTGCATGAATCTATTTTCAAAAATACTTTCCTTTATTTTTGATTTTCCCTTAGCTTTTGACATTAATACCATAATTTGGGCTTGCAAATCAGTTGGGAATCCTGGGTAAGCTTGAGTTTTAATATTAATACTTTTTATTTTTTTAGACTCACTTACGGTAATTTTATTTTTTTCTATTTTCATTCTAACACCCATTTTTTTTAACACCTTAATTTCTGTGTTAATTATTAGTGGTTTAATTTTATTCAGAATAATTTTTTTACCAATTAAAGCTGCAGCTATTAGGTAGGTTCCTAGTTCTATCCTGTCAAAAATTATTTCATGACTTACATTTTTAAATACACTTGTGCCCACAATTAAAATCTTTCTTTTTCCAATAAATTTAATATTACAACCAATCTTATTTAAGAAAATAATCATATCTAAAATCTCTGGCTCGATGGCACAGTTTGAAATAATAGTTTTTCCTTTTGCGCTTACTGCAGCAAGTATGGCATTTTCAGTTGCACCAACTGAGATCGATGGAAATTTTATAATACTTCCTTTTAATCCATTTTTAGCTGATGCGTATATGTATCCATTGTTTATTTTAATTTTTGCTCCAAGTTTTTCTAAAGCAAACAAGTGTAGATTAACCGGTCTTGTCCCAATCGCACAACCTCCAGGTAGAGAGACTTTCGCTTTTTTGTACTTAGCCAATAATGGCCCTAAAACTAAAACCCCAGCACGCATAGTTTTTAATAGATTGTATGGAGCTAATGTTTTTAATTTTTTATTACTAAAAATATTTAATGTATTTTTTTTTTTTGAAATTTCTATACTCATTCCAATAAACTTCAGCAAATTTATCATGGTATAAACATCTTGCACTAGAGGAATATTTTTTAAAGTTATGGATTTGTCGGTAAGTATTGAAGCCGCTAAAATTGGTAGTGTGGCATTTTTTGATCCAGAGATAATTATAGAACCTGATAACTTTTTTTTACCTTTGACAATAAGTTTCTGCATTAATAATAATTAAAATTAAACTTTTGGAAGGGTGACACCTTTTTGTTTCATATATTTGCCTTTTCTATTGGCGTAGGTTACTTGAGGTCTTTCATTACCTTTAATAAAGACAAATTGCGCAATGCCTTCGTTTGCGTATATCTTTGCGGGCAATGGGGTTGTATTAGAAAATTCTAAAGTCACATGGCCTTCCCAACCTGGTTCTAATGGAGTAACATTAACTATTATTCCACATCTGGCATAAGTGGATTTACCGAGACACACAACAAGCACATCTTCAGGAATTTTAAAATATTCCATAGTTCTAGCCAAAGCAAAAGAGTTTGGGGGTATGATGCATTCTTTGCCAATTTTAGTAACAAAACTTTCTTTTTTAAACGACTTCGGATCAACAATACCTGAGTTTACATTGGTAAAAATTTTAAATTCATTTGAAACCCTTGCGTCATAACCATATGACGATAAACCAAAAGATATTTTTCCTTTTCTAGTTTGTTTCGAGACAAATGGTTTAATCATGTCTTTATCTTTAGCCATTTTTTTAATCCATCTATCTGAAAGTACAGTCATTTTTTTTTAATTTTTTCCTTAAACTTTCTTCTTTTTTTTAAATTAACTCTCAAAGCGCTTTCACGTTTAATAAGTCGAGTTTCTTCTTGGGCTCGTACTTTAGTCATTTTGCTTATTCTTTATTGGGGTTGGTTAGATCTTCAAGAGTAATTGGCTTGTCTATATCGTGCATTTTTTTTTTTTCTTCACCTTCAGATTCCAATCCTTTTTTAGCTCTTCTTTCTTCTATACGAGCTTTTCTTTTAGCCTCTTTTTTCATAGCTTTTTCATTTCTCGTAGATTTATAGTCGTAGTGAATTCCCATTTAAGCTCCTGAAGTTTCTTTAATTTTACTTTGTTGATTGAAATTTTGCAAGTCTCTTATAAAAAGTAGTGTTAATTTTATTTAAAGCTTATTAAACGCGTTAAGAAGTGTTTTTTTTGGTCGCAAAGAAGCTCATCTTTTAGATCGAATCAATAAGTACTATAAAAATTATTTTATAAAATTCAAATTTACTGTTGAAATTAGTGTTTCCAGAGTCTTGGGTCTAAAAGTATTTGGTTTTTAATATAAAATTTTTTTAAACTTGTTTTATATACTGATTTTGAAATAAATTTATATTGATTTAATTTTTTATATTCAGCGATTGAAGAAATACCAATTACCGCGTAGTTAATTGTCTTCAAATTATCAATACAAGAAATTAAAAAATCATAAAGGTCTATCTTGTTATGGTTGCAGAACTCTCTTAATAATTTTATTTTATTTTTTAAATGTTTAAAATTATTTGTTAGTTTCATTGGGTCTTGTAATGCGAGACCTTGTAAAAAAATTGATCTAGCGTGTAACTCTATTTTATATTTTAATTTTATTTTTTTTAAAAATTTAATTTTTTTTTGATCGATAGAAAAAATATTTAAAGGAAATTGAACAATGTCAAATTTATAAATCTTTTGATACTCAGGTATGTTATAAATATTATAAGTTGAATATCCAATTTTTTTTATAAAAAATTTTTTTTTTATTTGCTCAAAATTTTTCTTAAAATAAGTATTTTTAAAGAATAAAATATCTTTTTCATCATGAAAAAGTAATGCATATAAGTTTTTACTTTTTAAGTTTTTACAACTTTGTCTTATTTTACGATTTATTTCTTTCAATACGTTTTCAATGCTTTTTGACTTGATTTTACTAATTTTTGTAACTATTTTTGTGCTTGAGTTGCAGAATTTTCCGATTTCTTTCTCTGCCGTGCCGTAGACTGATGCGGTATCTATCAAATCAATTTTTTTGTTATTGTTTTTAATAATTTTTTTAAATTCTAGTTTTTTTAAATGTGTATTTAAGAAACCATATTTACTCATTCTTTGGCTTGTTCCAATTGCAAATTTCATATCAAATATTTTATATTTTATATTTTTAACAAAAATTAGTATAATGGCTAATTAATAAATTATTGATTTAGCGTTAAATACAAATATATCTTATTATATTGAGTAGTTTAATTGTTTTTTTTATAGTAATAAACGTCTTTTAAATATTTATGCATTTATATAAAAATAAATCAATTCTTATAACTGGTGGAACCGGTTCATTTGGTAAAAACTTTATCTCACATCTGTTAAAAGAAAAGTATCCATTTTCAAGAATAGTTATTTTTAGCAGGGATGAATTCAAACAGAGTGAACTTGCCAAAGTATTAGATCCAAAAAAAAATAGAAATTTAAGATTTTTTTTAGGAGATGTAAGAGACAAAGATCGATTACTTCATGCTTTTAGAGATTTAGATTATGTTGTACACGCTGCTGCTTTGAAACAAGTGCCAGCTGCTGAATATAATCCTATAGAATTCGTTAAAACAAATGTTTTGGGATCACAAAATATTATTGAAGCGGCTCTATATAATAATGTAAGAAAAGTTTTAGCTCTATCCACTGATAAAGCTGTAGCCCCTGTAAATTTGTATGGAGCAACTAAATTATGTGCCGATAAATTATTTATAGCTGCTAATAACATAGCAGGAAAAAATAAAACTAATTTTTCTGTCATACGATATGGAAATGTAATGGGTAGCAGAGGGTCAGTTCTGCCAGAATTCTTAAAGATTAAATATAAAGCAAATTTTAATATCACAGACGTGAGGATGACAAGATTTAACATTCTTATGGATGAGGCTATAAAATTAGTAGATTGGACTTTAAAAAATTCTCTAGGAGGAGAAATATTCGTACCAAAATTAAAATCTTTTAATATTGTTGATTTAGCTACTTCTATTAATGAGAAAGCTAAATTTAATATTACTGGAATCAGACCAGGAGAAAAACTGCATGAAGAGCTAATAACTTACCTAGAAAGCTTTAATGTTTTTGATTTTAATAGTTTTTATTCAATTATACCAAAAGCTATTCAATATAAGTATGGGAAAAAATTACTAAAAAAGAAAATAAAAAAACCTTTTTCATATAACTCTAAAGATAATGATTTTTTAAGCATCAAAGAAATTAAGAAAATTTTGACTAAAAAAAATCTTTCAGGTGTGATCTCATAATCATAAAATGAACATTAATAATAATTAATAATAAAATTTATTACTAATTAATGATTAAAAAAAAAGTTTTAATTGTAACTGCGTTAAGTAAATCAGAGAAAAGCGATGAAGATAGAGTTCTTCTAGGCGATTGGTGTCTTTCATATTCAGCTGGAATTAGAACAAAACCTAAAAAATATCACTGGGATAATTTACAAAAAAAAAATAAAGATTTCATATATTTAAATAGAATTTACGGAATTTATCTAAAAAAAATTTCTTTAACCCTAAATACAATCCATAACAAACAATATTCTCAAGAACAGTGGAGAATAATAATTGGTCCTTGGTTGTACAAATTTATCTCAATAATTTTTGAAAGAAGAGAGAGCATAAAAAATATTAAAAATATTGATTATATCTATATTGCACAATACAAAAAAGAAGATTTAGTACCCAATGATTTTAATCAAGCTATAGCATTAGGTAAAACTGATAAAGCAAACAACAATATATATGGAGAATTGGTTGACAATTTTTTAAATTATAAAATAAAGTATTTTGATGCTAATCAAAAATATAGTGAAAATAAAATATTTTCTTTTACACACTTAAAAACTAGAATACTTAATTCTATATATTATATAATTAATTTATTAAATTTTAAAAAAAAGCATAAGAAATTTTTCTTTATAGATAGTTGTTTAAATTTTTTTACTCTTTTTAATATACAGTTTAAATTAAATGAGTTCCCATTTTTTCCAAAAACTAAAATTATTTTAGATGTAAAAACTAAATGGAATATGCGGGACTGGACAAAGTATGGTTGGAAGTTTAAAGAAAAAAATATAAGTTTTTTAAATATATTAAATTTTTTTATACCACTTTGTCTTCCTAAAAGTTATCTAGAAAATTATAAATATTTTTTACATGAATCAAAAAGATTAGGTTGGCCAGAAAAACCAGATTTTATTTTTACATCTGAAGTTGCTTATGACGGAAATGATTTGTTTAAAATATGGTTAGCAGAAAAAAGAAGTAATTATGATTTTAAACTAATAACTTTTCAGCACGGAGGTTCTATTTTTCAACTCAAAAATCTTATGCCTGAAGATCATCAAAAAAAAATTTCCGATCAACTTTTGACATGGGGGTATGGTGAAAAGAAAAAAAACTCTATTATTCCATTTTTTAGACCTTATAAATTAAAACATACACTTCCAAAAAAAAAAGGTGGTCTCTTGTTTGCTAATTATACTTTTAATAGATATGCATATATGTGTAACTCTGGTTTCAATGGTCATCCTCAAAATTCTTATTTGGAAGATAAATATTTATTTTTTAAAAATCTTCCCATGAGAATAATTAGTAATACCTACGTAAAGCAAATGCCTACTATAGAGGATAAATTTCGCATCGAAGATAAATTTTTTGCAGATATTTTCCCAGAAATAAGTGTTGAAAATGGAGGTAAAAAAATTTTAGTTGATAGACTAACAAGATCTAGACTCTGTGTATCTCCTGCAAATCAAACTGTATACCTTGATACTCTAAGTATAAACTTTCCAACAGTAGTTTATTTTAATTTTAAATATGAACAAGTTCGTCCTTCTGCTATCCCGTACTTAAATAAACTCAAAGACGCAGGTATACTCTTTGATAATCCAATAGATGCAGCTAAAAAGATTAACGATGTATGGGATGACATTGACTTATGGTGGAATCAAAAGAAAACGCAATTAGCTATAAAAACTTTCTGTAATCGTTATTCTAGAACTAGTAATAACTTATCTAATGAAATTTTTAATTTTATAAAAAAAAATTAAGCCTAAAATTTATTATTTTTTAAAAAATAATTTTTAATTAGAATAAAAATTAACGACAGAATAATAGCTACAAAGACATCATAAATAGGTTTTGCATCTGGATAACAAAAATTCCAGAAAATTACTAAAATCAGCCAGAAGGTCCAGATAAGAATTGTTTTTTGTTTTTTGATCATTTTTTAATTCTCACACCCTTCCTTGGTGCAGTTGTTGTTTGTATTTGTTGTGTTAAAATAATCTATTGATTTTATGGCACTAGCCATTAATGATTTATAAACATTTAAATAACCATTTAAACTATTAGAGAGCTCTTTTGCCTCATTTTTCATTTTCAACCTAGAAAAGTTTAATAACATAACTGAATTACCATTAGGTATATTTCCGTCACTTATATCTATTGGTTTGTGAAAGAGGTCGTTTGTAGCGATTATATTTTTTTGAAATATCGATTTTTCCTTAATATAAAAAAGTTCAATTGTTTGTTTACCCAATTGCTTTGCTTTAAGTAAATAACTAGGTTTTAAAGTTTGATCGTAAAGATCTAGGCACATAGCTATACTGTAGGCATAATCTTCTAAAAAAACTTCTGATTTTACAGTTGTGTGTTTCAATTTTTCTTTATTTAAAAAATTAATTTCTAAATTTTGATAAAAAGTTTCAGCAATTTCAAGAAAATTATTATTTGGTAATATTTTATCTGCTGACACTAAAGCGCTAACCCAAAGACAATTTAAATCTAATTGAATTTTATCATCAAAAAATGGCTTATTTTTCGTGTCTCTTATTTTTTTTAATTCACAGATAACTGATTCTGGTGGTAGTTTTATTTCTCTTAAAATTATTTTTTTTTCCCAATTACCTTCAGGCTTTACGTCAAAATATTGTTCGATATTTTTTATTTTTTTTAGATCCTCGTAACTGAAAACATAATATTTACCCTCTTCACCATCGCTATCCGCATCATAAGCTGAACCTAGTAGTTTCTTATTTAGATTAATAAAATTTTTATTAATAAATTCTATAGTTTGTATAATTTTTTTTTCAAAATACGCATTTTTTTCTACTTTCAGATATTTTGACAGCAGCAATACAAACTGAGCATTGTCGTATAACATTTTTTCAAAATGAGGGATCAACCAGTTTTCATCTACAGTATATCTTGAGATTCCCCTTTCTACATGGTCAAATATTCCCTGAGAACAAAGTTGTTTTAATATTGTTTCTACTGGTTTTAAATATTCTATTTTTTTTGTTTTGTTAAAAAAAAATAATAAAACATCATGTATGTTAAATATTGGAAACTTTGGTGAGCCTGTATATCCACCTTTCACTTCGTCTAAACTAGACATAATATTTGATAAAATTGCTTCAAGGTCTTGATTGAGCACTAAAGATTTTTTTAGTTCTAAATTTTTAGATATTATATGAGACTGTTTAATAATTTCCTCTCTTTGCTCCATGTAAGTTTTTCCTACTTTTGAAATGACTTCCTTAAATGATGGTAAACCATGAGAGCTTATTTTTGGGAAATATGTTCCTGCCATGAAAGGTATGGCGTTTTCATCTAAAAATACAGTTAGAGGCCAACCACCACTTGATTGGTTAAAAAGTTGGAACGAACTTTGAAAAACATAATCTATATCGGGTCTTTCTTCTCTATCAACTTTTATATTCAGAAAATACTTGTTCATAAGAATAGCAGTTTCTTCATCTTCAAAACTTTCGTGAGCCATTACATGGCACCAGTGACAACTTGAGTAACCTACACTTAGTAAAATTGGTTTTTTATTTAATCTAGCAAAGCTGTGCATATTCTTGCTCCATGTCTGCCAATGAACAGGATTATTTTTGTGTTGTTGTAGATATGGACTAGGTTCTAAATATAAATTATTTTTTAATTCCATGTTGAATATTTTAATTAAATATTTATAACTTTTTTTTTGAAAGACTGTTAGTAAAAAAAAACTTATTGATGATACCCGCTGCTATAAGCACCACGGTAAAAATTAAAATTGGAAAATATATCTCAGGATCTTTAATTAATTCATTCCATACTATTGAATCGTTTCTACCAATAAAATTTCCAACACCGGCCCCTAATGAGGTTACAATAAATGTACCTGGCACTATACCCAGTAAAGTTGCAAAAAAATATTTTTTTATTTTCATATCAAAAATTATAGGCAAAATATTTTGTATGGCGAATGGCATGCCTCCACCAGTGAATCTAAACAACATAAAATATAAAAAATCATTTTTATTAAATAAGTTAATAAATTTTTCTATTTTTACAGAAAATTTATTTTTAATAAAATCTCTAATAAAAAAGTTTGCTAGATAATAAAGTAACGTAGCTCCTATTGAGAATGAAAAGACTGCAATTAAAGTGCCAAACCATTTTCCAAATACAAAGCCCGAAAATAAAGCTAGCGGAGATCCAAAACCAAGCAAAAGAATCCAAATAATGCTAAAGATTAAAAATAAAACTGAAGTTAATAATATATTTTCTGATTTAAAATCATTTAATAATTGCTGATTATTTTTTATAAAATTAATGTCAGAAAAATCTTTAAAATCAAAATTTGAAAAAATAATGAACATTAGAGCAGAAAAACAAATAAGATATATGGTTCCTAGAAGCAGTTTTAACTTTAAATTCATTTGTTTATTTTAGCTGTACTTATCTTATATAATTAACTATATAACGAATGTTATTTTATGAAAAGAACTTATCAGCCCAGTAACTTAGTTAGAAAAAGAAGACATGGATTTAGGTCCAGAATGGCAACTAAAGCTGGCAGACAATTAATTGCAAGAAGAAGAGCTAAGGGACGTAAAACTATCTCGACTTAATTTTAAATGATTAAGCTAGAAAGTCTAAAAAAAAACAACCATTTTAAATTAGCTTTAAAAGAAAAAAAAACTCATTCGGAATTTTTTTCCATTTTTGCTGCAAAAAACTTTATTCCTTCTAAAAATAAAAATTTATTACATATCAGTTTTGTGATGAAAAAAAAAATTGGCAATGCTGTTAAAAGAAACAAGATAAGACGTAAATTGAAAGCTATAGTATGTAAACTTTTAAAAATAAAAGGTGCAATTAATAGTAATTATACTTATATAGTTTTTGGAAAATCAAACGCTTATGAAAAAGACCATAAAATTCTATTTTCAACAATGCAAAAAAGCTTTGAAAAGTTTTGAGTCTACATTTGCAAATATTTTAGTTTTTTTAATTTTATCATTAATAAAGTTTTATAACTTTTTTATTTCCCCTTTGCTTGGTGTGAGATGTAGATTTTTGCCTACTTGCTCTGAATACTGTTGTGTAGCTTTTAAGGAACACAGTTTAATAAAAGGAAGTGCTTATAGTTTAAAAAGAATTTTACGCTGTCACCCTATAAAAGTTTTGGGCGGCTCAGATGGAATAGATTTAGTTCCCAAAAAAAATTATAAATCAAAGGAACCAAGCTAAATGGAAAATAAAAATGTATTTGTAGCTATAGCGCTGTCTATGTCTGTGTTGCTTTTCTGGTCCGCTTTTGTGGAACCTCCACAGCCTATTGATAAAAAAAATCAAAAAGTTTCAAGTATTCCAGGGGAGAATAAGTTAGCCGACAATGGTATCGTTCCGAATATTGACGGGACGATTGTTGCAAAAAATATTTCAAGAGAAGATTCTTTAAAAAAAACAAACAGAATTTTATTAGAAAATAAAAAAATAAAGGGCTCAATCTCACTGGAAGGAGCAACAATAGATGATTTATCTTTTAAAAACTATAAAGTGGATATTGAATCAAATGATACTGTTCAGTTTTTAAATCCTAAAGAAACAAAAAATAGCTATTTTGCTGAAACAGGCTGGGCAAGTATAGGAAATAAAATTAATGTCCCGACAAGCAAAAGCGTATGGAGCGTTATAGGTAATAAAGTTTTATCTGTACGTAATCCTATAACTCTAGAATGGAATAATGGATCGAATCTTACATTTAAAAAAAAAATAGAAATAGACGACAACTATCTTTTTAAGATAACGCAAGAAATAAAAAATAATTCTTCAGAACAGGTTGAATTGTATCCTTACGCTCAGTTAACAAGAAAAAATATACCGGAAGACTTAAAAGGTTTTTATATTCTACACGAAGGCTTTATTGCTGTTTTAGATGAAGAGCTTAAAGAAGATGATTATGACGATATAGAAGAGAAAAAAATAGTTCGAGAGGCAGACAAGGGATGGATAGGTATTACAGATAAGTATTGGATGACTGCTTTAATTCCTGCAGCTGGTGAAAAATTTAAGTCTACTTTTTTATATCAAGACTCTTATAAAGCTAATTTTCTACTAAATAATCCAAAAGTTATCGCACCATCTGAAAAAGCAAGCAATGAAATTAAAATTTTTGTAGCAGCTAAGGAAGTTCAAACTATCGACGCATATGCAGAAAAAGAAAATATTGAAAAACTAGATTTAATAATTGATTGGGGTTGGTTTTATTTTTTTACAAAGCCTTTGTTTTTTGCGGTTGATTATTTATTCAAACTAACCGGCAATTTTGGGATTGCTATAGTTCTTATTACAGTGATGATTAGGCTGGTTTTCTTTCCTCTTGCTAGCTACTCTTTTAAGTCGATGGCAAAAATGAAAGCATTACAACCGGAGATGGCAAGACTTAAAGATATACACAAGGATGACAAGGTGAAACTTCAACAAGCTATAATGGCATTATATAAGAAAGAACAAATTAACCCTGCTTCTGGTTGTTTGCCAGTTTTAATACAAATTCCATTTTTCTTTGCAATTTACAAGATGCTTTTTATTTCACTAGAAATGAGGCATCAGCCTTTCTTTGGTTGGATAAAAGATTTATCTGCTTCAGACCCTACTACAATATTTAATATTTTCGGCTTGTTGCCTTTTACTCCGCCTAGTTTCTTAATAATAGGTATTTGGCCGATTTTGATGGGTTTGACAATGTTTGTTCAGCAAAAATTAAACCCTGCTCCTACCGATCCTATTCAAGCTAAGATATTTACGTTCTTTCCAATTTTCTTAACAGTTATTTTAGCGTCTTTCCCGTCAGGATTAGTTGTATACTGGACTGTCAACAACATTTTAACTATTGCTCAGCAATGGTTCATAATGAAAAGAACAACAGTAAAAACAAATTAAATGGGTTCAAGAGAAGAAGACCTAGAAAATTTAAAAAAGTTTTGGCCAGAAAATGCGCCTGATATTTCCCAAATTCCTAAATATGTAAATAAGTACAGAAAAGAAAAAATAGTAATAAAGTGTGGGGGGAAAGTTTTAATAGATCCAGATTTATTTAATAAATTTATTGAAGATATAGCTATACTTCATAAATTGGGGCTAACTATAATTATTGTTCATGGAGGAGGTCCTAGAATAAAAATAGAACTAGCAAAATTAAATATTGAGAGTCAATTTATTAACGGCTTAAGAGTTACCAATAAACAAACTATGGTTGTGGTTGAAAAAGCTCTAGTAGATTTTAATTCTGAAATTATAGAAAAATTGAAAAAAAAAGAATGTAAAGCAGATGGACTAAATGTTGCTCAAAATAATATTTTTATAGTAGAACAAGAAAATAAAGAACTTGGCTTTGTTGGAAGGCCAAAAAAAATATTAAATGAAAAAATTCAATATATTATAAACAAACGTCAGATACCAGTAATTTCTCCAATGGGCAAAGATGTGAAAGGTAAAAAATATAATATTAATGCAGATACAGCGGCGGCGGCAGTAGCAAAAAGTTTAAAATCTAGAAGATTATTGCTAATGACAGATGTGTCAGGTGTTTATGGAGAAAATAAAAAATTAATTAATGAAATTAACCCTGTCGAAGCAAAACACTTAATTGATAAAAAAATAGTAGAAGGCGGAATGATCCCTAAACTTTTAAACTCAATTGATGCTACTGAAAATGGAGTTAAAGGTGTTGTTATCATTGACGGCAGAAAGCTCCATTCTATTTTATATGAAATTTTTTCCGATGAAGGTGCTGGCACACTTATAAGAAAATGAAAGAATTAAAAAAAATAAAGTATTGGCTTTTTGACCTTGATAACACTTTGTACTCAGGAGATACAAAAGTATTTGACCAAGTAGATAAAAAAATGACATTTTTTATACGTGACAAGCTTAATGTAACGGTAGAAGAAGCAAAAAAAATTCAAAAGAATTATTTTCATGAATATAACACAACGCTTAATGGGATGATTAAAAATCATAAGATTGATGCCCAAGAATTTTTAGAATTTGTTCATGATGTAGATTTAGAATTTTTAAGAGAAGACACAAAACTTCAAAATGAACTAACAAACCTTAAAGGGAAAAAGTTTATATTTACCAATGGATCTAAGGCTCATGCTGCAAACGTTACTAAAAGAATTGGTATTCAGAATTTTTTTGATGGGGTTTTTGATATTGTTGATGCTGATTTTGTACCGAAACCCTCAATTGAGCCTTATAAAAAAATTATCGAAAAATATAGATTAGATCCTCAATATTGTATATTCATTGAAGATATAGCTAGAAATTTAAAACCTGCTAATAAATTAGGAATGAAAACAGCCTGGATAAAGAATGATGAACCTTGGGCAGCTGAATTTTCTAATGAAAGTTTTATAGACTACAAAATCGATAACCTGTCAGAATTTTTAAGGAGAATAAATGAGCAAAAATGAATTAGAAACGATAATAAATCAAGCCTGGAATGAAAAAGAAGTAATAAATAAAAATTCAGATAAAAAAATAATTGATGCAATTAATCAAACTATAAATGATTTAGACTCAGGGGTGGCGAGAGTTGCTGAGAAGATTGACGGTACCTGGGTTACACACCAGTACTTAAAAAAAGCAATTATGCTAAGTTTTAGAATTTACGATATGGAAGCTTTAAGTGGGCCTTATAGTAGCTGGTATGATAAATCTCATTTAATAAAAGGGAAAACAGCTGGATGGAGCAAGGAAGACCATGTTAAAGCAGGTTTTAGGATGGTGCCTAATTCTCCAGTAAGAAAAGGGTCCTTTGTTGGAAAAAATGTTGTTTTAATGCCATGTTTTATAAATATTGGTGCTTATATAGATGAAGGAACAATGATGGACACTTTCTCAAGAGCGGGTAGCTGTTGCCAGATAGGTAAAAATTGTCATATCTCAGCAGGTTCTGGAGTTGGAGGAGTTTTAGAACCAGCACAGGCATTACCAACTATTATTGAAGATAATGTTTTTCTAGGAGCAATGTCTGAAGTTGTTGAGGGTGTAATTGTAGGAGAAGGTTCTGTGATTAGTATGGGAATGTGTATTGGTCAATCAACAAAAATTGTAAACAGACACACTGGTGATATTATTTATGGAAAAATACCTCCCTACTCAGTTGTTGTACCTGGCTCAATGCCAGATAAAAAAAATCCTGACGCTCCATCATTAAGTTGTGCTGTTATAATCAAACAGGTTGATGAAAAAACTAGAAGTAAAACTTCTATTAATGATTTATTAAGAGAATAATGAAAAATTTTGATGAATTACAACTCTCAAAAGATTTAATTAGATTTCCTAGTGTTACACCAATTGATGCGGGTGCTATAAATTATTTATTCAAAAAATTAAAGCAGTTGGGATTTAGCTGTAAAATTTTAGAATTTAAAGATAAAAAAAATCCAACTATTAAAAATCTTTATGCAAGACTAGGAAATAAGCGGCCAAACTTATGTTACGCAGGCCATACGGATGTTGTTCCTCCGGGGAACATAAAAGATTGGACAGTTAATCCTTTTAAACCAGCTATAAAAAATAAATATTTAATAGGTAGAGGGGCAAATGATATGAAAAGTTCTATTGCTTGTTTTTTGTCTGCAGTAAGCAGTTTTTTAAAAAATAAAAGAAAAATTAATGGGTCTATAAGTTTTTTAATTACAGGTGACGAGGAAGCTCAAGCTGTTAATGGCACTAAAAAAGTAGTTGATTATTTAATTAAAAAAAAAGAAAAAATTGATTTTTGTATTGTTGGAGAGCCTACAAATCCTAATAGACTGGGAGAAATCATCAAGATAGGAAGAAGGGGAAGCCTGTCATGCAATCTAGAGATTACGGGCAGCCAAGGTCATGTTGCGTATCCGCATCTTTCAAAAAACCCTATAAATAGTTTAATTGCTATTTGTAAAAAACTCAAAGAAAAACCGTTAGATAAAGGAAATAAACATTTTCAGCCATCAAATTTAGAGGTTACAGGGATACACGTTGACAATAAAACACACAATGTAATACCAGCGAGAGCAAAAACTCTATTTAATATTAGGTACAATAATTTTCATACGGCTGTTAGCTTAAAAAAAATGGTAAATTCTATTGTTAAATCAGTTTGTAAAAAAAATGAAGTAAAATTCAAAATTGAATTCTTAACTTCGGGAGATTCTTTTTTGACAAAACCTGGGCCTACAATCCAAATGGTAAAGAAAATTATAAAAAAAATTACTAAAGAAAATACAGTTTTTTCTACAACGGGTGGAACATCAGATGCGAGATTTATTAAAAAAATTGCTCCATGTCTTGAATTCGGTCTAGTAAATAAAACAATGCATAAAGTTGATGAATGTGTTTCCTTGTCCGACCTTAAAAAATTGAAAAAAATTTATCACAGCATTCTGAGTGAATACTTTAAGTGAAATTATTCATTGATAAAAAAAATGATAAGGAGCCTAAGGTATCTATAATATTGCCAAATTATAACAGTTACAAGACTATCATACCTACGGTTAATTCTATAATTAATCAATCCTACAAGAACTGGGAACTTATCGTTGTTGATGACTGTTCTAATGAGAAGACTAAAAAAATCTTAACAAAATATAAAAAGATAAAAAAAATAAAAATAATTTATTTAAAAAAAAATCGGGGTGCTGGTTATTGTAGAAATTTAGCTATTAAAAACTCTAACTCATATTACCTAGCGTTTATTGATTCTGATGATTTATGGGAAAAAAATAAGCTTAAATTACAGGTTAATTTTATGCAATATAATGATTATAATTTTACATACACTTACTACAAAACTTTTTCTAGTAATACAAAAGCTGTCAAAAATATTATTGCACCTAAAAAATTTAATTTTGACTCATTTACCAAAAATACTTCGATAGCCACAAGTGCAATGATGATTAAAAGAGCGATAGCTAATAAAATAAAATTTTCTGCCACAAAAGTTTGTGAAGATTATTATTATAAATGCCAAATACTAAAAAGGAATGGGTATGCCTATTGCTATCCCGATTATCTAATGAGATATCAAATTAGAAAAAATTCATTGCAGGCTAATAGGTTTACAAATTTATATTGGATGTGGAAGATAAATAAAAATTTTAATCATTTTAATATTATAAATAATTTAGTTTCAATTTTTTGTATATCTTTGAATTCATTAAAAAAATATGGCTTAAGATAAATATAAAGTTAATAATTTACCTTAAATAAATATAATCCTCTTGCTGGAGCTGGAGGTGCGCAATTAATTCGTTTCTTTGAATGCATAACATTTTTAAATTTTTTTATAGTCCATTTTCCTTCGGCTACAAATTTTAAACATCCAACCATTGATCTTACCTGTTGTTGAAGAAATGATTTTGATTTAAAGGTTATAATTATTTTGCTGTCTTTCGTTCTAATCATAACTTTTTCTAAAGTTCTAATAGAAGATTCTGCTCCACAAGAGGAGGCTCTATAAGTTGAAAAATCTTTTGTACCCTCTAAAAGTTTAGCAGCTTTTTTCATCAAAGTTATATTTAAAAATGATTTTACATGCCATGCTTGATTTACACTTAGAGATAGTGGCGCAAGACGGTTAATAATTATGTATTTATATGTCCTTTTTTTTGCACTATATCTTGCGTGAAAGTTTTGTTGTTGTTTTTTTACCTCTAAAATAGAAATCCTTTTTTTATTCAAAAAAAAATTAAGTGTATTTAAAAAAGAGAATTTATTGTCTATAATTTTGCTGCTAATAAAGTGAGCTGATTGAGCAAATGCGTGTACACCTGAGTCTGTTCTTCCAGAACCATATAAGGTAATTTTTTGCTTTAATATCTTAGTTAAAGTCTTTTGAATAACTTCTTGAACGGCCCTTCCATTTTTTTGTATCTGCCAACCTACAAAATTTGTTCCATCGTATTCAATTATAATTTGGTAAACATACATTATTTCAGTTCATCGCCTTGCTTAAAATCCGTTCCCGTCAAGAAGTTTTTTAGTGATAGTTTGTTTTTACCTTCTTTTTGTATTTCCATTACTTCTAAAGATTTGTACCCACAAGCAATTGTAAAATTTTTATCAATAATTTTTCCTGGTACACCTTTTTTTTCAACAATTTTTGCTTTCCATATCTTATGTCTCTTTTTTTTATACATAAACCACGCTCCTGGGTTTGAGTTAAGTCCATTAATTTTTGCTAATATTTTTTTTGCACTATCGTTCCAATTTATTTCTGCTTCCTCTTTTGTAATTTTTTTTGCGTAAGTCGCATCTTTATGATTTTGTTCAATAAATTCAAATTTTCTCGTAAAAATATCATCTAATACTTTAACGATCGATTCAGAGCCAATCTTTGAAAGATTTTTTGAAAGATTTTCTGTGTTAATTGAATCGTCTATTTTTATTTTTATTACTTTCATTACCGGGCCAGCATCTAATTTTTCTACAATCTTCATTATGCTAATACCTGTTTCAGTGTCTGAATTCATGATTGACCTTTGTATTGGTGCTGCACCCCTCCATTTAGGTAATAATGATGCGTGTATGTTTATAAAGCCTTCTTTAGGTATATTTAGAATTTTTTTTGAAATCAATTGTCCGTAGGCAACTACTATAACTATGTCTGGATTCATTTTTTTAATAAAATCAAACTCTTCTTCAGAATTTAAGTTTTCTGGATCTCTAATAATTAGTTTTAAACTTTTTGCACATTTATGAACAGGTGAAATATTTAGCTTTTGTCCTCTATTAGATTTTTTTGGTGGTTGTGTATAAACACAGGTAACTTCATAAGAAGAATTAGCTATAGCTTCTAGCGCGGGAACAGAAAACTCAGGCGTTCCCATAAAAACAACTTTTTTATTAGACATTAGTTCTGTGAACTTAGACTACTATTCTTTCTAAAGATTTTTTCTGTTTTGAAAGTTTTTTTGCAATAAAACTTTTTTTCAATTTTGATAGGTAGTCAATAAACAATATACCTTCTAAATGATCTATCTCATGCTGAATACAAGTCGCTAAAAGGCCTTCAGCTTTTAGCTCTTGTTGTTTACCATTATAATCTAAATAATTTATATGGCATCGATCTGGCCGATCTATTTCAGCAAATTGTCCTGGTACTGACAGACATCCTTCTTCATATGTAGAATTACTTTTAGATTGTAAAATTATTTTTGGGTTAACAAAATATAAGGGGGTTTTTTCTTCTTCTTTAGATAAGTCAATTACTATAATTCTTTTAGGTATACCTATTTGTATGGCTGCTAAACCAATTCCAGGTGCTTCATACATTGTATCAAGCATATCATCCATCAATTTTCTAATTTTATCATCAACATCATCAACATCATGTGATTTTTGTCTTAAAAATGGATCTGGTTCTGTTAAAATTGTTCTAATAGTCATTGGAATATTATATTAAATTTCAGCTCTGACTGGTAGTACAGTAATTAAAATTTTATTTCTTAATTTTATTAACCCTGCTTTTTCAAAAAGATAGTTTATGAAGTAAATAGTTTGAGAATCTAGCTCTAAAAGTTCATCCTCACCTACTAATTCAACGATTCTTAACAAAGCTAACCCTACTTCATTGTTTTTGATCAAATTTAACAGTTCTGCAGGCGGTAGGTTATTTTTGCTAATCTCTTCGTGGTTAATTTCTTTTGGCACAGAAAGGCCGTCTTTTTTTAGTGCCTCTAGCAAAATAACATCTTTTAGTGAAATTCGGTACTTTTTATTCTTTTTTAATTTTTTATGTACTTTTAATAATTCTTTTTCTGTATTTTTTTTTGAAATGTTTTGTTCTAAGTAATATTTTATTGCTTTTGAGGTATGGTAATTCTTATCGTTATATTTAATTTTTCCGAGTTTATTTTCTTTTTTAAAAATAATATTTTCATTTACTAGTGCTTGATATTCTTGCGGGATTTTATCAACGCTTAATTTTTTTAATTCTTCGCTTAAATAATCTTTAAATACATCGGTTAAATTATCTTTTTTAAATAAATTATTTAATAAAAAAAGATATTTTAATTTTGTTTCAATATTGTCCGATAATAAAATCTTTTGATATACTAATGCTCTAGAATTTATTGGATCCAGCGTTTGATAGACTTCTTCAATATTTAATAGATCATTAATATTGAATTTTATATTTTTATAAATTTCTAAAATATAGGATTTTGCTAAATAGTTATTGTTAGCAACAATTTCCAATTCTTTAATTTGTTCATTATTTTCAAAGTCATCTATGTTTATTAGTTTTGCTGCTGTTAAATATTCCCATATTTTTATGTCTGTATTTTTATTTGGTTTGTAATTGAAGTCTGTAATAGCAATTGATGATAAGTAAAAATTTATAAGATTGGTATCATCAATTTTTATACTTTCTTTCGTAGTTACGCCTAAGATATAATTAATCTTATTATCAAAAAATTTATTAGATAAATTTTGCTCTCTAAGTAGATCAATCAATAATTGAGCTTCATCTTTTTTGTTGTTCTTGATTAAACAAATAATTTTAAATTGATTTAAATATGAATCTTTTACATCGTTGCTAATTAAATCAATTTTCTGACATGCTTCTTTCACATTAGCTTTAGCGATATTTTGATCTACTAAATATTTTATAATTTTACTTTTATTTGGAAAGTTTTTATTTTTATCTAAAAAAACAGATATCATTTTGTCATTTTGGTTATTAAGTAACCAATCTATTTTATAATTAGTAAATTCTTCACTTGTCATGTTTTGAGCTGGTAGCTTTGAAACAGTGAATAAAGTTTTTATAAATAGGTCTTTGGAAAATGAAGAAAGTTTTATTTTATTAATTCTATCTATTGTGTCTTTAATTCTTGTGCCTTCCGAGTTTGACCACATCTCTAAGGTTAAATTATTTTCATTAGGATCGTATATTCCATATATCGGTTTTGTAGTTACAATGGAATTATCCATACTAACTTTAATTTCGTTTTTAGGGCGAATATTAATGTCAATATTTGTTTTTTTTTTTTTTGAAATAGAATTCTTGATTTTCGTAGAATTATTTTTCTTATTTAAATTTTCTTTTTTCCATATGTCAACGCTATCTTCTGAAAAAAGGTTGGTTGAAAAGATAAATAAAATAAATATTAAAAATATTTTTTTATTTAAGCTTAATAATTTCATTGGTAATATTTTTTTTTATTTCTTGCTCTGGTGCCGGAAAGTTAAATTTACTTAGTAAAAATAAGACTAGAAAGAAAGCAAGTACAAACAAGAAAAAATTTACTAATTTTTTTTTTTTTGATTTTCTTGCAGTAATTCTGTCGTTGTAATTAAATTGCATAATATTTAAATGTATTTAAACTAAATAAATAAGACAAATTTGTGATAAATCAAATTATAAATTAGGAATTTAATTGAAAAAAAACCTTACTTTGACTGGAATGATGGGTGTTGGAAAATCTACTGTTGGCAGAGGTGTATCAAAAAGACTTTTAATGGGATTTTCAGATATAGATAAAATAATTGAAAATAAACTTAAAATGACTATTCAGAAAATTTTTGAGAAAAAAGGTGAAGTCTTTTTTAGAAAAATTGAAGAAAAAATTACTCTTGAAGAAATGAAGAAAAAAAATACCGTAATATCTTTGGGTGGTGGAGCCTTTATGAATTCTCAAATTAAAAAATACGTAATGCTAAACAGTAAAAGTTTTTGGCTTGATTTAAATATACAATTGCTAGAGAAAAGATTGATAAAATCAAAAAGTAGACCTCTTTTAAATAACTTAAATTTAAAGGAAGATTTAGAAAAAATTTTTGATCAAAGAAAAAATACTTATGCGAAAGCTGATTATAGAATAAACTGTGATAAATTAAGTAAAAATTTAATCATAAAAAAAATAATAAAACTTTATGCAAACAACTAAATTAAAATTAAAAAATTCAAATTCAAACTATTCAATAATTATCGGTAGAAATATTTTAACCCAAGTTTCTGACAGGATTAAAGAGGTTTGCCCTAGTGCTAAAAAAATTGCTTTAGTTACAGACAAAAAAATTCCTAAAAAATTTATAGATAAATTAAAAAAAAATCTTAAAACCTATGACGTTTATTTTTTTGAATACTCTGTGAGTGAAAAATTTAAATCATTCGCAAATGTAAATAAATTAGTTGAAAAATGTCTTTTCAATAATTTCAATAGAAACGATATCTTAATATCTTTTGGTGGAGGAATTATAGGAGATCTTGGGGCTTTTGCTGCAAGTATAATTAAGAGAGGTATAAACTTTATAAATATTCCTACAACATTATTATCTCAGGTAGATTCCTCTATCGGTGGTAAGACAGGAGTAAACTCTCCGTTAGGTAAAAATTTAATAGGAACTTTTTATCAGCCAAGAATCGTGTTTTCTGATGTTGAAATTCTTAAAAGTCTACCACAAAGAGAATTAATTTGTGGTTATGCAGAAATTTTAAAACATTCTTTGATATTAAAAAGTAATTTTTTTAATTGGCTTCAAAAATATTCTGATCAAATACTCCTAAATAGAGATCCAAATTTTTTAAAAGAAGCAATTATAAAAAGTTGCAAAGTTAAAATGCACTTTGTTAACAAAGATGTTAGTGAAAAGAATCTTAGAATGATCTTAAATTTTGGACACACATTTGCACATGCTATTGAGGTGCAAAATAATTATTCAAAGAAAATAAATCATGGTGAAGCTGTTATTATGGGTATGATGATGGCTACTAAATTGTCGTATTTAAAAAAAATATGCAGTCATAAAACTTTACTTCAGTTAAAAAATATTTACCGCTCTAATAATTTAAAATACGATATTAAAAAAAATTTTAACAAAAAAGAATATGATAAAATAGTTGGTCATATGATTAATGATAAAAAAAATAATGATAATAAAATTAACTTAATTTTGTTAAAAAAAATTGGTCAAACCACCTTACCTAATGGTTACAAAATTTCATCTTTACAACTAAAAAAATTATTTAAAAAAATTATTTAATCTTTATTTCTAGGGCGTGAATCTTATTACTCAGTTCTTCGTTCAAAAGATTCATTATCTCTCTTTGTGCTTTAAGCCTAGTTAGAGAATTCAAATAATTAGATTTAATTTCAAGGCACAAATGGTATTTTTCCGCATTAAAGAATTTATGCTTCTTATGTAAAGCACTATTGTCTGTTATTAAAATATTTTCGATCTTTATATTTTCTTTAATTTTTTTTTCAATAAATTTTAAAAAATCATTCATATAATCTCAATTTACTATATAACTTCTTTTTTGATATGAAAATTATTTGTGATTGGGAAAATTGTGATCAAATTGGTAGCTATAGGGCACCTTTAGAAAAAGATAATAGTAAAAAATATAGACTTCTTTGTTTAGACCACATTAAAATTTTTAATAAAAAATGGAATTATTTTTCAGATATGTCCGACCAAGAAGTTGAGTTTTTTGTTAAATCAGATCTTACTTGGCATAAAGCGACGAAAAGCTTTGGTTCCTCAGATAATTTCTTTAATATTCTCTGGAACAATGCTTTAGAAGATAAACTAAATATTTTTAAATCTGAAAGTTTTAATGAATATAAAAGAACACAATTAAGCAGCACGGATAGGGATGCGTTTGATGCTATGGAATTAAAATATGATGCTAAATGGGAAGAAGTTCAAAAACAATTTAAAACTCTTGTAAAGAAATATCATCCTGATAAAAATCAAGGTAGTAGAAAATTCGAAGATAAGTTAAAAAAAATTACTTTAGCATATAGTCAGCTAAAAATGACAATAGGGAAAAAAAAGTGACAAATTTAACATCGTTAAAAAAACCAGATATTAAAATATCAGTAAAACAAACTTTTGGTATAGATACTAAAATGGAAGTTGAGGCATTTTCTAAAAAAAATGAATTTGTTCCAAAGATTGATCAAGACTATAAATTTGATAGAGATACAACTTTAGCTATTCTTTCAGGCTTTTCATTTAATAAAAGAGTTCTAATTCAAGGTTATCATGGTACAGGAAAGTCTACGCATATTGAACAAGTTGCTGCTAGATTGAATTGGCCGTGTGTGAGAGTCAATCTTGATAGTCACGTTAGCAGAGTAGATTTAATAGGAAAAGATGCTATCGTTTTAAAAGACGGCAAGCAAGTTACTGAGTTTAAAGAAGGAGTCTTGCCTTGGTCCATACAAAATCCAGTGGCTTTAGTTTTTGACGAATATGATGCGGGTAGACCCGATGTGATGTTTGTTATTCAACGAGTTCTTGAAAGTGAAGGTAACTTTACACTTCTTGATAAAAACAAAGTTATATCTCAGCATGACTATTTTCGAATGTTTGCAACAACCAATACAATAGGTCTTGGAGATACAACTGGACTTTATCATGGTACTCAACAAATTAACCAAGGCCAGATGGATAGATGGAACATTGTTACAACTCTTAATTATCTTCCGTTTGAAAAAGAGTTAGAAATAATCTTAGCAAAGAATAAAGTTTACAACTCTAATGAAGGTAAAGAAAAAATTTCTAATATGATAAAAGTTGCAGATTTAACACGAAAAGGATTTATAAATGGTGACATATCTACCGTAATGAGCCCTAGAACAGTTTTGCACTGGGCAGAAAATACTGAGATATTTAAAGATCAAGGATATGCATTTAGACTAACTTTTTTAAATAAATGTGATGAAACAGAGAAAAAAATTATTTCCGAATACTACCAAAGATGTTTTGGTGAAGATCTTCCAGAGTCTTCTGTGCATGTTACAATTTCGTAAATGGGAAAAAAAACAGAAAATTTAGAAAATTTTAAAAAAGCGATTGCCTCTACAATAAAATCCATCATTGGCGATCAAAATATTGATGTTGTTTTTGGTAATGAAAATACAAAAAAAAATATAAATACTATAAACCTTCCGAATATTCAAAACATAGATAATAAAATTGATTATATAAAGACAAGAGCTATTGCGGATTCTGAGGCTTTAAAATTACGATGTTCAGACAAAAATATTTATACTTCCTTTGAGCCCAAGGGTAACATTTCTAAACTTTTGTACGCTGTCGCCGAAAAGATAAGATATGAGAGTATAGGATCTGCTTACTTTAAGGGAGTTAAAGAAAATTTAAATCAATACTATGATGTAAAAAGTAAGCAAAAAAAAAACTATAAAAATATTGACTATGAATTTGTAGATGCTTTCGAAAACTATTTAAGAGGTAAGGTTTTTAAATTTAAGAATAACAAAGAAATAGAAAATAAATATAAAAAATACAAAAAGAAGCTGGATACTAGATTAAAAGATAAATTAGATTTGTTGACTAATTCAATTTTTGACCAAACAAAATTTAACTCTTTGATTTCTGAAATAATTTCTCAAATACAAATTGATGAAAATACTGAGTTAGAAAAAAGTGACGAAGAACAAAAAAGTGAGAGTGGCCTAGATGATAAAATAAATAATGAAAACAGACAAACCTCTAAGGACTTAGAAAATAACGACATATCTGTCGATGCCAATTTACCAGATTTAAATCAGATGTCTTCTGAAATTGATAATGAAGCTAAAATCAGTGAAGAAGATAAACCTTTAAATTCTCCCAAGAATAATAGAGAGAATAATAAAAATTTTGGAGATTTAAAGTACAGATATTATACTCAAGAATTTGATGAAATAATTAACGCTAAAGAGTTAGAAAATGAAGAAGAACTTTTAAAATTAAGACAAAATCTTGACCAACAATTATTAAGCTTAAAGAGTTTTATTTCTAAATTAGCCAATAAACTACAAAGGAAATTATTAGCGAAACAGAATAGATCTTGGGATTTTGACTTAGAAGAAGGCACGCTAGATACTTCAAAATTAACAAGAATTATTATTGATCCTCTGAACTCACTGTCCTTTAAAAAAGAAAAAGATGTTAAATTTAAAGACACATTGGTTACTATCTTAATTGACAATTCTGGCTCAATGAGAGGTAAACCAATTTCGGTAGCTGCAATATGTGCGGATATTTTATCGAGAACCTTGGAGAGATGTTCTGTAAAAGTTGAAATATTAGGTTTTACTACTAAACATTGGAAAGGTGGACAGAGCCGGCAGAAATGGACTGACAATCAAAAACCATTATTTCCTGGAAGACTTAATGACTTAAGGCATATTGTTTATAAGTCAGCAAATACACCTTGGAGACAATCTAAAAATAATATGGGTCTTATGCTAAAGGAAGGCTTATTAAAAGAGAATATAGACGGTGAAGCACTTAAGTGGGCCTATAATAAAATTCTTAAAAGAAAAGAAGAAAGAAAAATATTAATGGTTATATCTGATGGGGCTCCTGTAGATGACTCAACTTTATCTACAAATACAAGTGACTATTTAGAAAATAATTTGAAACAAACAGTTAAATGGATAGAAAAAAATTCTTCTGTTGAGTTGCTTGCAATAGGGATTGGCCATGATGTGACTCGATACTACAGTAAAGCGATTAAAATTGCTGATGTTCAAGATCTTGGGGACGCCATGATAAATCAGTTAACCGATTTGTTTAGTGAAAATAAAAATAAAAAAATACACTAAGAAGTATATTTTTTTCCGTCAAGATCTTTTATTTTAGAAATTAATAATCTAAATGGAATTAACATTAAGAGAGCCATTAAAAATTTTACAAGTAAATCTCCAAAAGCAAGTGTCACCCAAGGTATTCCTGTTCCTAAAAATGAAATAGAAAAAAATAAAAAGGTATCGATTGTTGAACCTGAGACAGATGAAGTTATTGGTGCCACAAACCATTTTTTATTTCGCAAGTGTTGAAAAATTTCTATATCTGTTAATTGAGCGACTAAAAAAGCTGTGCCAGACCCTAATGCTATTCTAATTGAAATAATATCTTGAAAATTAGTAGATACTAATATTGTTAGTAAAATTCCTATAGTAAAACCAATATACACTAATTTTCTTGCTTCTTTTTTACCAAATCTTCTATTTGCTAGATCGATAATTAAAAAAGTTACAGGATAACTAAAAGCTCCATAAGTTAGTATGTCTTGCAGATGAAATTTATTAATTGGAAATTGAACTAGATAATTCGAAACAATAATTATCACACCCATTAAAATTGAGAGTGTTATAAAAAAAATTTTATCTGAGGTTTGATTTGTTGTCACTTACGCAAGTAAATTAATACTGATTTTTAGTTTTTGCGCTTTTCTAGAAAGTTTTTGTTTTTTTACTGATTTTAGATATTGATCAAGACCTCCTTTAAAATCAACCGAGCGCACAGCTGAGTTGGTCACTTTTAGGGTAATTTTTTTTTTTAGCTTATCACTTATAAAAGTTACTTTTTTTAAATTGGGTAAAAATCTTCTCTTAGTTTTGTTGTTAGCGTGGCTAACATTATTACCTTTTAAAGGTGATACTCCTGTAAGTTCGCATCTTTTTGACATAAATAATTTATTTAAGTGGTATAATTCTTGTGTTTACTATGGTCAAGTGAATATATCTAGATTGACAATTAAACAACCAAATAATATTAAAATTAATGGACTTTTACTTACCTATTGCTCAAGTTCAAATTAGTATTATCACGGTTCTACTTTTAAGTTTTGGTATTGGTGTTTTGTCAGGAATATTTGGAATAGGCGGAGGATTTTTAATGACTCCTATTCTTATCTTTCTTGGAATACCGGCAACTTATGCCGTTGCAAATGTCGCTAACAATATTTTAGGTATATCAGTTTCTGGAGCAACTACTCACTGGTACAAAAAAACTCTTGATTACAAAATGGGATTTATGATTGTGATTGGTGGATTAGTTGGGGCCATAATAGGTATGCAAATTTTTCACTACTTACGAGAGATTGGCAATATCAATACAATCATAGCACTAGCCTATGTTTATTTGCTAGCAATTATTGGAACACTTATTTTTGTCGAAGGAGTTAAAGAAGTGAATGCATTAAAGAGGAAGACTCAAATCAAAAAAAAATTACATACGCACTATTGGATACACGGACTTCCTTTCAGGATACGATTTAGTAAATCTAAATTATATGAAAGTGCATTAACGCCAATTATATTAGGATTTATTGTTGGATTATTTGCATCCATCATGGGTATTGGTGGCGCTTTTCTAATGGTGCCTGCGATGATTTATTTAATTGGGATGCCTACTAAATTAATTCCAGGAACATCTTTATTCGTGACTATTTTTATTACAGGGTTCGTAGTTGTAGCTCATGCTATACAATTTAAATCTATAGATCTTGTATTGGTTTCTTTTTTATTGTTTGGATCAATTATTGGCTTGCATGTCGGCTTAAAAATTTCTGAAAAGTTAAATACATCAGAGTATAAAACTTTGTTAGCTATTTTATTAATAGCAGTTGGTATATTTATGGGTGTGGAGACATTCATTTTTAATAAAGGTGGTGATATTTTAAGATATGCACCTACGCTTGGGTCTAATTCAAATCTATCTATTTCTTTAATTAATTTGGCAAAAAATTCTCCCGTAACGTATGCCTCTCTATCTGTGGTGTCTGTTGTATTCGTTGGGTTTATATTTTCCTATGTAAGAGAATTAATTCATCATTTTCGATTCTCCAAAAAAATTAAGAATTAATACCAATAGCCTGTTTAATATTGTTAATTTTTTCTTTTTTTAAAATTTCTATTAATTCTTTTTTTATATGTTTAGCCACTCCAGGGCCCTTGTAAACCATGCTAGTATAAAGCTGAATAACTGTTGCGCCAGCTGCAATTTTTTCGAAAGCACTTTGTCCACTGTCAACCCCACCTACGCCAATTATAGGTATTTTTCCTTTATTTAATTTATAGAAATTTTTAATAAATTTTAATGATAACTTTTGTAATGGTTGACCAGATAATCCTCCGATCTCGTTCTTGTTCGTTTCAAGTAATTTATCTCTGTTTTGATTTGTGGTATTTGTTAATATTACGCCATCAATTTTGAATTTTAATACCATTTCATTAATATTAGTAATTTCATTCTCTTTAATATCTGGTGAAAGTTTTAAAGTTATTGGGCACGTTATGTTATTTTTTTTTTTGAATTCTGATAATTTACTCAAAAGTTTGGTTAATAATTTTTCTTCATGAAAATCTCTTAAGCCTTCCGTGTTTGGAGATGAAATATTAACAGTTATATAGCTGGCAAATTTATTTAGCTTACTAAAGCACTCCAAAAAATCTACAACTTTATCTTTTGTATTTTTATTCGGGCCTATGTTAATTCCTAAAAAATTATCAGGTGTGTTTTTTGTTAGGCGTTCGGAAACTGTCTCTATTCCGTCATTATTAAATCCCAATCGATTTATCAATGCTTTATCTTTTTCTAGTCTAAATACTCTTGGTTTAGGATTGCCAAATTGTCTTTTAGGAGTGATTGTGCCGACTTCAACAAAACCAAAACCAAATTTAAACAGAGAGTTATATACTTCAGCACTTTTATCAAAACCTGCAGCAAGTCCAATTGGGTTTTTTAATTTTTTTTTAAATAATTCTGTTTCAAGCATTTCCTCATCTTCAACTTGAAAAAAAGCTTTTGGCATAAAATTAAGTTTTAAGGATTTAATTGCTAAGTCGTGAGCAGCTTCTGGATCTAAAGTAAAAATATAAGGTCTTAAAAATGCAAACATTTAGTTTTTTTTTATTTTTTTATTAATTAGTTTAACTGTTTCTTTAATGCCAAAAAAACTAATAAAGAAACCCATTCTAGGTCCGTCTACACTCCCAAAAAGAACCTCATATATTAATATAAACCATTCTCTGAGTTTTTTTTCATAACCATTTTCTTTTCCTGTTGTATACACAACTGTTTGTATATCTTCTGGTTTTGAAACTTGCGTGACTAATTCTAGGTTTTTTGCTAAATTAAAAAGTGCTTTTTGTTCATTTTCATTGGGTGTTTTATATTTCTTGTTTGGTTCCACTTTATCTTTAAAATAATTAATGGCATATTTAGTCAACTGATCAAGTATGGGGTAGTTTTTTGGATTAATATCTTGGTGAAATCTTTGTATAAACTTCCATAAAATTTCTTTATTTTCTGCATTGCTTGAACCAACTAGATTTAAGAGCATAGAAAAAGTCATAACTATTTTTTCCTTTGGAGGATTGCCACTATGTACATGCCAAACAGGATTTAATAATTGTTCACTTGGCTTTTGTTTGGGAAAAGTTTCAATTAAGGATAAATATTCATCAACTGCTTTTGGTACTACGTCTGAATAAAGTTTTTTTGCTCGTGTAGGGTTTTGGTACATATAAAGAGATAGGCTTTCAGGAGATGCGTATCTCAACCACTGATCTATCGAAATACCGTTACCTTTTGATTTTGATATTTTTTCTCCTTTCTCGTCCAGGAATAGTTCATATGCAAATCCATTTGGTGGTTTTTTTCCAAGTATTCTGCAAATTTTACTAGATAGGATTGCACTTTCTGTTAAATCTTTTC
>Ga0115004_10000460_pt1 | contig 31005 bp, 43 predicted proteins | sample ArcticOcean_MG_C_10_FD_88737 | JGI IMG/M metagenome (GOLD analysis project Ga0115004, IMG submission 88737) | Marine microbial communities from western Arctic Ocean - ArcticOcean_MG_CB11_90 | ecosystem: Environmental > Aquatic > Marine > Oceanic | place: Arctic Ocean: Canada Basin | collected... | reverse complement strand
TAATAAAGTACTTTTACCTGAGCCCGTACTTCCTATAATACTAATCACATCACCTTGATTAGCACTTAAGCTTATACCTTTTAAAACTTTATTGCTCCCAAAGTTTTTTTCTAAATTTTTTATATCTAATATTTTCATCTAGATTTATCTTAACTTCAAACAAGAGGGATAATAGTGTTATTTAATATAATTATAGATTTTATTAAGATAGGCATAAAAAATTATTTATCTCTTATGTCTGATGTTTCATAAAAATTTGCAAAATCAATATGTTCTTTTATTGCAAATTCTCTTAAATCTTTACAGTACTCCCTTATTAAGCCAGTCGGGACAAGATAGCCTTCTAAATTTTTATCAATTAGTTTTTTTTTAATTAGACTATCAGTCCATCGTTTAACAGTTGTCCTTGGTATTTCTGTGTCACGACTAATTCCATGAATACTAACACCTGAATTTTTCTTATTTTTTAAGCTGTCCCAGTAATTACTAATATACAAATCAGTATCATTTAAAGGATTATTTATTTTTATTTCCGCTATTAAGTCTTTGATATTATGTGACGTTATACAATGCAGCACCATATATTCTTCAATAGAAGAAAATAATTTTCTAATTCTTTTAAATTGATCAAACTGTTTACCAAAAATTTTGGAAAACAGAATTATATCAATTGACTCAATTTTTAATTTATCATTCATTTAACCCAGGCCCTAAGGATTCCCCACCTTTTTTCCTTATTAAATAATTGTTTTAATTCTAATCTCTTTTATTTACGAATGATAGGTTTAGCTTTTTTAATTATTGAGGGTAACTCTATTGATAAAAAATTAGCATAATTCTTTGCACAATAATAAGCAAAAGGCTGAGGTATTGTATGATAATTTCCATTTTCTAAATCTTGTAGTACGTATGGAGAAACTAAGATTTTTTTAGCAACTTCTTCAATTGAGATACTAGATTCAAGCCTTTTTGATTTAAAGCAATTCATAATCTCAACATATCCTAAGATCATAATGGTGTTCAATGCACATTTAGACCATTATGGTCTCGATATTAATCTTATAAGTCTTTTTCATATTTTCAGTACATATTTTAAAGATTTACTAAGTAACAATAAATTATATGATATTTTAATGGAAGATGAATCTAATCAAGAACTAGACGGTATCACGGCTAATGATAACGGATGCATTCTTGTAGGTGAGGGAGTTTCCCTTGAAGGAAGAATAGCTAATGCAAAGGATACAAATATTGCAGGAACTTATAATGGTTCTATAAATTCAGATAGTCTATATGTTTCAAAAAATGGAAATCTTACAGGCGATATTAAAACACAAAATGTAACTATTGATGGAAAATTTACTGGAGACGTTCGAACTGAAAATAGTCTTGTTGTCAATAGCACAGCTTTAGCAAAAGGAAATTTTGAATATTCAATTTTAGAAGTTAAATTTGGTGCTACTATTGAGGGAATGGTAAAACATTCTGGAGCTATTTCTCCTATTGCCCCAGCAGAAAAATCACTTACCCATGAAGAACAACCTATTTTAGATACCGATATTTCCGATAATCATTTAGAGGTTGAAGATTAAATGTCAATTTTTGGATCTCAAGAAAAAAAAGAAATTATAGAAGAAAAATTTATATTTCCAGTTTCAGATATATCTACTTCTCATCATACTTTTATCAGTGAAGATCTTGAGATTAATGGGAATATAACGGGTAAGGATTACATTGAGTTAAATGGTAAAGTCACAGGGACTTTAAAGTCTAATAAAATTGATATTAAGGAAAAAGGTCTAGTAAATGGGGAGATTTCTGCAGATAATTTGATCGTAGCAGGTGAAATTGACGGTGAAATTAAAGTTCATGATCTCTATATCCGCTCAACTGCTAAAATAAAAGGAATTATAAGATACAAGAATATAGACATTCAGGCTGGAGCAATTATTACAGCAGAGCTCATAAAGACCATTTAACAACTATTCTAGAAGTAACCAATTAATTATATTAAAAACCTAAAATTTTTAGTTTACATTAATGTTGTTAATTAATTATTTAAGGAGAGAAAATTGAATAAAATATTTGTAATCATAGCTTCTCTATTCTTTGTGCCCTTATCCCTTTTTGCTAAATGGGAAGAGGTTCGCATTGGAACAGAAGGAGCTTACCCACCATGGAATGGCACAAATGCTGCCGGTGAATTAGAAGGTGCAGAAATTGATATGGCAACAGAACTTTGTTACAGAATGGGCGTAAAATGTACTTTTGTAGCACAAGACTGGGATGGAATTATTCCTGCCTTATTAAATAAAAAGTATGATGTCATTATTGCCGGCATGTCTATTACTGAAGAAAGAATGGAAAAAGTTGATTTCTCTGTTGGTTATATGACAGACGGTGCATGTTTAGTCGTAAGCAAAGACTCAGTTCTAGCTTCTTATCAGTCTGAATTGGAAAGTGTAAACTTGAATAATTCAGATGCGGCCACTCAAAAAGTAGTGGGTTCGGTTGTCGCTTTACTAAAGGGCAAAAAAGTTGGTGTTCAGGGTGGAACAATTCACCAAAACTTTATTGAACAATATGCTAGCAGTGCTCTTTTAAAAACTTACTCCACTCAAGATGACCTTAATCTTGATTTAGGAGCAGGTAGAGTTGAAATTGGTCTTGCTGATTGTGGAGCTTTTGATGACTACATGTCAAAAAAAGAAGGAAGCAATCTCACCTCAGTCTCCCCATCTATGGGTGGAGGACCTTTCGGTGACGGAGTTGGCGGTGCTTTTAGAAAAGAAGATGATGATCTAAGAGAAATGTTTAACGACGCAATTAAAGCCTCATTGGCTGATGGAACTATTTCTACTATAGCCAAAAAATGGTTCGGTAGAGACATATCTATGTAATCAATTTTTTGGGTGGTGTCTTAGGCACCACCCATTTTTAATTAAATCTTTATGGAATTACTGGCATTAGGAGATACTGGTTGGGGAGATGAAATGCTCCGAGCTTGTATGATGACACTTGCTGTAAGTCTGTGTGCTATGACTTTCGGATTAATTCTTTCAATACCTTTTGTCCTCATGAAGCTTTCTAGTAATAGAATTTTAAAATTTACTGCAAATTTTTTTACTACTGTCGTTAGGGGAATCCCAGAACTTTTAATTATTTATTTATTTTTCTTTGGAAGTAGCGCCGCCATTATGTTTGTTGCAAGTATATTTGGACATAATGGATATATTGAGATTAATGCTTTTTTTATTGGCGCATTTTGTGTTGGAATTATTTGTGCCGCCTATTCCACTGAAGTTTTACGTGGGGCTGTAAGGGCTATTCCCAAAGGACAAATTGAAGCCTCTCACTCTTTTGGCATCAGGGGTAAAAGATTACTTTTTGGTATTATGATACCTCAGACGTTAAGAATAGCACTTCCTAGTATTGGAAATATATGGCAATTAGTATTAAAAGATACAGCGTTAATATCTGTTACTGGTCTAGTTGAAATTATGAGACAAACTCATGTCGCATCCGGATCTACCAGAGAGCCTTTTTTGTTCTTAGTTACAGCAGGGATTTTATATCTACTGTTAACAACTTTTTCTAATAAATTTTTTATGATTGCTGAAAATAATTATAGTAAAGGCTTTGTGTAATGAATTTTCATTTAATTTATGAAAGTTTTTTACAAATTTTAAAAGGGCTAAGTGCGTCTTTAGAGATAATTATTATAAGTTTACTGTTAGGTTTAATATTATCAATAGTTATTGTAATGATGAGACTTACAAAAAATATTGTATTAGATATTTCTAGTAGAACTTTTGTTTTTATAATTAGGGGAACACCCTTGCTAGTGCAAATTTATTTTATTTATTATGGACTTGCTCAGTTTACGGCTATTAGGGAATCTTTTGTTTGGTTAGTTCTTAAAGAGCCATTCTGGTGTGGTGTTTTAGCGTTAACAATTAATACAGCAGCCTATACTTCTGAAATAATTAGAAGTGGATTAAATTCGATTGTTAAGGGACAGATAGAATCAGCAACCGCATTTGGAATGAACAAATTTCAAGCATTTAAAAGAATTCTTCTGCCTCAGGCAGTTCGTCAATCTATTCCAGCATATTCAAATGAAATAATTCTAATGATCAAGGCGAGTTCCTTAGTAAGTATAATTACGATTATGGAAATGACTGGCATAGCCAGAAAAATTATATCAAAAACTTTTTCACCTATTGAAGTTTTTATAGCTGCAGGAATAATATATTTAGCTTTAAATTATTTAGTAACATTAGTTTTTAAAAAAATTGAAAAAAAATATACCATTACTAATTAGTATTTTTTCTATATCTACTTATATTGAAACCTAAAATCAAAAATAAAATTACCATAGGACTAAACCATAAAAAAAAATTATTAATTTTTGGCTGAAAGCTTATATCCTCTCCATATATTATTAATAATTCTTTTTTGATATCTTTTCTGGAAAGACCTTCATCAAACTTTGATTTGAGTTGCTCTCTTAAATTTTGCGCAAAAGTTGTTTCAGAGTCATAAATGCTTTGCCCATCACAAACTAAACATCTAATTGTTTTGTAAAAATCTATTCTTAATTGATCTTCTGAAAAAGCATTAAAAGGGTTTACTAATAAAATTAATATAAATAATCTATAAAAATTCTTCAATATCAACTCCAAATAAAGGGCCCTGAATTTTTTTATAAATTAGTTGTTTATTGATAAAATATGTTTCTGGAACACCTATTAAGCCAAGCTGAAAGGCAATATCACCATTATCACGAATAACATACTCATAGGGGTTCCCATGCTCCTTTAACCAGCTATTTAGGTTATCTTCTTCATCCCGAAAGTTAATACCAATAATACTTACATTTTTTTGTTTAAGTTTCATTAATGTAGGATGTTCAGCTAAACAAGGTGCGCACCATGAAGCAAAAAAATTAATGATATATTTTTTTTCATTTAATTTATCTCCAATAGCTATATTTTTAAAATAGCTTAATTCTTCAAAAACCACTTTTGGTAAAGGAGGATAAGATTTTTTAATAGAACTCTTATCATTGTTTAGATTAATTATTATTATAAAAGCCACCATAAGTAATATTACAGGTATAATAATATTTTTAATTCTACTCATATTTTTCTTTTCTAAAAATCGATAAACCAATACTCGCAATTAGTAACATAGTAGATAGCCATAATAAATTAACCAAAGGTTTATAAACTATATTTAAAACTACATTATTTTCAGTTATGCTTGTTATTGTAGAATAGAAATTATCAAATAAATAACTTTTTTTTGAAACTTCTGTTGTAATCTCCCCAGAGGGTTGATAGATATTTTTAGAAGGACTTAATTCTATAATTTTTCCTGACTTTTTAATTGTCACGCCTACTGTAATTTTTTGATGATTGCTATGAGAACTTTCACTAATACCATTTAAGGTAACTTGTATTAAAGGATCTATGAACTGTGTCGCATTTGATGTATTTGAAAATTCAATATTATAATCTTTATCAAATTGTTCGGTAAATACAGCCGCTAAAATAAATAAAGCAATACTTAGATGTGCTAACCACTGACTGAGAAAAGTAATTGTTCTGTTTTTTAATAAAGAAGGTATGGCAACTATGCTCATAGCGATAATTGGAAAACATAATATAGATGCAAAAGTGAAATAAATATTATTCCATATTAAAAAAGATATCACCCCAATTAAAATAGTTGTGGAAACTAATCTAATTATTAATTTTAAATTAGTTTTATTTTCTCCCCAAGATAATCTAGGAGCTATAGACATTAACAAAATTGCCGGAGCTAATAAAATATTAAAAGTCATATTATAATACGGAGCACCCACAGAAACTTTTTCTTGATAAATTATTTCTGCAAAGAGAGGATAGATAGTTCCTATAAAAACTGTGAGAGCTGCACTAATAAAAAAAACATTATTTAATAATAAAAAACTTTCTCTACTTAATAAGTCAAACTTATCTTGATTAAATAGTTTGAGGCTCTTTATATTTAAAAATAAAGCAAAAGATAAAAGATAGGCAACAATAGCTAGAAGATACATGCCCCTTAAAGGGTCACTCGCAAAACTATGTACAGAGATAATTAAATTAGACCTTACCAAAAAAGTCCCAAAAATAGCAGCTATGAAAGCATAAAGGCAAAGATTTAGAGACCATATCTTTAACTCATTTTTCTTAATTGATACCGCTGTTGAATGAATAAGCGCTGTAGTCAATAGCCAAGGAATTAAAGAAACATTTTCCACAGGATCCCAGAACCACCAGCCTCCCCAACCTAACTCAGAGTAAGCCCAATAAGATCCTAAAACAATTCCTAAGGTTAGAAAGAACCATGATATTTTTGACCATTTTAAAATTTCACTAAAATATTTTTTTTCAAATTTTTGTGAAGACAGCATATGAACTGCTATTGCGAAAGGAATAATAAGTCCAATATAGCCTAAAAATAATATAGGAGGATGAATCACAAATAGAAAATGTTGAAGAACAGGATTCAATCCTAAGCCTTTAATATTAGAAAAAGATTCCAAATAAACAAAAGGATTAGAGCTTAAAATAACATAAAATATAAAACTAATTTCAATTAATAGGATATTTTTAACAATATTTTTATAATTTTTATCACTTAATAAATAAGTTAGTAGATATAAATTGATAATAAATATCCATAATAAAATAGATCCTTCATGACTCCCCCATGAAGAAGCAATTTTGTAAAATAAAGGATCATCAATAAATGAATTTGTAGCAACATTTAAGATTGAGAAATCCGAAATAATAAAACCAATCATTAAAATAATAAATGGCATACAGCCTGTTATCCCAATTGAGAGTAGAGTCAACTGACTGAAAGAATTAGAAAATTTTTTATGCAGAAATAAAAATGATAAAACTAAAAAAAGATTAGAGTAAATAAAAATTTGACCTAATTGTAATAACAATTAATCTCCCCTCCAAACACCTTTAGATTTCATTTTGTCGACAGCACTTTGAGACATATAGTTTTCATCATGTTTTGCGAGAACAGTATTTGCAATTAGAATTCTATTTCTAAGCAAGCCTTCAACAATAATACCTTTATTTTCTTCAACTAAGTTGGGAAGTGTTTTGTTAAATACTACTGAAACAGACATCCCGCCATCATCTATTATCTCAAAATACCAAATAGCATCCCTTAGTTTCAAAGTATTTTTTTTCAGCAAACCCCCTACGCGTATTAACTGATCCTCGCTAATCTTTAATTTGTTTATTTCTGAAGGAGAATAAAAAAAAGAGATTTTATCTTTTAAGGCATAGCTAATTAAATATATAGAGCTAGAAAAGCAGACAAATATTATAATAAAAAAAATAATTCTATTTTTTAATTGTTTGTTGATTTTTTGAAATTTCACTTATCTTATTTAATACACTTTTTTTATTATTCAAAATTATGATCGTTGTCACAGCTGCTAAAACTATAAAAAAAACATAACAAAATAAGACTAAAATAAGACTATTCATCGAATAATTTTCTTCTCTCATACCTTCTTTTTTCGGTGATTGTAATGAAAATCGTTATAACCCAGTACAAACAGAGGCATAAAATGCAAAAAAAACTGATCATAAGAGTAGCTAAATATATACCTGAGAGACTAGGACCTCCAATTTTAAATACACTTGCTCCCTGATGCAATGTTGTCCACCAGTTAACTGAAAACTTAACTACAGGAAGATTTACTAGCCCAATTACGGCTAGTATAGAGGCTGCAAAATCAGATTTTTGAAAATGTTCAAATGAGTTTAGCAGTATAGAATGACCTAAGTAAATAAAAGTTAATATCAACATGGATGTCAATCTTGCATCCCATACCCAAAACGCTCCCCATGTCAGGTACCCCCATATAGAGCCAGTTACCAAAACAGTCACGCTCATTAACAACCCAATAGGAGATATTGATCTAGCTATAATAAAGGAAGTTGGTGATTTAAAGACAAGGCCAATAATACTTGCTGTACCCATTATCCCGAAAAGCATTAAAGAAAGCCACGCCGCAGGGACATGGATAAACATAATTTTAAAAGAAACACCTTGGTAATAATCATTTTCTATAAAAATAATCATACCTAAGGAAATAATAGAAAAGGTTAAAAATAAAAAAAATAATATTTTTTTATACTTGTAAAAAAAATCACTAATAATTTTTGGATTAAGGATAATCATTTACATAGATAGTTTTTTTAAAGCAAAACTAGTTAATAACGGTGAAAATGCAAGATTTAATAAAAAATATGCAAAGAAAAATAAATAAGAATTTTTATCTCCTAAGCTCATATCTAAAGATCCTATAGAAAATATTAAAATTGGTATGAATAGAGGCAATGTAACGACACTAGTGATGGCTAAACGATTACTTTTAGAATTTGAAATTGAGGCAGTTATAGACGATATAAATACAAGACTCAGAAGAGATAAAGATGCTAAAATATTAATTTGCAAAAAGTATTTAAAGTTAAGTGAAAGAATAAGAAATATCAGGGGGGATGTTAGTAAAAAAAATAAGGCTAAATTTAAACAAATCATAATATTTTTAACAAATACAATTATTTCAAGAGCAAATACTGATGTTAAATATTGCTGAATTTTTGAATCATCAAAATCTTCCAAGTAAACCTTTTCAACTTTTATAATCACTGCTAAAAATAATAAAATCCATATTACAGTCATAGATATTTTACTATCAATTTGTATATAGCGTAAAGCTAGACCAAATATAGACGAAGCAATTATAATAAAACTAAATAAAATCAATGTTTGAGAGTTTTTTAATAGCATGAGTTGCCATTCCTTAGAACAAAGTAAAAAAAATTTCTTAATCATATTAAATTGTACTCTTTTATTCCTGTAAGCTCTGGAATTATGTGAGTAGCTATAATAATCATTCCATTTTGATCTCTTTTCATAGACATGATTTTTGTCAATTTATTAATTGATTCTTCATCTAGTCCATTAAATGGATCATCTAATATCCAAATTGGCTTATTAATTAATAGCAAGAATAACATTCTCATCTTTCTTTTTTGCCCAAATGATAAATGAAGAAACTTTTTATTGATATCAAACTCACCATATAAATAGTTAATACTTTTATTGATAGCCTCATCATCTGGAGTAACTCCATTTATAATTAACCAATAATAAATATTTTCTAAAACAGAAAGATCTTCATGAGCGAAATTTTCTTCACTAATAAAAATAAAATTTTTTGATACAATTGCTTGATCTATTAATTCAGAACAATACTCAACTGTGCCCTCCAGTGGCTCTATAAAATTAGCTAAGCATGATAGTAAAGTTGATTTCCCGCTCCCATTAGGACCTTTAATCAAAACAATATCTGAGTCAGATATTGATAAATTGATGTTTTTTAAAATTAATTTGTTCCCACGGGCAAAAGATAAATTTGATATTTTTAACATGAAAAAGCGGGTTATTATAACCCGCTTTTAAGTGAACTTCTAAAGAATTAAAATTTAAAAGATTATCTTTTTCTCTTAACTGCTTTCTTCTTTTTAGGTGCAGCTTTTCTCTTAGGTGCAGCCTTCTTCTTAGTTGCAGCCTTTTTCTTAGGTGCAGCTTTTCTCTTAGGTGCAGCCTTTTTCTTAGTTGCAGCTTTTCTCTTAGGTGCAGCTTTTTTCTTAGTAGCTTTTTTCTTAGGTGCTGCTCTTTTAGCAGCTGTCTTTTTCTTAGGTGCAGCCTTCTTCTTAGTTGCAGCCTTTTTCTTTTTTGCAGCCATCATAGCCTCCTTATTTATCTTACTAACTAGTTAGTAACGAGCGAATATTTATTATTCACTATCTAATTAAAAAGATTAAAAAAAGATTTAACTATGTCAACCTCTTATTTGTTGTAGTATTTTTTTTTAAATGAGTTTTATAGAAATAATTTTAGGTCCTACTAACACAGGAAAAACATTTTATGCGTTTGAGCAAATGTTTTCGTATAAAAATGGCGCTTTTGGTTTCCCTTTAAGACTTTTAGCAAGAGAAAATTATGATAAAGCTTGCAAAATTTATCCTGTAGACCAGATAGCATTAATTACTGGTGAAGAAAAAATAATTCCAAAAAATGCTAAATATTATTTTTGTACAGTCGAATCTTTGCCAGAAATAAATTTTGAATTTATCTGCATTGATGAGATTCAACTAGCTAGTGACTATGAGAGAGGGCATATTTTTACAAACAAATTGTTACATATGCGTGGAGAGCTAAAAACAATTTTTTTAGGATCTTCTGTAATGGAAAATATAATTAAAGAATTGATACCGGAAGCAGAAATTAAATTTAAAAATAGATTTTCTGAATTAAGATTTATAACTCATAAAAAGATTCAAAATATAAAACCACGTTCAGCTATAATTGCTTTTAATTTAATTGATCTTTATGAAATAGCTGAACAAGTAAGAACTATTAAAGGAGGGGTTGCTCTAGTTGTAGGTGCCTTAAGTCCTAAAACTAGAAACGCTCAGGTTAAACTTTATGAAGATGGAGATGTTGATTACATAGTTGCTACTGATGCAATCGGTATGGGTTTGAATTTAGACATAACACAAGTTTATTTTTCTAGTTTAGAAAAATTTGATGGTAAGTACGTTAGACCACTTAATGATTTAGAAATTGCACAAATTGCAGGTAGAGCTGGCAGGTATACGAAAAGTGGATTTTTTGGATCAACCGCAAGTGCAAGATTTTTAAATAAAGAAACAATAGAAAATATTCAGTTAAATAAATTTGAGCCTGTAAAGAAAATTTATTGGAGAAACCATATACTTTCATTCAAATCACCATATGATTTAATACGGTCTCTCAGAGAAGTTCCCTTACACAATAAGCTTATTCTAAAAAAAGATGCATCTGATCAAAAATTCTTAATGAAATTTTTAGGTGAGTATAATAAAAAATTTATAATCAATAATTCTGAAAAACTAAAAAGCTTATGGGAGGTTTGTAGAATACCGGATTTTCAAAATATCTCTGATGAAAAGCATCTAGTTCTATTAAGAAACATTTATGAGGAGTTATCTGAAAATAAATGGAAGTTATCTGAATTATTTTTAGAAACTAATATTAAAAAATTAGAAGATTACAAAGGCTCTATTAATGACCTTATTTATAATTTAAACGAAACAAGGACCTGGCTATATGTAACAAATCATAGCAGATGGTTAAATAATAAAAATTGGATAAAAGTCGTAGAAGATATTGAAAATAGGCTATCAGACGAAATACATAACAATCTTTTGCAAAAATTTGTTGATAAGAATCAAAGCGCCATAGTGCAAAATCTAAATTTAACATCTAGAAATATAACTATTGACGATAATAATGATATTTTCATAAAAGATGACATTATTGGAAAATTACAGGGGTTTAGATTGAATTTTTATGATAAATTTAAATCTATATTAAATGAAAATTATAAAAATATCATTGTAGAACACATTTTGCCTAAAATCTTATTACATATAGTAAATTTTATTGATGCTCCGTCAGAAAGTCTAAAGTTCTCATATGTTGAAACTGATGATGGTTATACTAAAGGGCTATTTATCAAATGGGGAGATGAGCATGTCGCAGAAATCATTAAAGGAGATTTTATATATAAGCCGCAGATTAAATTACTATTTGATGAAAAAACTATACCGTCAAAAGAAATAGATAAAATTCATGATAAAATTAATAATTGGATTTTAGAAAACTTAATTAATAAACTTGATTTATCTGGACAATTATCTCTGATAAATCAGACGCCCGAAGAAAGAACTTTTTGTTTCTCATTAGTAGAAAACAATTATCTTTTATATAAAAAAAATATTCTCAATGAATTTAAAAAAATTGAAGAAGTCACTAGAAAAAAAATTCATGAAATGGGTTTCAGATTAGGTAAAAATGTTATTTATAATTCTGAATTACTTAGACCTGAATTCATACTAATGAAGTTTTATTTATGGTCTATATTTTATGATCTTAAATTTAAAACTTCTGATTATATTCCTAAAGATGGAAACTCAACAATTATGTTTAATAACAATAACCAAAAACTTTATGAATTTCTTGGTTTTTATAAAGAATTAAATTTCTTAATTAGATATGATGTTTTTAATGATTTTGAAAAGATCTTATTTAAGAGAGAGACCCGAGGCCCCTATGCTCTACCGATTGATTTATCAAACTTATTAGGTATAAAAAAAGAAAAATTAATTGAAATACTTATGGCTAGAAAAATGCAAATCTTACCTGTCGGGAATAACGATCATATGGTATTTAAATCCTACAAAGTGGAGATTATTAAGAATGAAAATAAGATGGTAAAAAATAAAAATAGTATCAAAATCAAAGATATGAAACCTCAAAAAAATAAACAGCTATTTAATAATCCCTTTAACGATCTGAGTAAATTAAATGTTTAAAAAGTTATTCCAGAAATCTAATACAACAGATAATACAAAAAAAGAAAATCGTTTTACTTCTTTGTATAAAATAATATTTGAAATAATTGCTGCAGATCATGAAATAAGAGATGATGAAATCCAAATCGCATCTAAACTTCTAGAAGATTTTTTTGATATTAAAAATTCCATAAGCGTCCTAGAGTTTGAAAAATTAAGAGATAAAGGCCATTTTAACATAGATTTAACAAGAATAACTTCAGAAATCAAAAAAATACTATCATATCCTGAAAGACAGAAATTAATCCAAATCTGCTGGGAAATTCTTCTTGTAGATCGAAATGAAGACGTGCTAGAAACTTCAACTGTTAGGAAAATTTCAATTTTATTAGGCATTGAAGATCAAGATTTTATCAGTATAAGAAATAGAGTAAAAAAATCTTAATGACATATTTAGTGAATGATAAATGTATTAAATGTAAATATATGGACTGTGTAGAAGTCTGTCCGGTAGATTGCTTTTATGAAGGTGAAAACATGCTAGTTATTAATCCAGACGAGTGTATAGATTGTGGAGTTTGTGAGCCTGAGTGTCCTGTTGACGCAATAGTTCCTGATTCACAAGGAGATGCAAATAAATGGCTTGAACTCAATACTAAGTACTCCGAAATTTGGCCTAACATTGTAATCAAAAAAGACCCGCCTTTGGATGCAAAGGATTGGGAAAATATAGAACATAAATTTGAAAAATATTTTAGTGAAAAGGGTGGAAGTAAATGACTTTAAAAAAGAAAACAGCTACAAAAAAAAATCTAGTAAAGGCAGTAACTAAAAAAACTGTAAAAAAAACTGTAAAAAAAACTGTAAAAAAAAAAAAAAAAAAAGAAAAAAAAAAAAATCAAAAAAAGGAAAAAAATAAAAAAAAAGAAAAAAAAAAAGTAAAAAAAAATGTAAAAAAAATAGAAAAAAAAGTAATAAAAAGAAAAATTTTAAAAAAAAAAATAGTAGTTCCTAAGCCTCCAAAAATTAAAAAAATTATAGTTCCACAACAATTTAATTCAGGAGATAACATTGTCTACCCAACGCACGGTGTAGGAAGAATTCTTACGATTGAAAAATTTCAATATGATCTCGTAGAAGAGCAACTTTATGTAATACAGTTTTTTCACGACAAGCTCACAATTAGAGTTCCCTTTGTTAAGGTCAAATCAATAGGCCTAAAGGTTATTACAAGTAAGATGACCATGACAAGAACGCTTAATAACCTTAAGCAAAAACCAAAAATTAAAAAAGCAATGTGGAGTCGCAGAGCCCAAGAGTATGATCAAAAAATTAATTCGGGTGATATAAAGCTACTTTCTGATGTTGTGAGAGATCTATTTAGAAAAGATGATCAAACAGAACAGTCTTATAGTGAGAGACAGATGTTTCAGGTTGCTTTTGAAAGATATACTAGAGAATATGCTATTTCTTTAAGTATCAAATTTGAAGAAGCGTCTCAAAAAATTCAGGAAATACTTAATAGCAGATAATTTAATTAGCTTCAGGTTCTTTATTTGCAGCAATATCAATTGTTATTTCTTCACTGAGGTTTTCTTCAGGTGCAGCTGCATCTTCATCTGAAGTTTCTTCTATCAGGTCTTTCAAATCATCATTTTCTTTAACAGGAGCTGTCTGAGTATTGATAATACCTGCTCTTCTACCCCTTTTAGGCTTATTAATATTCACAGCTTGTATTCTCTTACCGCACGATGGGCAGTCTAATTCATCTTGATGAAAATCATAATATTTGGCTGAGCATAAAGGACAAATCCTTTTATGGCCTAAATCTACTTGTTCTTCTGACATTGAAGAATTTTTATACATTATTATTGTAATTTAAACAAATTTTTAATAAGTTAACGCTTCATTATGGCAGTACCAAAACAAAAAGTATCTCCTTCAAGAAGGAACATGAGAAGAGCCCACGATAGGGCTATTTCACAATCATTTATTGAGGACAAAAAATCAGGAGAATTACGTAGACCTCATCATATTGATCTAAGTACTGGGATGTATCGAGGAAAACAAATTATTGTTAAAAAAGTTAAAAAAGTATCTGAAGATGAAACTCAATCAGAAGCCACTACAATTGAAGCCCCAGAAACAAAATAATTAATCTTTTAAAAATCTACTAATATCCTCATTACTAAATCCTACTTGAAATAATTTTTTTCTGAATACAAGCTCATCTTCAGTTTTAAGGTTCTTTTTTTTAATAAAATTTACTAATATATTAAATTCTAAATCTGGATCTTCAAAAAATACGTTATTAATAAATTCATCAACATCATCTTTTTCAAATCCTTGTATATAGAATTTATTTTTCATTTTTTTAATGGAGAACATTGATCGACAATAATAGGTAAATAAAGATTCTAAATAGTGTTTTTCATCTAACATCTTTAAGTCGACTATTTTTTCTATTACTTGTTCTATAGAAAATTTTAGTTCATCTTTGCTAAATTTATACTTGTAAGCATGACTTTTACTTTTAATTTTTTTTTCTAAATGTATAGCTAGTTTTTTTTTAGTTGCAGGATATCTACCTAAATAGCTAATTGCCTGATTCAACAAAAATTCATTTAATTCCATATTAATTTAATTTTATCTTCTAAAATAATAATCAGATAGTAAAATAAATAATATTATTAACTAAAATATTGCACTCGTAGCTCAGTAGGATAGAGCACCAGATTCCTAATCTGGGGGTCACAGGTTCGATTCCTGTCGAGTGCGCCATACTCGTTAGTTTCCATTATCTTAGCTTAATTCCCAGCCAATATAGGATAAATATATTCTTTTGAAATTAATAATAAGTCCTTAACGGGAAATTCTATATCTATGGGATAGAGATTACATTTTTTATCTCTAAATATTACTGTTATCAAATCAACTTTAAATATTTCATCCCATATAGTTGTTATAGGTCTATCTTTATTTAAAGTGGCGTCATATAAGGCCGTAACTCTCTCGCCTTTTGTTCCGACAAAAACCCAAAAATTAGTCTCTAAGATTTCGTCTTTGTTAATTTTCCATTGCAAACTTACTGCATCTTTAATGCTACGTTTTTTTTCTATATCATTATCGTTACTACCTAAGCATGGATTATTAGGAACTGTAATGCCCATTATTAAGTTATTTTTCTTTGGTAAAATAAATAACTTAGAAATAGGGTTAGAAGAAAGTGTGTATATCTCAGTAAATTTAGAACCATCAAAATTATTAATATTTGTTTTTATTACCCAATCACCAACTCGCTCTACTGTATTTTCAGCTAGTAATGAATTTAATTGCAATAATAAAAATACTAATATGATTAATTTTTTCATTGCTTTGAAAATATCAAATTAATTTAAAATTCATATGGATATTTCTAAGCCTCTATATAAAAAATTATTTAGTAATTAGTTCAACTATTTTTTTTTCTAAAGATGCAATTATTTCTGATAATATAAGTAAGAGTGAAAAACATAATGACACTCATGTCAAAACCCATAAAAAAATAAATAAAGCTTAAGAATAATTTTTATTAAATCCTATTAATTATTAATTATGGTAACTGGAATGGCCATAACATAAAGAACAGCTACTATTCCATAACAAGACATTAGCCTTATCAATCTTTCTTGGGTGCCAATTGAATTAGATCCTTTTTTAAAATCACCATAAATCATTGCTATCCATAAAGGTAAGCCGAAAAAATTAATGATCAAATGCAACCATATTGGCATTGAGAACAATATTTCAAATAGTGCCATTTTAATTTAAATTATATCTTAATAATTTTTTCTGCCGCATAAGAAAATTATAAAAACTATATTTTAGTCACCATTATTTATGAATTTAAATAAAGTGCTGTAGGGCAGATAAAAATTAGAGTCTTTTTTGATTGATTACCACATCTACTAAGACTGCAATTAATAAATTTAGCATTGTAATCCCACAAATAATTATAAAACTAAAAAAATAAGTCCAGGCCCACCAATAAACTTCTTGGAGTGGTAGCATTACTTGTTCCCAGCTTGAAAGAGTTAAGACTTGGAAAAGTGTTATCATAGATATTCCAACATTATTCCATTTAAGTGGAATATCGTTGCCAAATAAAATGGACCCTATCGTTGCGTAAATATATAAAATTATAAAAAGTAATAAAGAAACATAAAATACTCTTTTAATTGAATCAAGTAATGCTTCTATAATCAACTTAAGCTCAGGAATAATAGATATTATTCTTAAAACTCTAAAAACTCTTAAAAGCCTTAAAAGAAGAAAACTTGAATTATTAGGTAATGGTATCAGGGAAATTAACACTATAGCTGAGTCAAATATATTCCAACCACTTTTAAAAAAATTTAATTTTTTAGGTTCCCCAATAAAACGAATTAAAATTTCAATCACAAAAAAAATAGTAATTAAGTAATCTAGAATGTATATGATCTTTCTTGTAAAATTGCTTAGCTCATATGTATCTATACCAATTATAAAAGCGTTAAATATTATGATTGATATAATTAAATATTGAAATACACGACTTTCTTTTAAGTTAAAAAATATCTTATTCATATGAAATTATTTTCGAGATACGTATATAATATATTTTTGTTATATGGAACTTATAAAAAAACTTTAGCATAAAAATTATTTATTCAGAATTACAGAAGTGTCAAAATAATAAACAAAAATTAAGTACCCAATTAATGCCAAAAGTAACTTAATTTTATTTTTCTTTTTTTTATATTTTTCTGATTTGTGTTGAATCACAAAAAACATTGGGATCGCAATCAGTGTCATTATTAGCATGAACCAATTCATATAATTAAAATTAACATAATTTCACTAAATTTTTCTAGTAAGAAATTGTTTGATTACTATTTTAATATCTTACGATAAACAAAAATAAGTGCAAAAATAATAATTAAGGCAGCTATACCCTGATCACCCAGGCTGTTAAGTAGGCTTATTAAATTTTGTGTTACTTGAGATCCGAAAAAAGGCACATCTGGTCCAAATATTATTTCTGCTATAACAGATATCGCTAGCAGAAGGACGCCAAGTTCTATAAATTTATTTAAATAATCTTTAGTTTTTGAAATCCAATTTTTCATAATTCCCCTATCTTTTTCACTACCCAAATCATTTGATTATGAGATTAGGGTAGTGAATAAGTATTACTTACTTATTATAAAATCCCAAAATGATTAATGCGGCTACTAAGCCAACTATTCCAGCATTTCCTAATGATTGAACTAAGCTGACAATATTGCCTGCAATAGCTCCAATAAATGGAACATTCCCACCCAATAGGCTAAGAACAATTCCTAGTCCAAGTAATGAAATAACAACCTGTGTTAAGTTGTCAAAAGTCCCTTTTAGTCCAGATAACATTTTATCCATTTTTGAGTACTCCTTTTAGTTTTCGAATCATTTCTAAAACTACTTATAATTTATCATGTATTGATGCCAGCAACTATCCGAAGAATTTTACTAAAAGGCTGATTTTATTAATCTATAAGGAATAATAGACCATAATGGTCTATAAAAATATTATAAAAAATGGATTGAATATAAGTGAATAGAAAAAAGTTAGAAAACTAGTTTTTAGTTTTTTCGTGCAGAAAATCTAAAAGCCTGTCTAAGTATTTATCATCAACATTATAAGCCTCTTTATAATGCTCAATACAGTAAGGCTTAGTAGGAATATTTCCATCTGTACAAAAATGAAAACCTTCTTTTAATGGATCACCAATTGGCCATTGACACTTACTAAAGCTGCCAGTTCCAATAATGCTTCTTTTAAATTGAAATTTTTCTTTTTTTTTAATATCAGGAGATTTTATTAGATTATTTATAGTATTCTCCTTATGAGGAACAGTTTCACGATAAACTGTTGAAGTAGTTGAGCTTGAAGAGTTTTTTTTTCTTGAGTTTTGTCTTCTTTCTAATCCTAGACGAAATGCTTTTCCTATTACTGCATTTTTTGTGAATCCTAATTGTTGCCCAATCAGGCTTGTAGCGACACCATCATCCCAAAGCTTTTTTAGACTTTCGATTTTTTGTGTATTCCAAGACATTTTAATACCTACCTCATATAGTTAAATTATTGGTTTTTTATACTATATATAGTATTAGTAATAAAGAAAAAAAACACATTAAATGTGGGTAAAATAAATGAAAAATCTTAATAATCTTAATTTAACAGCTATAAAAAACGTAATAGTAAGGGTTGATTATAATGTGCCGGTCAACAATAATTTCGTTATTCAAGACTTTACACGCATTTCTAGATCAAAAAAAACAATAGAACTCTTAATCAAACATAATTGTAAAATATTATTATTAACTCATTTAGGAAGACCGGAGGGAGCGTTTGTTAGTCAATTTTCTCTTACAAATATAAAAGATCAAATAGCTGATAATCTTGAACAAATAATAAATTTTATATCTTATGAGGACTTTAAGAATGACGGTCTCTCCAAGTACCATGAGGCAGATGAAGGAGTTTTTCTACTAGATAATATTCGTTTTTTTGAAGGAGAGAAAGCTAACGATATGTTTTTTAGTAAAACTATTACTAAAAATATTGATTTATTTGTTAATGAAGCTTTTTCAGTATCTCATAGAAGCCACGCATCAGTTGATCAAATGGCAAAAAACATTTTATCTTGTCCGGGAATTAATTTTTATAAAGAAGCAGAAGTTATAGATAGTATCAAAAAATCTTCAGCAAAAACCTTTGCTATAATAGGAGGATCTAAAGTCTCTACTAAAATAGAAACCCTTTTATCTTTAGTAAAGTCATGTTCGGATATTTTTATAGGTGGTGCTATGGCAAATAATTTTTTAAAATACCAAAAAGTTAATGTCAGTAATTCTTTAACTGAAGAAAATATTGAGAGCCAGATCAAAGCTATTTTACATGAAGCATTAACGCATAATTGTAAAATTCATCTGCCGGAAGATGTTATTTTAGATTCTGGTCAAGAGTTTTTAATAACAGATCTAAATTATAAAAATAATTTTAGAATTTTTGATATCGGAACTAAGGCGGTAGATAAAATAAAAAGCCTTACTGAAAAATCTGATGTAGTGTTATGGAATGGCCCCCTAGGTTATATTGAAGATGAAAAATTTTCTAAAGGCTCAATTGAAATAGCTAAAAGCTTATCAAGTTCTTCTTCGAAAATAATAGTTGGAGGAGGGGATACCCTACTTGTATTAAATATTGCAAAACAAGATTTTAATAACTTCTATTTTGTATCTACAGCAGGAGGCGCATTTTTGGAGGCTTTAGAAGATAAAATCCTACCAGGAATTAAAGCTCTAACTATTCAATAAAATATTTTTTTAGAATAGGAATTTGTATTACTGTAAAAGCAATAGTAACCCCCATAATACCAAATACCTTAAAGTTTACCCAAATATCAGTTGGATAATTTCTCCATACAATTTCATTTAAAATTGCTAAAAATATAAAATAACCTGTCCACATTTTATTAAGAATTGTCCAGCCAGGATCTGTTAGCTTGATTGATGAATTCAACATCATTTTTAATATAGGCTTATTTATATAGGTGCTGATAATCAGAGCTAAAGCAAAAAGGGAATTAATAATAGTAGGTTTCATTTTAAAAAACATTTCACTTTTGAAATATAAACTTAGACCTCCAAAAATAACCACAATTATTGTGGTTACTAGCATTACTGTAGGTATTTTTCTCTCTTTAATATAAAGAGCAACTAATGAAATAAGTGATGCAACGATAACAGCAGCAATACTTATATATAAATCTTTATCTGACTTATAATAAACAGCAAAAAATACGATTAATGGGAAAAATTCAAATAATTGCTTCATATTAAAGTAATCTATCTAAGTATTTTTCAAATTCAAACATTCTTAATTCTTTTATATCTTCGCCATATCCTTCAAAAATTATAGGAATATTGAAGTCATTTATAATTGTAAGCAGAGCACCATATTTAGAGTTAGAATCAATTTTATTAATTATTAAGCCGTCAATGGACACATACTTTTGAAATCCTTCTATTATTTGTTTAGAAGCAAGACCAATATTTGCATCAAGTGTAAGTAGTATTTTTATATTTAAAAATTGATTTTGATTTTTTTCTATTACGTTAGAAATTTTTTTTAATTCGTCCATTAAATTTTTATTATTATGTTGTCTACCAGAAGTATCTACTATGAGAATAGAATTATCATCTTTGAAATTAAGAATACCTTTATAAACAACTGCAGCTGGATCTTCTTTATCTATTCCTTTAAAAAAAGGAACTTCCATCTTATTAGCAAAATGTTCTAATTGCTCCATAGCGGCAGCTCTAAATGTATCTGCAGCTACAACTGAAGGCTTTAAATTTTTTTCTTTGAGAAAATGAAGAAATTTTCCTATAAATGTAGTTTTTCCAGATCCATTATTTCCAATAATTAAGTAAAGTGTATTGGATTGGAAATCCCAATTTATGTTACTTTGAGGATTTAATTTGTCTTTAATGTTTTTTTTTAATGCTTCCCTGATATCTAAATCTTGTGCTTGTTTAGATAATGTATCAATAATAACATCAGCAAATTTAGGTTCTACTCCATTTTCATATAATGTGTCTTCTAACTCTGCGACATCAAACTTTTTGGAAAAAAACTTTTTTAAAAAAAACATTGAATATTTATAATTTAGTGAAAATTATCTTCATGTTAAATCAAAATTTCACTTTGAAAAACAATTTCTGCCGGACCTTTAAGTAAGACAGTATCTTTTTGAATAGATGTGAATAAATTAGAGGACTCAGTTTCAATTTGAATGTTTCTTTTAGTAATATTATTTATAAAAAGGGTGTAAGCTGCTGCACAAGTTCCTGAACCACATGCTAAAGTATGACCACTTCCCTTTTCCCAAAATAAAACTTTTATATTAGTAGAAGATATTTTTTGAACAAAAGTCACATTAACCTGGTTTTTAAATAACTTATGACTTACAAGCTTTGGTCCTATTTCTTCAATATTTACTATATCTAAATTCTTTAAAAGAACTATGCAATGTGGATTACCAATACTGGCACTCATAATTTTAATTAATCCTGGTATTTTGATATTGGTAAATTTTAGATTTTGAGTATCTCTGTTTTCTAAAAGAGGAATTTTTCTCCAATCAAGTGAAACATCTCCAACATTTATTTGATATAAATTTTTAATTCTTTTACCTAAATGAGTAAAACTATCAGTCTTAATAACAGGATTTTGAATTTTTTTGATTTCAGTCAAATATTTGTATATACATCTCAAGCCATTTCCACAATTATTAGCCTTAGATCCATCTGAATTATAAAATTTAATTTGATAAAATGTCTTATTTTTCCTAATCAAAATGATTTGATCACAGCCAATTCCCACTTTGCGATCGCATAAAAATTTAATTAATTTCTTTGATTTGCCAATAATATCAATATTTTTATCAATAATTACAAAGTCATTGCCGGCACCTTGAGCTTTAATAAAAGGTATTTTCATTTTGAAGCTATAGTGATATAAAAATACAAACTAATAAAGAAAAATTTGGTCGGTCGATGAGTCTCATCCACCGATCCTTTTTTATTTTAAAAATGCTAGATAATATAACAAATAAATTAACAGGAATTTTCAAGAACCTTTCCAACAAGGGGGCAATTACTGAAAAAGACCTCAGTATAACATTGAGAGAAGTTAGGGTAGCTTTACTTGAGGCTGATGTCTCACTGAAAGTTGCGAAAGAACTAGTTACCGTTATAGAGCAAAAAGCTATTGGTCAAAAAATTATTGAAAGCGTTCAGCCTGGCCAACAAATAGTAAAAATTGTTAGTGATGAGCTTACCGCAATCTTAGGAAATGATAGCCATGAATTAAATTTAAAAAGTAAGCCTGCTATTTTTCTCTTATGTGGTTTACAAGGTGCAGGTAAAACTACGACAGTTGCAAAGTTGGCCCATTATTGTCAAAATATTTTAAAAAGATCTGTTTCTTTAGTTTCTACAGATTTAAGAAGACCAGCTGCCATAGATCAGTTGCGCATTTTGTCAAAAGAAAACGAATTCCATTTTATTGAACCGTTAAATGATAATATTACTGAAATTATTAAACATGCTGTAGATCAAAGTGAAAAACAACTTTCTGATATTCTTATTATAGATACATCAGGAAGAGTTAGTACAGATGAAGACCTACTTAAAGAATTAAAAACTATTTATGATTTAGTTACACCTCAAGAAAATTTTTTGGTTTTGGATGCAATGATGGGACAGCAATCACTGGAGGTGGTTGAAAATTTTAATTCTGCTGCGCCTTTAACAGGTTTTATTTTAACTAGACTTGATGCGGATCCAAGAGGAGGCGTGGCACTTTCAGCAAAATATCAAACTGGACTACCTATTCGTTTCTTTGGTACAGGAGAAGGTGTAAAAGACTTTGAGGTATTTTATCCAGAAAGAATAGCATCAAGAATATTAGGGATGGGGGATGTTGTTTCTCTTGTTGAAAAAGCGCAGCAAGAATTTGATGAAAATGAAATGGAAACAATGCAGGCTCAAATGATGAGCGGACAATTTAGCTTTAATGACCTACTTAAACAGTTTTTACAAATGAAGAAAATGGGAGGCATGTCAGGAGTCATGTCTTATTTACCAGGAGTTTCTAAAGTCAAAGATATGCTTGAAAAAAGTGATATGGATGAAAAAATTATTGATCATCAAATCGCAATTATTAGATCTATGACAAAAGAAGAAAGATCTGACCCCGATATACTAAAAGCATCTCGTAAAAAGAGAATTGCTTCTGGTTCGGGCCGTCAAGTACATGAAGTTAACAGATTGCTTAAGCAATATGAGCAAACTAAAAAATTCATGAAACAAGCCCAAAAACCCGGTTTCGCCAATAAGCTGAAAAGTATGTTTGGTGGAGGCGATATGCCGACTATGGAATAAATCTTAGAAAGGAGAACCCATGGCAACTAAAATAAGACTAGCACGAGGTGGTACTAAAAAAAGACCATTTTATAGAATAGTAATTGCAGATGAAAGAGCGCCAAGAGACGGTAACTTTATTGAAAAGGTTGGAAATTTTAACCCAATGTTACCTAAAGATCACAAAGAAAGACTAATATTTAGTAAAGAGAGAATAGAATATTGGTTAAAAGTTGGTGCACAACCAACTGAAAGAGTTCAGAAATTTCTTTCTGAGCATGGTCTTGTTGAAGCTCCTAAAATTACTGAAAAAACAAAACAACATTTACCAAAAGCTAAAGCTCAAGAACGCATGAAGCAAAAAGAGGAAGCGGCTATAAAGGCTGAAGAAGATGCTAAGGCGGCCGCTGCAGCTCCTGCAGTAGAAGAGCCAGCAGCAGAACCTGAGGCAACTCCAGAAGTAGAAGTAGCTCCTGCAGTAGAAGAGCCAGCAGCAGAACCTGAGGCAACTCCAGAAGTAGAAGTAGCTCCTGCAGTAGAAGAGGCAAAAGTAGAATAGTAAAATATCTATGGTTATTAATTCCAAAGATTTTATTCAAGTTGGTAGAATTGGCAGACCTAAAGGTACAAAAGGTCTGCTTAGATTCCAATGCTTCCTGCATGACCATAGGGAAATCAATGACTTTAAGATTTTTTATTTAGAAAAAGGGCAAACGATTCAACTTAAGCTCGTTTCTTTTGATTCAAAAGGGCCAATAGTTACGATTAATAATTTTACTGAGCGAGGTAAAATTGAAAATTTTGTTAATCAATTTATTTTTCTAGAAAAAAAACATTTCGATAAGCCTAACAAAGAAGATGAATTTTATATTTACGACCTCGAGGGTTTAGATGTCATTAATAAAATAAAGGAATGTGTTGGTGTTGTATCTTCGGTAGTTAATTTTGGAGCTGGAGATTTAATTGAAATTCTTTTTCATAAGAGTAAAAAAAAAGAATTTTTTAGGTTTACCAAGGAAGAATTTCCTGAAGTAGACTTAAGTGAAAAAAAAATATTTATCAATTCATAAATGTTAAATTTTAAAATTTATTCTCTTTTTCCTGAAATATTTCCGGGCAGCCTTGAGCATGGCTTGATAGGAAAAGCTTTTAGAAATAAAGTTTGGAGCTTTGAAGCAATTCAAATACGTGACTATAGTAATTATTCCGGTAATTCAGTTATGACAAGCCCTTTAGTGGTGGAGCAGGAATGATATTAAGACCAGACGTCATATCTGAGTCTATTGAAAAAACTACAACAAAAGAAGAATTAAAAAAAAGTATCAAAATTTGTTTTTCTGCTAAGGGCAAGTCACTAAACCAATCCCTTATTCAAAATTTAAAGAGGACAGATAATTTTATTTTACTATCAGGAAGATATGAAGGAATTGATCAAAGAGTTATTAATCACTATGAGTTTGAAGAAGTATCTATCGGTGACTACATATTAAATGGAGGTGAGAGTGCTTGTATGGTTTTTATGGAAGCAATTATTAGATTGCAGGATAACGTCTTAAATAATCCTGAAACCCACAATAGTGAGTCTTTTCAGAATGACTTACTTGAGCATGACCAATTTACAAGGCCTTCGATATGGAATGCCCCTGATGGATCTAGTCATAAAGTTCCTGAAGAATTGCTAAATGGCAACCATAGTGTTATCGAAAAGTGGAAAAAGTCCAATTCGGAGCAAAATACATCAAAAAATCGTCAAGATTTATGGAAAAACTATTTAAAAAATAAGAAAAATGAGTAGAATGTCTCAACTCGGGATCGTCTTAAACTGTACCTTATGGAGCAAGCTATGAATGAAATTATCAAAAATTATGAAAAACAACAAATTCAAGAAATTATAAAAAATTCTAAAATCACTGATTTTAACCCTGGAGATACGGTTAAAGTTAATATTAAAATTAAAGAAGGCGACAAGGAGCGTGTCCAGGCATTTCAAGGTGTCTGTATAGCAAAAAAAAATAATGGACTTAACTCTTCTTTTTCAGTTAGAAAAATTTCAAGTGGCGAAGGTGTTGAGAGAGTATTTCCCCTTTATAGTAATATAATCGAATCTATTGAAAGAGTAAAAGCTGGTGATGTCAGGAGAGCGAAGCTCTACTATCTTAGAAATCTTTCTGGTAAGAAAGCTCGTATTGCTGAAAGAACAGATGGAAGATCTTATGATGATAGCCAGTATGAACCGACTGCGGAAGTAATTGAACCAAAAATTGCAGTAGAAGCAGTTGAGGTATCGACTGATACTGTATTGGAAAATGCATCAGAACCAATGCAAGAAACATCAACAGTAAACTCTACTCCTGAAGTGGCAGTAGTTGAAGACACTGAAGCTAAATAATTTTTTACCTTGAGTACAGGTTCCCCAAAAACATTATTTGATAAAATTTGGGCTGATCATTTAGTTAAACAAAGAGATGACGGAACAAGTCTATTATATATTGATAAGCATTTAGTTCATGAAGTCACAAGCCCCCAAGCATTTGAAGGATTAAAAATTTCCAATAGATCTGTGAGGAGACCCGCTGCTACTGTCGCTGTTGCAGATCACAATGTCCCAACAATTAATAGAGAAAATATTGAAGATGAACAAAGTAGAATCCAAGTTCAAACTTTATCCAATAATACTAAAGAACATGGAATTGAATATTTTGAATTATCCGACAGAAGACAAGGTATCGTTCATATTATTGGTCCCGAGCAGGGCATTACACAACCTGGAATGACAATGGTATGTGGAGACAGTCATACTTCTACGCACGGGGCTTTTGGTGCTCTTGCTTTTGGAATTGGAACAAGTGAAGTTGAGCATGTTTTAGCTACACAGACAATTGTTCAAAAGCCTGCAAAAAATATGAGAATATCAGTAAATGGAGCTTTGCCATTTGGAGTAACCTCTAAAGATTTAATTTTATATATAATAGGTCAAATTGGAACTGCAGGAGGAAATGGTCATGTAATTGAATATGCTGGATCATCGGTACAATCTCTTTCTATGGAAGCTAGAATGACTATCTGCAATATGAGTATTGAGGCTGGAGCACGAGCTGGATTAATATCGCCAGATCAAACTACATTTGATTATTTAAAAGGAAGACCTTATGCCCCAACAGAAGAACATTGGGCAAAAGCCTTGGACTATTGGACTAATTTACCAAGTGATACAGACGCTCATTACGATAAAGAACTTGTCATTAATAGTTTAGAAATAGATCCGATGGTAACTTGGGGAACTAGTCCGGAAGATGTTGTGTCTGTTCAGGGCATAGTCCCAGACCCTTCAAGTGCAAAAACAGAAAATAAAAAAAAAAGCATAGAAAGGTCTCTAGAGTATATGGGCCTTAAATCGGGAACAAAAATAACAGATATTAAGTTAGATAAAATTTTTATCGGATCTTGTACTAATGGAAGAATAGAAGATTTAAGAAATGTTGCCGCAATTGTAAAAAATAAAAAACTCGCTGATCATGTTGAAGGTATGATTGTGCCAGGATCTGGTTTAGTAAAAAAACAGGCAGAAGAAGAAGGTCTAGACATTATTTTAAAAGAAGCTGGTTTTGATTGGAGAGAAGCTGGATGCTCAATGTGTTTAGGAATGAATCCTGATCAGTTAAAACCTGAAGAGCGATGTGCTTCAACGTCGAATAGAAATTTTGAAGGACGTCAAGGTAGAGGCGGACGAACTCATTTAATGAGTCCTGAGCTCGCTGCTGCTTCTGCTATTAAAGGAAGTATTGCAGATATAAGAGAATTTAAATAAATATGGATAAATTTATTACACTAAAAGGAGTCGCTGCTCCACTGCCTATAGTCAATATTGATACTGATATGATTATCCCAAAACAATTTTTAAAAACAATTAAGCGAACAGGTCTTGGTATAAGTTTATTTTATGAAATGAGATACGATCATCAAGGGCAGGCAATAAAAAGCTTTATTTTAAATACAGATCCTTTCAATCATTCAAAAATACTAGTAGCTGGAGATAACTTTGGATGTGGGTCTAGTCGAGAGCATGCCCCGTGGTCATTAAAAGATTTTGGTATTAGTTGTATTATTTCAACTAGTTTTGCAGATATTTTTTATAATAACTGTTTTCAGAATGGCATCTTACCAATCGTTGTGTCACCTGAAAATTCAAAAAAATTAATGAGCTTAGCTAGTAATCAGAAAGAATTTGAAATTGATCTCCCTTCTCAGAAAATTATTGTAGATAGAGAGACGATTAATTTTGAAATAGAAGAATATAGAAAAAAAAGATTACTAGAAGGGTTGGATGATATTAGTATGACTATGAATTATGAGCAAAGTATTACAGATTATGAGTATATCCAAAAAAAAAATAAGCCTTGGCTTTTTAAGGATATAAAATGAGTATGAAAAATATATTAATTTTACCTGGTGATGGTATTGGTGTTGAAGTTGCAGATCAAACTATCAGGGTTATTGATCATCTAAATTCTAAAAATAATTTAAATATTGAATATGAAAAAGAATTAGTCGGTGGAGCATCCTATGATGTCAATGGAGAGCCCCTCACCTCAGCTGTTTTAGAAAAAGCCAAACAAGCTGATGCCGTTTTATTAGGTGCCGTTGGGGGCTCTAAGTGGGACAATGTAGAAAGAAATAAGAGACCTGAAGCTGGCTTACTTGGCCTTAGAAAAGAATTAGAGTTATTTGCAAACTTGAGACCTGCAATAGTTTTCGATGCCCTATTATCCGCATCTTCTTTAAAAGAAGAGATTGTTAAAGGGTTAGACATTGTCATTGTCCGCGAATTGACGGGTGGTGTTTATTTTGGCCAGCCAAGAGGTATAGAAGAATACGAGCCTGGAAAACAAAAAGCAGTTGATACACAGATCTATTTTGATTATGAAATTGATCGCATCGCTCGTGTTGCTTTTGAGCTTGCAAGAAAAAGAAAAAATAAAGTTACTTCTGTCGAAAAAGCGAATGTTATGGAAACAGGAGTATTGTGGAGACAAATTGTAAAAAAAACACATCAAGACTACAGCGATATAACTCTAGATAATATGCTTGCTGATAATTGTGCAATGCAATTAGTTCGAAACCCTAAACAGTTTGATGTACTGGTAACAGATAATCTTTTTGGTGATTTGTTAAGTGATTGTGCTGCTATGCTAACAGGCTCACTAGGAATGCTACCTTCAGCCTCTCTTGGTGCGGAGATAAACGGAAAGAGAAATGGTCTTTTTGAACCTGTTCACGGTAGTGCCCCAGATATCGCTGGACAAAATAAATCTAACCCTATTGCAACAATTTTAAGTTTTGCAATGATGTTAAGGTATAACTTAGACCAACAAGAGGTAGCTCAAAAATTAGAAGATGTTATCCAGATTGTTTTGAATGAAGGGTTTAGAACTGCTGATCTTTATAGTCATGAATCTCAAACTTTAGTTTCTTGCTCTAAAATGGGAGATCTCATTATAGAGAGACTTTAATTATGACTTCTAAAAAACCTAAAATTGCAATCGTCGGTGCCACAGGAAATGTGGGTAGAGAAGTTTTAGATATAATTGATGATAGAGAAATTCAATATTCAGATTTAATTGCATTAGCTTCTAAAAAATCTGAAGGGATGGAAATAAATTATGGAGAAGATAAATCTATTACTGTAAAAAATTTAAATGACTATGATTTTAAAGGAACTGATATTGCTATTTTCTCTGCAGGTGCAAGTGTTTCAAGTGAATACGCCTCAATTGCTGCTAAACAAGGATGTATTGTAATTGATAACACTTCACACTTCAGAACTGATCCAGATGTTCCTCTAGTTGTTTCAGAAGTAAATCCTCAAGATATAAAAAATTTTAGAAAAAAAAATATAATAGCTAATCCCAATTGTTCCACTATGGGCATGTTAGTTGCAATTAAGCCATTGCATGATCAATTTAAAGTAAAAAGACTAGTTGTTTCTACCTATCAATCTGTTTCAGGGGCTGGAAAAGAAGGGGAAGATGAGTTAGACAATCAAACAAGAAATCTGATTAATAATAAGCCAATTACAAAACAGAAATTTACAAAACAAATAGCATTTAATCTTATTCCCCATATTGATGTATTTCTTGAAGATGGCCAAACAAAAGAAGAATGGAAAATGTATCAGGAAACAAAAAAAATATTAGATGAAAGCATTGAATTAACAGCAACTTGTGTCAGAGTTCCAGTTTTTGTTTCTCATTCTATAGCAGTTAATGTTGAATTTGAAAAACCATATGAAGAAGCTCATGTTAGAGAAATCTTTAAAAATGCCCCAGGTTTAAAGGCAGTAGATTTTAGAGTTGATGAAGGTTATGTAACACCAGTTGAAGTTGCTGGCTTAGATCCCGTTTATGTTAGTAGGATTAGAAGAGATAAAACAATTGCTAATGGTTTAAATTTTTGGTGTGTTTCAGATAATTTAAGAAAAGGTGCAGCTTTAAATACTGTTCAGATTGCAGAAATATTAATTAAAGACCATTTAAGCTCTTAGCTTTAAACTTAAAAATATTACTTCTATTCAATACATCATCAGTCATAATTTTATTACCCTTAATATTTCTAATAATTTCAAACATTTGATTGGTTGTGTTCTCTAGAGTTTTTTTTAAATCTAGATTACTAAATATATAGTGAGTGAATAAAGCAGTGGAAATATCACCTGCCCCGTCAATTCTTTTTTTAAATTTAATATTTGGTGTTTCAATATAAAAGCAATTTTTATTTGATATAATCAAATTGATTAAATTTTTATTAGGACTAATAATGCTCCTAATAAATAATATCTTATTATTTTTTGTGCAGTAATTTTTAGCATCTTTAGCAATGTCGTTTATTTTATAATCTTTATAATTCTTATTTTCCAAAGTTGACCACTCAAAAAAATTTAATGAAACATGAGATGCTTGTTTGATAATTTTAGGTAAAAATTTAATTACATCTTCACTTATATAAATTCCAGTATCTACGTCTCCTATAACCGGGTCCACGATAACTTTTTTCTGTCCCGTAATAACTTTAAGAACAGAATTTCCAATTTTCCTGTTAGGAATATATCCTACTAAAAAAATATCTTTTTGATTAAGTTTGTAAGATTTTTGAAAAGCTCGAAAAAATAATTCAGGTGTAGTAGTTTTAATGGGTATTTCAATAAAATCCTTATTTCCCTTATGAGAGGATAATATAATTGTTGGTATTTGAAGTACCTGATAGCTTAAATTGCCTAAAATAAGAGAAGCCGCCTGATTACCAACTAAATCATTAAGTACATTTGACTGAATTGTAATAATTTTTTTCATAATCTACCTTTTAGTATTAGTAATATTATAGTAATAATAGTCTTTTAAAATTAAGAAAAGGAAATTGTTATTATGCCATTTGAATTACCAAAACTTAACTACGGAAATGATGCCCTTGCGCCTATTATGTCGGCTGAAACTTTAGAGTTTCATCATGGAAAACATCATCAAACATATATTACTAATTTAAATAATTTAAC